>Ga0207703_10000182_pt1 | contig 73233 bp, 59 predicted proteins | sample KBSSwiS12_FD_184304 | JGI IMG/M metagenome (GOLD analysis project Ga0207703, IMG submission 184304) | Switchgrass rhizosphere microbial communities from Kellogg Biological Station, Michigan, USA - KBS Switchgrass S1-2 (SPAdes) (version 2) | ecosystem: Host-associated > Plants > Roots >...
CTCCCGAAGGACTTGCGCAGACGACTTCTTCGTAATCACCGGTGGAAGCGACTCCAGTTTGTGAATGAGCTCCTCGCGTGTAAGTGGTTCCGGCGGCTCGCGAATGTAACGGCGCAGATACTCCGAAACCGATACTCCAGCGGCAGCCGCCTTCGCCTTCAGCTTCCTGTCAACCATGTGTACTCAGTCCCCCGCTGAGATGTTGTACCTCTGAACCTTCGCCTTCAACGGTGTTCCTCGGCGCTGTGATACTGTGAGTCCGTGAAGAATCTCACAGTATCACTTCCTGACGACGTCTATCGGCGAGCGCGCATCAAGGCCGCGGAGCGAGACACGTCGGTAAGCGCACTCGTACGCGAGCTGCTCACCGAGTTGGCGGACGATGAGAGCGATTTCGAACGGCGGAAGCGCCTTCAGGACGAAGTCATCGCCTCGATCCGTGGGTTCCGGGCCGCGGATCGTCTCACCCGCGAAGAGATCCATGACCGCAAGACGATTCGTTGACACGAACGTCCTCCTCTATGCCATCAGTACGGCGCCGGAGGAGGCGGAAAAGTCGCGCGAAGCACGCACTCTTCTCAAGGGAGAAGACCTCGCACTTTCCGTGCAGGTCCTGCAGGAGTTTTACGTGCAGGCCACGCGTAAGAGTCGATCCGACGCCCTGACCAACGTACAAGCGGCGCAACTCGTGGAAGCGTTGCTGCGCTTTCCGGTGCAGGACACAACCGTCGCGTTGATGACAGCCTCGTTTGCCGCGGCGACACGTTTCCGGATTTCGTACTGGGACGCTGCCGTTCTCGAGGCCGCCCGCATCCTCGGGTGCCGGACGGTTCTGTCAGAGGATCTTGCGCACGGCCGGGATTACGACGGCGTCGTGGTTCGCAATCCGTTTCGAAAGCGATAAGCGGCTCAGTCCCGCGCCGAAATGTTGTACTTCTGAATCTTCGCCTTCAACGTATTCCTCGCCAGTCCCAGGCGTCGCGCGGCTTCGCGGATGCGGCCGCCGGAGCTTTCCAGGGCGCGGACGATCAGCTGCTTGTCGACGGTGGCGATGACCTCGTCGTAGACGTCGCTGGTGATGTCCATCTTGCCGATCATGGGGTTGAGGATCGTGGACGGCATGGAGACCGGTCCTTCGTCCGCGGCCACCGGCACCATCTCGGCGAAGATGCCGTAGAAGTCGTTGCGCGTGACGGTCTCGTCGTTCGACATGACGATCGCGCGGTGCAGCGTCGCTTCCAGCTCGCGCACATTGCCCGGCCAGTTGTAGCGGAGGAAGAGGTCGAGCACGCCCGGCTCGAGGCGCTTGGTCTCGATGCCGAGGTCGTGGCAGATCTTCTTGATGAAATGCTCGGCCAGGAGGGGGATGTCGTCCTTCCGGTCGCGCAACGGCGGGAGGATGAGCGGGATGATGTTCAGGCGGTAGTAGAGGTCCTCGCGGAACGTGCCGTCTTCGATGGCCCGCTCCATGTCGAGGTTCGTGGCGGCGATGATCTTGACGTCGCTCTTGATGGTCTGCGTCCCGCCGACGCGCTCGAACTCCTTGTCCTCCACCACCCGCAGCAGCTTGGCCTGCATCGACAGGTTGATCTTCCCGATCTCGTCGAGAAAGATCGTGCCGTTGTTGGCCAGCTCGAAGCGTCCGAGCTTGCGGCGGTCGGCGCCGGTGAACGCTCCCTTCTCGTGTCCGAAGAGCTCCGACTCGGCCAGCGTCTCCGGCAACGCGGCGCAGTTGAACTTGATGAACGGTCCGTTCCGCCGCGTGGAGACGTTGTGGATGATGCGCGCGATGAGGCCCTTGCCGGTCCCCGACTCGCCGCGCAGCAGCACGGTCGAATTGCCGCTGGCCGCCTTGCGGATGGAGAACTGGATCTTCGCCACCACCTCGCTCTGACCGACGACCGAATCGAGGTGCTTCTCCATCAGCACCTCGCGCCGCAGCGTCTCGTTCTCCAGCGACAGCCGCGTGCGCGCCTCTTCCAGCTCCTCGTACAGCCGCGCGTTCTCGATGGCGATCGCGGCCTGATCGGCGAACGCCTCGAGGAATGACAGGTCCTTCTGCGAGAAGAGATGCCGCGCCTGGCGGTGATCGACGTAGATCGAGCCGGCGATGCGGTCGCGGATGATCAGCGGCACGCAGAGAATCGAAAGGATGTTCTCCGCGATGACCGACTCCGACTCGGTGAAGCGCGAGTCGGCCCGGGCGTCGGCGGACATGATCGACTGCCCCGACTGGATGACTTCCTTGACGATCGACTGCGGTGATTTCTTCGAGTCGCCGGCGTCTTCCTTGATGTTGCGGACGATGCGCGTCCGCAGCTGGCTGGTGATCGGATCGAGCAGCAGGATCATGCCGCGCTCGGCGCGCAGTCTGCGGATCGCCACGTCGAGCACGCGGTTGAGCACTTCCTCGAGATTCAAGGTCGAGTTGATGATCTTGACGACTTCGTACAACCCGACGACGTTCTGGTCCGGCGCCTTGCCCGCCGGCTTGATCCGGAACAGCGCGCCGCGCGCGCGCTCCAGATCGTGCGACGCTTCGAGCCGCTCGAAGATGCGGATGGCGCTGCGGATCGTGACCGTCGCTTCGTCCGGCTCTTCGCGCAGGAGCCCGATGTCGAACAGCAGGCGCGCCTGCTCGTACGGCGTGTCGAGCTCCTCGAACGTCGAGCGGGCGGCTTCGAACTTCTGCGCCGCCCCTTCGCGATCGCCCTGGAAGTAGAGGAGCTTGCCCCACATCCAGTCGTTCTTCGCCAGGTTGAAGCGGTCTCCGAGCTCCGTCGCGTATTTGTGCCCGAGCTCCGCGTGCTTCGCCGCCTCTTCCACCTTCTGCTGCCGGAAAAGCAGGCTGGCCACGGCGGTGTGCGCGCGGGCGAGTCCCTGCACGGTGTGGTTCTGCTCGAAGATCTCCATCGCCCGCGCCAGGTGCTTCTGCGACTCGAGCATGTTCTCCCGCTCGTCCTCGATGTTGGCGAGGATGTACGAGGCCTCGGCGATGAGATCTTCGTCGCGCGCGCGCTCGGCGGCGAGCAGCGCCTTCTGCCCGTACTCGAGCCCGCGGGCGATGTCGCCTTTCTTGTTCATCAGGCGCGCCAGCGGGACGAACACCGAGGCGCGCGAGGCGCGCGCTTCGTCGAAACCTTCGAGCTTGATACAGCGCTGGTAGTGCGTCAGCGCTTCGTTCCAGCGGCCGATCGCCTCCAGCGCCTCGCCCAGGTTCTCGCGGGCCAGCGCTTCGTATTCGAGCGCGCCGATCTTCTCGTCGATGCGCACGCTCTTCTCGAAGTACGCCGCCGCCGCGTGGAAATTGCCGCGGCTGAACTCGACGATGCCGACGTTGTTGTACGCCGTGACGAGATCCCAGAGATCGCCTTCCGCCTCGGAGAGCTCGAGGTTCTGCTTGAAGTAGCGGAGCGCGGTGTCCCACTCCCCGAGTTTCCAGAGCGTGTTGCCGAGGTTCGTCCCGGCCACCTTCTTCAGCTGATCGGAACCGACCTTCGTTCCGATGGCCACCGCTTCCATGAGGATGTCGCGCGACGACTGCCAATCGCCGGCGGAAAACTCGAGCACCCCGAGCATGTTCTTGACGTAGCCGAAGACGATCGTCGGCTCCATCGGCTCGAGGATGGCCAGGGCGCGCTCGGCCGATTGCTTCGCGCTGTCGAGGTCGTCCTTCTCCTTGTACAGCCACGCCATCCGGTTGAGCAGCTCGGCCACCTCGACCGGCTCCTCGAGCTTCTCGAAGATCGCCTGCGATGACTGGAAGTACGACAGCGCCGCGTCCTGCTCGCCGCGCTTGGTCAGCACCTTGCCGATCTTCTTCATCACCCGCGCGATGTCGGCGCTCGGACTGTCGTCGCGATGACGCGCCTGGACGCTCTTCAGGAGGAACTGCAACGACTGCATCGCCGAGCGGTAGTCGTCGCTGCGGTAGTAGGCGTCGGCGAGCTTCTCGCGCACTTCGGCCTTGCGCGCTTCTTCCAGTCCGGCCAGATCCATCAGTTCCAGCGCGGAACGGTAGAACTCCGTCGCTTCGGCGTGCGCCAGCGTGCGCGAGGCGATATCGCCCGCCTCGATCGAGTAGCGGATCCCCTTGTCCGCGTCGTTAGCCCGCGCGAAGTGATACGCGATCTGGCCGATGAGCTGCGACTCACCCGCCAGCAGCATCGCTTCCAGCGCGTTGCCGACGCGCAGATGGAGTTCCGTGCGGCGGCGGTCGTTCATCGTGTTGTAGACCGCGTCGCGGAGCTGGATCTGCGGGAAGTTGATCATCTTCCCGTCGGCCGATTCGTCGAGCAATCCCTTCGCCGCCAGCTCGCGGATCGTGCGGTACGTCTCCTCCGGCTCGAGGTCGGAGATCCGCGTCAGGAGCTCGATGGCGCTCACTTCGCCGCACGTGGCGGCCACTTCGAGGAAGGCGCGCTGGCGCGGCGCGAGCGCTTCGACTTTCTCCAGCAGGATCGACGCCGCGCCGCTCGGGATACGCAGGGAGCGCAGGCGCTCGATGTCGACCGACCAGCCGCTCGGCGCCCACTGCAGATGATCGTGCGTGATGAGGTAGTCGATGATGCGGCGGATGTTGAGCGGCGATCCGGCCGACTCCCACAACATCCAGCGGACGAATTCGTCGGTGACGTTCTGCTCGCCGAGGAGCGACTGGATGTGCTCGCGCACCAGCGGCTCGGAGAGCGCGTCGATGCGGATGACGGGAAAGTTTCCTTCCTTCGCCTTCTGCTCCCAGAAGATCAGTCCGGACGTGTTTCCCTCGATTGATGCCTCGCTCTGGTTCTCCAGCGTCAGCGTGCCGATGACCAGCAGCTTGTTGTGACGCGACTCGCCGATGAGGAACGAGAAGAGCTCCGCGGTCGATGGATCGGCCCACTGCAGATCTTCGATGATGATGATCAGCGGCGTGCCGGTCGTGTCGCCTCCGGCGTTGAGATAGCCGTAGATGTCCTGCATCGACTGCACGATGCGGTTGTAGAGCCGGTACTTCTGCCCCTGGTAGTCGGTCGACGCCGGCTCGCCGGTGGATGCGACGGGCCGCAGGATGCGTCGGATCTCTTCCGAGACGTCGGCGTGCGGATTCACCGCCGTGACGAGCTGATGGAAGATCTCCAGGAACGGCGCGTAGATGGTCTTGCGATTGACGGGACAGCGCCCGCAGAAAACGCGCGCCCCGTCCAGCTGCGCGCGCAGCGTGGCGTCGCGCACGATGCGGCTCTTCCCCATCCCCTCGTTGCCGGCGACGATGACGCCGTTGCCGTGACCGTGGCGCGCGGCGTCGATGAGGACGTTGAGCTGATTGACTTCGTTCTTCCGTCCGATGAGCGGCGCCGCGAACAACTCACCGCGCCCGAGGAGCAGCGCGCCGGTCGGCGCGGTCTTTCCCGCCGCCTCGGCCACCGCGAGCAGGAGCGCCGCGGCCGAGGGATAGCGATCGCGCGGATCCTTTTCCAGGAGGCGCATGATGATCCGCTCCAGCGCCTCGGGGACATTCGGATTGATCGACGAAGGGCGCCGCACCTCTTCGTCGAGATGCATCCGGATCACGTCGATCGGCGCCTTGCCGTAGCCGGGCAGCGCGCCGGTGACCGTCTCGTACAGCGTCATGCCGAGGGCGTAGAGGTCGGCTCGCGAATCGACGCGATCCTGCTTCAGCACTTCGGGAGCCATGTACTGCAGCGTCCCGCGGATCATGCGGTCGAGCACCTGGTGCGTCTCGATGGCCAGGCCGAAGTCCATGATCTTGGCGATGCCGGCGTCATTGACCAGGATGTTCGACGGCTTCAGATCGAGATGGATGATGCCGAGGTGATGGATGTGATGCAGGCCGGAAGCGATCTGCAGGACCGCGTCGTAGAGCGCGTCCCAGTTCTGGCCGTCGAAGTACTCCGAGATCTTCTTTCCGGCGAAGAACTCCATCGTGAAGTACGGAAAGCAGTTCTGCAGGAGGCCGAAGTCGTAGACCTTGATGATGCTGGAGTGATCGAGCGAGGCGAGCGTGGAGAACTCGGCCTTGAAACGGATCGTCTGCTGGGGATCGGAAAGCTGCTGGCGAAGAATCTTGATCGCCTCGTCGCGCTTGTCCGAGATGTCGAACACCCGGTAGACACAGGTGCTGGGCGTGTCCTTCAGGACTGCCTGAATTTGGTAACGCGGCGGCAGTTGCAGCTCGGGCGCGACGACGTCGGTTGTTGTCATTGTCTCCAAAAAGTTTCTTAACTGGCCCAGAATATAACCCATGCGGGTGGGGAAAGGGTCAGAAATGTGACCAGTGATTCGTTGGTGGTTGGCAGTTGGCCGTTGGCAGGAGAGGCCGGCGTGCTATCGTTAAATACTGCCAACGGTCAACTGCTGACTGCCAACGAATGACTGACCTTCCTCAATCGCTCGACCGCTTCGAGATCGTCCGCATCCTCGGACGCGGAGGGATGGGGACGGTGTATCTCGCTCGGGATCAACGACTTGGGCGGCAGGTCGCGCTCAAGGTGCTGCATGCGGAGCAGCTCGCCAGTGAGGACCGGAGGACGCGGTTTCTGCGCGAGGCGCGCGCGGTCGCGGCGGTCCGCCATCAGAACGTCGCCACAATCTATGAGGTCGACGAGACCGATGACGGCGTTCCGTTCCTCGTCATGGAGTACTGCGAGGGGGAAACGCTCTCGCAGCGGATGCGGCGCCGCCCGCTCGATTCGGCCGAATTTCTGACGATAGCGCGACAGATCGCGACCGGAGTGGCGGCTGCGCACGACAACGGAATCGTCCATCGCGACATCAAGAGCGCGAATATCATCATCGAGCCGACCGGCCTGGTGAAGATCCTCGATTTCGGGCTGGCGAAACTGGTCAATCGCGACGTCACGGCGTCGCGCGACTCGACCACCGGCCAGCTCTTCGGGACGCTGCACTACCTCGCGCCGGAGCAGGCGCGCGGCGTCCAGGCCGACGAGCGGAGCGACCTCTTCGCCATCGGCGTGGTGCTCTACCAGATGGCCTCGGGGCAACTGCCGTTCACCGGCGACGCTCCGCTGGCGATCCTGGCGAAGATCCGCGACTCCGAGCCGGAGCCGTTCGTTCCTGTCGATCCCGGGCTCCCCGCGCCAATATTCAGGATCATCAGCCGTCTGCTGCAGAAAGATCCGAAGGACCGCTATCAGAGCGCGCGCGAGCTGCACCAGGACCTCGACAACATCGATACGCCGACGGTGCAGATCACGACGTCGACGACGAAGTCGATGCTGCGCCGCACGGTGCGCAGACCGCACACGCTGCAGATCGCCGTGGTCATCGTCGCGCTGGCGATCTTCGTTTCCGCGATCGTCATCTCCCGCCGTCACACGGGCGAGGAAAAGGCGAAGAGCGACGCCGCCGCGGCGAGCGCGCCGACTCCGATCCGTTCCATGGCCGTCCTGCCGCTCGACAACCTCGCCAACAACACGCACGACGACTTCCTCTCCGTCAGCCTCGCCGACGCGCTGGTGACGAAGCTGCAGCAGGTGCCGGCGCTGCAGGTACGTCCGACGTCGGCGGTGCTCGAGTTCCGGGGGAAGAAGATCGACGCGAAGTCGGCGGCGAAATCGCTGCAGGTCGACGGCATCCTCGAAGGGCGCTTCCTCGCCGCCGGCGATCTGGTGCGCGTGACGCTGCAGCTCACCGACGCGCGCACCGGCTACAACGTCTGGAGCGATTCGGTCGACGGCAAGCGGCAGAACCTGATCAAGCTGATCGACGACGTCTCCGACCGCACGACGCAGGGCCTGACGGACAAGCTGGCGGTGCGGCAGACGTCGCCCGCCACTCCGCAATCGCAGCCGCGCTCATCGAATCCGAAGGCGTACGAGGAGTACCTCAAGTCGCGCGCGCTGGTCGGCAGCTTCTTCCCCGAGGATCACGAAAAGCAGATCGAAGTGCTGAAGAAGGCGATCGATCTCGATCCGAATTTCGCCGCCGCGTACGCCGACCTGGCGATCGCGCTCTCGCTGGGCCAGGCGCGCGGACTGGCCACCGACGATCAGACGCTGCAGCGCGCGCAGTGGTACGCGCGGCAGGCGGTGCGGCTCGATCCGAACCTGGCCACGGGACACCTCGCGCTGGCCCGCGTGTTCGTGCGCGACCCGGAGCGGTATCGCGAGTCGGTGCGCGAGAACCTCGCCGCGCTCCGCCTGAACGCGAACGATCCGCAGGGACTGCAGCTGCTATCGAATTACTTCGTCGCCACCGGCGAGACGACGCAGGCGAAGTGCATGTTCGACAAGCTGGTGGCCATCGACCCGGCGTCGAACGAGGCGAGAACGCGCGCCTATTGGAACGTCAACGTCCTCGATCCCGAGGGGGCACTGAAGAACGCCGAGTTCGCGCTGGCGAGCAAGAACACGGAAGTGGCGGGACACGACGTGCGGGCCCTGGCGTTCATCCTCCGCGGCAGCGACAACGAGGCGGAGAAGGAAGCGGATCGCGTGCTGCAGCTCGTCCCGCGCAGCTACCTCGGCAAGGGACTGAAGGCGATGATCGCCGCCGATCGCGGAGATCGCGCCAGCGCGCTGGCGTACATCAAAATGATCGAGGACGACGGAAATCGCTACCACTGGGCGGCGATGCGCATCTGCATGGTCTACGCGCGCCTCGGCGATCGCGACAACGCCATCAAATGGCTGCAGAAGTCATACGACCTCGGGAATCATTCCTGGTATCAGCTGGTCAAGCATCCCTGGTTCGCGTCGCTGCAGGGCGACGCCGAGTTCCAGAAGATCGTCCTGAAAATGAAGCAGGACCTCGACGACGTTTACGACGACGTGACCGGCGTCTATCAGCTGATCTGCAAGTAGACGTTTCTTCCCGCCATCCTTCCGCGTCTAAGGAGAGACGGAGGATCCCATGACTCTCTCGCGGTCGCTCATTTCCACGGCGCTGGCCCTTTTGCTCCTCGCCTCACCCGCCTTCGCGGCAATCCCGAAGAAACCGGTCATCCAGGTCGCCATCCTCCTCGACACGAGCGGCAGCATGGACGGCCTCATCGACCAGGCGCGCAAGCAGCTCTGGCGCGTCGTGAACGAGCTGGCCGTCGCCAAGAAGAACGGCCACTCCCCCGACCTCCAGGTCGCGTTGTACGAGTACGGCAACGACGGCCTCTCCTCCGAGAACGGCTTCATCCGGCGCGTGCTGCCGCTGACGACCGACCTCGATCGCGTTTCCGAGGAGCTGTTCGCGCTGCACACGAACGGCGGATCGGAGTACTGCGGACAGGTGATCGCCGAAGCGACGAAGGGACTGCAGTGGAGTCCGTCGGCCGACGACATGAAGCTGATCTTCATCGCCGGCAACGAGGAGTTCACGCAGGGGAAGATCGACTTCCACTCCGCGTGCAGGAAGGCGATCGCGCAGGGAATCATCGTCAACACGATCTTCTGCGGCGACAAACAGGAAGGGATCAGCACGCACTGGAAAGACGGCGCCGATCTCGCCGACGGCCGCTACATGTCGATCGATCAGAACTCGAAGGTCGCCGACATCCCCGCGCCGCAGGACAAGGAGATCGCCCTCCTCGGCGGAGAGCTGAACAAGACGTACATCGGCTACGGCGCGTCCGGTGAAGCCGGCGCGGCGCGGCAGAACGCGCAGGACGCGAACCTCGCCGCGGCGCCCGCCGCGAACGTGCAGCGCCAGGTGGCGAAGGCGCAGGCGGTCTACTCCAACAGCGGCTGGGACCTCGTCGACGCGGCGAAGGAAGGCTCGGTCGACGTCTCGAAGATGAAGGAGAAGGATCTCCCCGCCGAGATGAAGAAGATGACGCCCGAGCAGCGCAAGGCGTACGTCGCGGAGAAAGAGAAGAAGCGGGCGGAGATCCAGTCGAAGATCAAGAAGCTCGATGAAGACCGGAAGAAATTCGTCGCCCGGGAGATGAAGAAGCTTCCCGCCGCGACGAGCACGCTCGACGCCGCGGTGATCTCCGCGGTGCGCGACGTCGGCACGAAGAACGGCTACAAGTTCCCCTGAGATGACGACGATGCGCCGTCTTCTCCTCCTCGCTCTCCTGCTGCTTCCGCTGACCGCGCTCGCGGACGGCATGATCGTGATCCCGACGCCGCTGCCGCGGCCGGGCGCCGAGCCGTTTCCGCTGGCGGTGAAGTACCACCATGTCACGGTCAGCATTCACGACCAGGTGGCGAAGACGAGCATCGATCAGGAGTTCTTCAATCCGACCGGCGCGCGGCTCGAAGGAATGTACGTGTTTCCGCTGCCGAAGGGGGCGGTGATCCGCGACTTCGCGATGGAGATCGACGGCAAGATCACGCCGGCCGAGCTGCTCGACGCGGCGAAAGCGCGCGGCATCTACGAGGACATCGTCCGCAGGATGCGCGATCCGGCGCTGCTCGAGTACATCGGCAGCGGCGCGTTCAAGGTGCGCATCTTTCCGATCGAGCCGCGCGGCACGAAGCGGGTGAAGCTCTCGTACTCCGAGGTGCTCCAATCGGACGCCGGGCTCTATCGCTACACCTATCCGCTGAACACCGAGAAGTTCTCCGCGGCGCCGCTCGACGACGTCTCGATCCGCGTCGACCTCGAGGCGCAGCACGGACTGAAGACGATCTACTGTCCGACGCACGAAGTCGAGATCCGCCGCAAGGGCGCGAAGAGCGCGGTCGTCGGATTCGAGGCGAAGCGGACCAAGCCCGACACCGATTTCACGCTCTACTACAGCGCCGACGACAACGGCGTCGGCCTCAACGCGCTCTGTCATCGCCTGCCGGGCGAGAACGGCTATTTCCTGCTGACCGTCACGCCGGCGTACGACACGGCAAAGCGCGTCCTGCCGAAGGACATCACGTTCGTGCTCGACGTCTCCGGCAGCATGGCGGGCGAGAAGATGACGCAGGCGAAGCGCGCGCTGAAGTTCTGCCTGGCGAACCTGAACGCCGACGATCACTTCGAGGTCATTCGATTCTCGACCGAGGCGGAGGCATTGTTCGGGCGATTGCAGATCGCGAGCGACGACAACGTCCGCAAGGCGCGCGAGTACGTCGAGGGGTTGCGCGCCATCGGCGGCACGAACGCCGAGGAGGCGCTGACGCTGGCGTTGAAATCGAATCGCGCGGAATCGGACCGGCCGAAGGTCGTCATCTTCATCACCGACGGCAAGCCGACGGTCGGCGAGACGGACGAGGAGCGGCTGGTGAAGCGTGTGCGCGACGCGAACGTCGGACACCTGCGCGTCTTCACGTTCGGCGTCGGCGACGATCTCAACACGCACTTCCTCGACAAGCTCACCGAGGTCACGCACGCCGCGCGGACGTATGTCGGCGAGAAGGAAGACCTCGAAGTTCCGGTGTCGAGTTTCTACGAGAAGATCAAGTCGCCGGTGCTGGTCGATCTGGCGCTGGAGTACGGTCCCGGATTGCGCGTCACGCAGACCTATCCGCGCGATCTCCCCGATCTGTTCAAAGGCAATCAGCTGACGGTGTTCGGCCGCTACAGCGGGACCGGCGACGCGGTGACGCTCACCGGCACGGTCGATGGGAAGCGGGTACGCATTCCGTACACGACGGCGTTCCCCGCGCGTGAAGACGAAAACGAGCTGATCGCGCCGCTCTGGGGCGCGCAACGCATCGGTTATCTTCTCGACGAGATCCGTTTGCATGGTCAGGAGAAGGAGCTGGTGGATGAGGTGACGGAGCTCGCGCGCAAGTTCGGCATCGTCACGCCGTACACGAGCTACCTGATCATGGAGGACGAGAAGCTCCGCGTCCGTCGCGCAGACCAGACGCTCAACGCCCTCCCCGCCGCCCCCAAAGCGAGCGCCAGCTTCAAGGGCGAGTACGACGCCATGCAGGAAGTCGCCGGCGGCGCCAGCGTGCAGGCGAGCAGGGAAGTCGAGGCGATGAAGAACGCCACCAACATCGCCCAGGCCAATCAGGGCGCCGCGCGCATGCAGAACCTCAACGCCCAGTCGCGCAACGTCCAGGGCCGCGCCGTCTACCAGATCGGCAACAACTGGGTCGACTCGAAGGTGCAGTCGGTCAAAAACCAGAACGTCCGCCGCGTGCAGTTCGCCAGCACCGAATGGTTCGACCTCCTGCACAAGGAGCCGGCGTCCGCGCAGTTCCTGGCGCTGGGGAAGAACGTGCGGTTCGCGATGAATAATGAGGTGGTGGAGGTGTTCGAGTAGTTGGCAGTGATTCGTTGGCCGTTGGCAGGAGAGGCGTCTACTGCCAACGGCCAACTGTGAACGGCCAACTACCCCACCACATCAAACATCCGCTGCAACGCCCGCTCCGCCGGCACGCGGATCTCCTCCGGCACTTCGATCGCGTACTTCATGTCGCGGAGCGAGTCGCGGACGTCCTCGAGGGTCGTCACCTTCATGAACGTGCAGAGTTTGCAGCCCTTGAGGAACGTCTTGTCGGGGACTTCCATGGCCAGGCGGTCGGAGAGGCCGCATTCGGTGACGACGAGGAAGCGTTTGGCGGGACGCTCTTTTGCCCAGCGCACCATGCCGGAGGTGGAAAGCACGGCGTCGGCCAGGGCGGCGACGTCGCCGCGGCATTCGGGGTGCACGAGGATCTCGAGCTCGGGATCCGATTTCTTGATGCGGCCGATCTCCTCGGGGGTGATCTGCTGGTGCACGTAGCAGAAGCCTTCCCACGGGATGATGTTCTTCTCCGGCACCTGCTCGGCGACGTGACGGGCGAGATTGCGGTCGGGGACGAAGAGGATGTTCCGGTTCGGCAGCGTGCGCACCACCTTCCCCGCGTTGGCCGAGGTCACGATGATGTCGGAGAGCGCCTTCACCGCCGCGGTCGTGTTGACGTACGACACGACCGCGAGGTCGGGATAGTCGCGGCGAAGCTCCTCGATGCGCGCCTTCAGGTCCTCCGCCGGAGCGGAGTCGGCGAGCTGGCAGCCGGCGAGGAGGTTCGGCAGGAGCACGGTCTTCGACGGATTGACGATCTTCGCCGTCTCCGCCATGAAGTGGACGCCGCAGAACTCGATGACGTCGGCCTCGCGTACGTTGGCCGCCATCAGCGCAAGCTCCAGTGAGTCGCCGACGAAATCGGCGACCTTGAGGATCTCGGCGCGGTAATAGTTGTGGGCGACGATGACCGCGTTGCGCTCCTTCTTCAGCGCCCGGATCTCGGCGTGCAGCGCCTCGAACCCGCGCACGTCCTCTTCGCTGTAGTCGTAGGTGGTGACGCGGCTCAGTTCTTCGAAAAGTGTCGACATATTCACGCTTTCAACAGGACGACCGTTGCTCCCCATCCCCCGCCGGTCGGATCGGCGTCGGTGAACGACTCGACGAAGTCCAGCGAGCGCAGCAGTGAGTGAATCCGCTCCCGCTGCACGCCGATGCCGCGGCCATGGATCAACCGCACCTGCCGGAACCCGCGGGCCTGCGCCTCGCGCAGATATTCGAAAGCGACGTCGCGGATCTCCTTTGGCTGGAACGGATGGAGATCGAGCGTGTCTTCGATCGGGATCTCCACCGGCTCGTCATGCACCGCGCGGATTCTATGCGATACTCAAACCATCAACTTCGCGTATCGCTGAGGTCAACTCTCATGGTTCTGTTCAATCATGCCACCCGTGAGATGACGGCCAAGATCGTGTATTACGGACCCGGTCTCTGCGGGAAAACCACGAATCTGATGGTCATCTTCGACAAGCTCTCCCCCGAGCAAAAAGGGAAGATGCTGTCGCTCGCGACGAAGACGGACCGCACGCTGTTCTTCGACCTGCTGCCGGTCGACATCGGCAAGGTCGGCAACTTCAACCTCAAGATCCAGCTCTACACCGTCCCGGGGCAGGTCTTCTACAACGAGACGCGCAAGCTGGTGCTCAAGGGCGCCGACTCGGTGGTGTTCGTGGCCGACTCCCAGCCGTCGATGGTCGAGTCGAACCGGGAGAGCTTCAACAATCTGATGGAGAACCTCGAGCAGAACCAGATCGACGTGAACGACACGCCGATCGTGATTCAGTTCAACAAACGCGATCTCCCCGGCGTCATGCCGGTCGAAAAGCTCCAGGAGGCGCTCGGATTTGAAGGGTATCCCTACACCGAGGCGTCGGCGCTGAAGGGCGAAGGCGTCATGGAGACCTTCAAGCTCGTCTCCAAGATCACGGCCAAGCATCTCCTCGGGCGCCTGAAGGGCAAGAGCGAACCGATCGAGCGTGCCGAGAGGAAGAAGGCCGCCGAAGCGCGGGTCGCCGCCAAGGCCGCCGCGATGCCGCTGCCCGAGCCGGTCGCGGAGCCGGAGATGAATCCGTTCGCCGACTCCGTCCCCTTCCCCGAATCGGCGCCGCTGGAGAGCGGCTACGAAAAGATGGAGGAAGTGTCGCTCGAGCAGCTGCTGTCCGAGGGACGCGAACGTCCCGCCACGATCAGCGGCACGATTCCGGTGCCGATCGAAATGGTGGAGGAGGTCGAGGAGCTCGGCGCCGACGAGATGGTGGCCATCGAAGAGCCTCCGCCTCTGGCCGTCGCCGTGATGGATGAGCCGGTTGCCGCCGTCGCTCCGGAGCCGCTGCCGCTGGACGAGCCGTCAGGCGACGGAGAGCTCGTCGCCGAGCTGGAGGCCGAAGTCGCCGCTCTGCACGAGCGGCTCGATATCGTGAAGAAAGAGCGTCATGCCGCGCTGGAGACGATCCTGCGCGAGCTCGACGCACTGGCTGCGCGCGTCCGCGCCCAGCTCGAATAATCTTTCCAAATTCAACCGGAGGAACCTCAATGAGAAGAACGCTCGCAATCGTTGTCTGCACCGCCCTCGCCCTGACCGGCTGTAAAGCAAAAGAGATGATGGAGAAGGCATCCATCGAGAAAGACCTCAAGAACCGCGGCACCGTCGACCTGATGAAGGAAGTGGCGGACGACAAGTACACGCCGCCCGCCGACGGCCGCCTCACCGACGGCCAGGTCCAGATGTACCTGAAAGTCCGCGATCACGAGAAGCAGATCGCCCAGGTCGCCCGCGCCGAGGCGCAGAAGCATGCCGAGGCGGCGAAGAAGGAAGGCGAGCACTCCATCTCCGGCATGATGGAAGGGTTCAAGACGATGGGCGCCGCCGCCCAGATGCTCACCGCCGACATCCGCGCCGCCAAAGACCTGCACTACAACGCGCAGGAGTACCTCTGGGTGAAGAGCCAGATCCTCACCGCCAGCGTCTCGGCGATGGCCGACCAGACCTCCAAGGCGATGAGCGCGTCGGTCGACGCCAGCTACCAGCAGATGAAGAAGTCGTACGACGAGGCGAAGGACGAGCAGACGAAGAAGATGTACGGCGAGATGCTGGCGAACATGGAGAAGTCGCGCCAGGAGATGGCCGCGCAGCAGCAGGGCACCGAACCCGCCGCCGCTTACAACCGCCAGCTGCTCTCGAAGTACGAGAACGCCCTCAACGCGCTGACCAACGAGATGGCGAAGTACGAAGACAAGCCGGGAGAAGCGCAGAAGGGGATGGAGAAGTATCAGCAGGACATGGCGAAGGCGGCCGAGGACGCGAAAAAGAATCAGTGATTCGTTGGCAGTTGGCCGTTGGCAGCTACAGCCAACGGCCAACTGTGATCTGCCGCCTTCGTCAGTAAAAAATCCCCACCTCGTAATTGTCGTACTCATCGCTCAGCACGTCCCCGATCGTCGGGGTGATGCCGATGTCGTACTCCTTCGGCTTCAGCTGGACCGGGACGAAGACCGGCGGAAGGGCGAAATGGCTGGTAGCGATGCCCGGAAGCATCTGCGTCTTCGCCACCGTGGCGCCGTCCAGCTGCACGCTCAGCCCGCAGACCTGCGGAGTCTTGATGTACCCCGAGCCGGCGAGATAGAGCACGGCCTTACCGGACATCGGTGACTTGAACTTCGTCTTTTTCGGCAGCGGTCCGGAAAAGCGCCAGAGGAACGGCTCGACCCCCTGGTAGAAGATCGTGCCGCAGGCGTACTCCAGCGAGCCGGTCATGGTGATCTGCGTCGTGGCCTCGAGCGTCAGCGTGTGCTCGCCGACGGTCGGGTTGGGGATATTCACGAGCATGGCCACGGTCGGCCGTGAAGAGCCGGGCTCATTCGCGTAGACGACCGAAGCGGCGAGCACGGTGCCGTCGATCTTCACGTTGACGCCGATCAGTCCGGCGGCATTGCGTGCACTGACCGACGCCGCCACGTACAGCAGCACCTTGGCGTTGCTGATCAGTTTGAACTTCGTCGTGTACGGCAGCTTCTGCAGGTGAACGGAGAAGATTTCCTGAATGTCCATCGCGTCCTCCTCAGTAGATGATCGTCGCGGTGTAGAAGTCCTTCGCGTCCGAGGCGCATTCAGGGAAGACGGCGCGGACCTCGAAGTTGTACGTTTCACCGGCGTTCAACGACGTCTGGCCGAACTGGGCGATCGTGGCGCGACGGCCGCCCATGACCGTGCCGTCGATGGTGCCGGACGTGTAGCCGACCTCCTTCCCGGTCTTGTCGGTGATGGAGATCTCGACGCCGGCGGCGCCGAGGGCGGTGTTGGGCTTGCGGACGGACACGCCGCTGACGATGAAGTCGAATACCTCCGTGCTGAGACATTGGAACGTGCCTTTGATCGGAAGAGGACCGGGGTGCTGGTCGAGGAGCAGTTGAACGAGAGCCATGGCGGGACAAGCCTCCTTTCAATGTCGGATGACCAATTGAGCGGGAACTGACTTATGGTAGCGCCGATGCGACTCGCCTGTTCCCGTTGTGACTCTGTTTTTCCCACGAATGCGTTAATTAACGTTTGTCGGCAGTGCGGATCTCCGATTCTCGTGCTCTACGACCTCTCCGCACGTCCGGAGCTGCGGCACGAGATCGGGTCGCGCGCCGCCAACATGTGGCGTTATCGCGAGGTCCTGCCGCCGGTCGCCGACGACGAGATCGTCACGCTCGGCGAAGGGATCACGCCGCTCCTTCCCTCCCGCACCATGCCCGGGGTCTTCATCAAGGACGAGTCGAAGAATCCGACCCGCTCGTTCAAGTCCCGCGGGATGGCCGCGGCGGTGACGATGGCCAGGAAGCTCGGCGCAAAAAGCCTCGGCGCGCCGACGGCCGGCAACGCCGGCGCCGCGCTCTCGGCGTACGGTGCGCGGGCGGGGTTGCCGGTGTTCGTGGCGATGCCGCGCGACACGCCGCAATCGATCATCGACGAGTGCCGCAGCTACGGCGCCGAGGTCGAGCTGGTGGCCGGTGTGATCACCGACGCGGCGAAACGGGTCGCGGCCTACCTCGCGGATACAGGCGGCTTCGATCTCTCGACGCTGAAGGAGCCGTATCGCGTCGAGGGAAAGAAGATCATGGGCTACGAGCTCCTCGAGGACCTCGGGCGCCTCCCCGACGTGATCCTCTACCCGACTGGCGGCGGCACGGGCCTGATCGGGATGTGGAAGGCGTTCGACGAGATGGAACGCCTCGGCTGGATCGGTAAAGAGCGTCCTCGGATGTGGAGCGTGCAGTCGGCCGGCTGCGCGCCGATCGTCCGCGCGTTCGACCAGCAGCTCGAGACCGCGCCGGAGTGGGAATCGCCGCACACCGAGGCCTGGGGGCTGCGCGTCCCGCGGGCGATCGGCGACCGGCTCATGCTGCGGGCCCTGCGCGACTCCGGCGGCGGCGCGATCGCCGTCGAAGAAGAGGGCATCGAGCCCGCCGCCGCGGAGATCCGGACCCGCGAAGGGATCGACGCCGGCCCCGAGGCAGGAGCGGCGCTCGCCGCGCTGAAGACGCTCATCGCACGCGGCGACGTTCGCGAAGGCGAGAGGGTGGTGTTGTTCAACACGGGCGGGAACAAGTATCGATAGTTGGCAGTGGGCAGTTGACCGTTGGCCGTTGGCAGGAGACCCCAGGCGCGTCCTTCTGCCAACGGCCAACGAACAACTGCCAGCGAACAACTGCCAGCGAAGTAGTGACCCCCCTCACCGACTTCGTGTCAACGAATCGTTACCTTGCATAGTCAGGTAGCTGAGCGCTTTTCCACATTCAGGAGTCGAAATGGTCCGTCGTCTGTGCGGTCTTGCAGTCGTTTTCATCCTCTGTGCCCCGGCGATCTTCGCGCAGTGCCCGACCAACGCCGAGGCCGCAGCGCCGGCCGCTCCGAGCGACACGAACTTCGCCGTCGGCTCCAACGTGCAATTCACCTGGGCCCCGTCGCCCGTTTCCGGCGTTTCGTACGACGTCGTCGCCTGGCAGAACATCAACTCCCCCACGGTCGTCTGCGCCAATCAGACCGGGAGCAGCTGCAGCGCCGTCTTCAACACCGCCGGCCAGTGGAGCTGGGCGATCAAGACGAAAAAGCCCACTTGCAACGATGTCGGGTCGGGAGCGAAGAACTTCACCATCGGCTGCCTCTCCGGCCAGCCGGTGCTCCAGTCACCCGCCAACAACGCCACCAACGTCTCGCAGAACGTCACCCTCTCCTGGGCGGCGGTCGCCGGCGCCGACAACTACGACGTCTACATCAGCACGAATACCTGCGGCGTGAACGGCCAGCTCGCGACCGCCAGCGGCACGACCTTCAATCCTCCCCCACTGAACGCCGGAACGACGTACGGATGGCGCGTGGTGGCGAAGAAGGCCAACTGCCCCGGCACGACCTCCTCCTGCGGGACCTTCACCACCGCGGCCGCAGCCTGTAACGCCCCCGGATCGTTCGACTTACGCTCGCCGAACAACGTCACCACCAGCGCCACGCCGCAACTCCTGTGGAACGGGGCGAACAACGCCTCGAAGTACGTCGTCCACCTCGGCACGAGCAATCCGCCGCAGACGACGAACAGCGATCCGATCGTCACCGGCACCTCGTTCGTGCCGCAGTCGCTGAGTCCCGGAACCTACTTCTGGAACGTCGACGCCTACCCGTCGTGCAGCACGACGATCTCGACGCGCAGCAGCTCGACCTTCAGCTTCACCGTCCGCAACTGCCCGGCCACGGCGCCGCAGCTCGTGAGCCCGGCCAACGGCGCGGCGAACATCGACAACCCGGTCAAGTTCGATTGGAACCCGGTCATCGGCGCGTCGAGCTACCGCGTCCTCGTGGCGATCGACGGCGGCACTCCGGCCGCCATCGGCACGACGAACGAGACCGAGCTGCAGGTCAACGTCCCCGGCACCTCGATCGAGTGGTGGGTCGAGGCGAACTTCGACGGCTGCCCTGCCGTCGCCTCGCAGCACTTCCACTTCACGACCACCGCCTGTCCGCCGAATCCCGGCACGCCGGCGATCGTCTCCCCCCACGACGGCACCACCGGCCTGACCTCGCCGGTCTCACTGCAGTGGAGCGGGGTCACCGGCGCAAAGGCGTACATCATCCTCGCCTCCTTCAACGGAGGTGCGTCCGTCGCGATCGCCATCACGACGGCAACCCAGCTTTCCGTCTCTCTCCCCGCCGGGTCGTACTCGTGGGTGGTGGAGGCGAAGTTCGGCGACGATTGCCCGCCGACCGTCTCGCCGCGCGCGACCTTCACCGTCGCGTCGGGCAGGCTCTGCAGCTCGAACACCGCTCCGACCCTGGTCAGCCCGCAGAACGGCGCGTCGAACGTGACCTCGCCGGTCAACTTCGACTGGAACGACGTCTCCGGCGCGATCGCCTACAACGTCTACGCCGGCACCGACGCCGATCAGACGCTTCTCGGCTCGACGACCGACAGCCACCTGACGCGCTCCGTGCCGAAGGGAACGACCGCCTGGTACGTCGAGGCGCTCTTCCCCGGCTGCGATCCGGTCCGCTCGACTGTCTCGCATTTCACACTCGCCGCCGACACGAGCTGCGACGGCCTGACGATCTCCCGCGTGGCGCCGGCCGACGGCGCGAGCGTGACGTCGCCGGTCACGTTCCAGTGGAGCGCGGTCCAGAACGCCACCATCTACCGCCTCTGGCTGGCTCTCGACGACGGCGCCGCCGCGATCGTGGCACGCACGACCGACACGAAAGCGACGGTCCAGGTCCCGAGCGGCAACGGCTCGTGGTACGTCGAAGCGATCCTGGCGAATTGCCCCGCGATCCTTTCCTCGACCGGTCGCTTCACCGTGCCGAAGGGGACGAACTGCGACGCTCACACCGCGCCGGCGCTCGTCGCGCCGACCGGCAACCTCACCGCCGACAAGGTCACGTTCCAGTGGAACGCGGTCAACGGCGCGGCCGCCTATCGCCTCTGGCTCGCCGTCAACAACCAGCCGTTCGCGGAGATCGCGCTGACGAAAGAGCTCTCCGTGACGCGCGACCTGCCGGCCGGCTCGTACAGCTGGTTCGTCGACGCGCTCTTCGAAAACTGTCCTCCCGTCGCCTCGGCACGCGCCTCGTTCGTCCTCGAGAACACCACGGCCCGCTGCGACAACAGCGCGCCGTCGCTCGTCTCGCCGGCCGACAAGTCGGAGAACGTCTCGTCGCCCGTGACCTTCCTCTGGTCGAGCGTGACCAACGCCGTCGAGTACCGGCTCTTCGCCTCGCTCAACGGCGGTGCGCCGCACCTCGTCACCGCCACACCCGACACGTCGTTCACGCAGCCGCTGCCCCCCGGCACTTTCGGCTGGTACGTTGAGGCGATCTTCCGCAACTGCCCGTCGACGCAGTCGGCGACCTCGACCTTCACCGTCATCCGCTCGAACAACTGCGGCAACCAGAAACCGCGTCTGCTCTCCCCCGCCGACGGCACGCAGAACCTCACCTCGCCGGTCACGCTGTCGTGGGAGCCGCTCACCGGCGCGATCGGCTATGTCGTCTTTGCCCGACACGGCGACGGCGTGCCGACGGCGATCGGCGAGACGGCGAGCGACACGACGCTCAAGCACAACTTCCCCGACGGCCGCATCGAGTGGTGGGTGCTCGCCTTCCTCACCGGATGCGATCCGGCGGAATCGACGCACTTCACCTTCACGGTCGTGACGCAGAACAGCTGCGATCACCGCCGGCCGATCCTGCTCGCCCCCGAGCAGGGCGAGCGCGATGTGCTCTCGCCCGTGCACTTCGCCTGGACCGCCGTCGCCGGCGCGACCGGCTACAACGTCTGGATCCAGCAGGGCTCCGAGCCGCCGTCGGTCATCGCCACGGCCACCGCGGCGCGCGTGACCGCCGACGTCCCGAGCGGCATCACGCGCTGGTTCGTGGAGGCGCGGTTCAGCGGATGCCCGTCGACCTTCTCCGCGATCTCCGGCTTCAACGTCCTGAACGCGGCGCCGCCCTGCGGCACACCCGGCAAGCCGACGGCGCGCGTCGTCGGCCAGGCGCAGTCGGGCGCGACCTTCACCGTCCGCTGGACGCCGCTGGTCAACGTGGGCCACTACGAGTTGCAGCAGTCGACGGCAGCCGATTTCTCGAATGCGGTCACCTTCCCCGATACCGACATCGCGCATGCCTTCTCGTACGTCGTCACCGCGCCGACGCAGTACCTCTACCGCGTCCGCGGCGTCAGCTCGTGCAGCGATGAGTCGGGGCCGTGGTCCGACGTCGCCGCCGTCATCGTCATGCCGGCCAACGTCGACGTGAAGTCGGCGAAATCGAGCACCGAGGCGGGGGCGGAGGGGAACGTGGTGCAGACGATCTTCCTGCCCGCAGTGCAGACGCCGGTCTCGTTCACGGCGAAGTCCGACAAGCCGTGGCTCACGGTCACGCCGTCGACCGGCACGCTCGGCGCCGACGGGGTCACGCTCACCGTCACCGCCGCCCCCGGCACGCTCAACCTCGGGACGAACACAGGCACGGTGCTGATCAGCTACGGCGCTTCCGGAAAGACGGGGAGCAATGGCTCCACCGTGACGTCGGTCCCGATCTCCGTCAGCGTCGTCACGCCGGTCTCGCCGGTGCCGCGCAACACGCCGCAGCCCGATTCGCTGATCATCCCCGGCGTGGCGCACGCCAGCGGCGCGAACAATTCCTACTTCCAGTCCGACGTCCGCCTGGCCAACGTGTCGGCGCAGACGATGAAGTACCTGCTCAACTTCACCCCGATCGCCACCGACGGCACGCAGAGCGGCAACTCGACGACCATCGAGATCGAGCCCGGCGCCACGACGGCGCTCGACGACATCCTCTCCAGTTTCTTCGGCTCCACCGGCAGCCTCGGCACGCTGGAGATCCGTCCGGTCACGACGAGCACGAGCAGCAGCAGCTTCGCCAGCAGCGTCTCGCCGTCGAACCTCGGCGTGAATACGGTGTCGGTCGCCTCGAGCCGGACCTACAACGTCGATCCGGCCGGCGGCACCCTCGGGCAGTTCATCCCCGCCATTCCGTTCTCGAAGTTCATCGGGAAAGGATCGAGCTCGGTCCTCTCACTGCAGCAGCTCGCAAACTCCGCGGCGTACCGGACGAACATCGGCATCGTCGAAGCGTCGGGCCAGGCGGCCTCGGTGCTGATGCGCGTGTTCGACGACAAGAACACCCTCCTCGCGGAGATCCCGGTGAACCTCAAGGCGGGCGAGTATCTGCAGGACAACTACTTCGCCAAGAATGGCCTCTCGTTCACCGACGGCCGCGTCGAGCTTCAGGTCACGACCTCCGCCGGCAAGGTCACGGCGTACGCCTCGACCATCGACAACCTGACGCAGGACCCGCTGCTCGTCTCGCCGGTGCTCAAGTCGTCCGTCGCCGCGACGCACTACGTCCTCCCCGGCATCGCCGCGCTGAACACCGGCCTGGCGAACTGGCGGAGCGACGTCCGCATCTACAACGCCGGCGCGGATGCCACGGCCACCCTGACGTACGTTCCGATGCCGGGAAATCCGGCGGCGGCCGGCGACGTGAGCGTCACGCTGAAGGCGGGCGAAGTCGCGGCCTTCGACGACATCCTCAAGTCGCAGTTCGGCCTCAACACCGACAGTGGCGGCGCGCTCTCGATCTCGACGACGTCCACATCCTCGCTGATCACCAGCGCCCGCACGTACAACCTCACCACCAACGGCACCCTCGGGCAGTTCATCCCCGGCGTTACGCCGAACGAGGCCATCGGCAACGGCGAAGGCTCGCTGCAACTGCTCCAGCTCGAACAGAGCGATCGCTACCGCACCAACATCGGACTGGCCGAGACCAGCGGCCACGCCGCTACCGCCGAAGTGCTGCTCTACCTCCCCGACTCGAAAGTCACGCCGGTCTACACCGTGCCGCTCGAGGCCAACCAGTTCGTGCAGTTCCCCATGGCCGTCTTCAACGCCGGGACCGTCTACAACGGCCGCGTCTCGATCAAAGTGATCTCCGGAACCGGCCGCGTCACCGCCTACGGCTCCATCATCGACGCCCAAACCGGCGACCCCACCTTCGTCCCCCAACTGAAGTAAGTTGGGGTCGCATCTGGAAAATCAACTTAACGCGGCGCGTTAAGTTGATTTTCCAGATGCGACCCCCTGTTCGATTTCGGACAGTGCTGTACGGAGGCGCACAGTCGGTTCAGCGTAAGTTGCTGATTCTACGTTGACTTCTGCTGGCATCTCGTTCGCGATAGGCGGTCCCCATGGATCGCGTCATTCCCGAATCAGAGGTGCGGCGGCGGACGGCAAAGCGCGTCGTCGGCTCGATCGTCGCGATCGCGGCGCTCGCCTTCTCCGTCGCGGCGACGGTGCAGTGGCTTCGCCCCTCGCTCCGCCGCGTGGACCTGCAGTTCGCGCGGGTCGAGCGCGGCCCGGTCGATCGCACGCTCCAGGCGGCGGGGACGATCATGCCGGCGGTGGAGCAGGTCGTCTCCTCGCCGGTCGAGGCGCGCGTACTGCGCATCGTGCGCCGCGCAGGCGATCGCGTCCGCGCCGGCGACGAGCTCGTCGCGCTCGACACCTCGGCCTCGCGTCTCGACGTCGCGCGGCTCGAGGACCGCATCAAGCAGAAACAGTCGGAGCAGGAACAGGCGCGCCTGCGTTCCGATGAAACGATTGCCGGACTGAACGCGCAGATCGCGCAGAAGAACCTCGACCTCGAGATCGCGCGCTACAAGGCGCGCCAGAACGAGACGCTCCACGACGAGGGACTGGTTTCCGAGAGCGACCTCCTCGCCGCGCAGACACTGGTGAAAAAAGGCGAGATCGAGCTGGCGCAGCTGCGCGAGGCGGTCGTGCGCGCACAACGCAGCCGCGACGCCGAGCTTGCGGCGAACGCCGTCGAGCTCCGGACGCTGTCGAACGAGCGCGATGAATCGATCCGCCAGCTCGGCCTGGCGATGACGCGCGCCGATCGCGACGGCGTCGTCACCTCGATCGTGCAGGAGGCGGGGACGACCATCCGCCGCGGCGACGTCGTGGCCCGCATCGCCGACCTCTCCTCCTTCCGCATCACCGCCACGATCTCCGACATGCACGCCGCCGCGCTCTCCCCCGGCCAGCGCGTCCGCGTGAAGCTCGACGATCAGACGACCCTCGGCGGCACCATCGCCGGCATCGATCCACAGATCGCGAACGGCGCGGCGCGATTCGAAGTCGTGCTCGATCAGCCGTCGCATCCGCGGCTGCGCAACAACGTCCGCGTCGACGTCTTCGTCATCAGCGGCCGCCGTGACGGCGTCCTGCGGGTCCACCGCGGCACGCTCGGTCAGAGCGAGAGTGAAGAGGTCTTCGTCATCCGCGGCGCTGAGCTCGTGCGGACGCCGGTGCGCTGGGGACTGGCTGGCGAGGACGTGCTGGAGGTCCGGAGCGGCCTTCGCGAAGGCGAGCAGGTCGCCATCAACAACATGAGTGATTACGCCGGGGTGAAGAAGCTCCGGCTCAAGTGAGGACACGCATGATTCGACTGGAAAACATCGACAAGGTCTACCGCACCGAGCGCGTCGAGACGCTGGCGCTGCAGAACATCAACCTCGACGTCGCCGCCGGCGAGTTCGTCTCCATCATGGGACCGTCGGGATGCGGCAAGAGCACGCTGCTCAACCTGATCGGGCTGCTCGACGCGCCGTCGTCCGGCACGCTGGCCATCGACAAGCAGCCGGTCAACGGTACGGGCGACAAGGCGCTGGCGCGGATGCGCAACGAGAAGCTCGGGTTCGTCTTCCAGAGCTTCCATCTCGTCCCCGATCTCACCGTGCTCGACAACGTCGAGATCCCGCTGCTCTATCGCAGCATGCCGGGAGGCGAACGTCGCAAGCTCGCCCTGGCGGCGATCGACGCGGTCGGCCTCTCGTCGCGCGCACGCCATTTCCCGACGCAACTCTCCGGCGGACAGCAGCAGCGTGTGGCCATCGCCCGGGCCATCGTCGGCAAGCCGCGCATTCTGCTCGCGGACGAGCCGACCGGAAACCTCGACTCGCAGATGGGGGAAGAGATCATGACCATCCTCCACGACCTCAACCGCGACGCGGGAACGACCGTGGTGATGGTCACGCATGACGAGCGCTTCGCGAAGCGGACCGACCGCATCGTCCGGCTCTTCGACGGCCGGCAGGTGGCGTGATGAACAGCTATCTCAAGCTCGCCTTCAGAGTCCTTGGGCGGCGAAAGGTCTTCACCTTCATCTCACTCTTCGGCATCACCATCACGCTCGTCGTGCTCGTGGTGGCGACGGCGATCATCGACGACACGTTCCAGCCGCGGAAACCGGAATCGCGATTCGACCGCGTGCTCACCATCTCGACCGTGTCGATGATCGGCCCGAACATGACGGAGACGATGAATCCCGGCTTCGGATTCATTCACGACTACATCTACACGCTGCCCGGCATCGAGGCGGCGTCCGCATTCTCCGAGTCGTCGCCCATCGTGATCTATCGCCACAGCGGCCGCTCCGAGGCGCAGCTGAAGCGCACCGACGCCGCGTACTGGCGGATTCTCGATTTCAGGTTTTTGCAGGGACGTCCGTTCACGGCCGACGAGGAACAGCGCGGCGCGCTCGTCGCGGTGATCAGCGACGGCCTGCGCCAGCGGCTCTTCGCGAATCGTCCCGCCCTCGGCCAGAGCATCGAGATCGACGGCCGCGGCTTCCGCATCGTCGGCGTCGTGCCGGATGTGCCGATCACCCGCTTCGCGGCCTGGTCCGATGTCTGGGTGCCGCACACGACGGAGCGCTCATCCGACTACCAGCATCTCTTCCTCGGCAATTACACTGGTCTCGTGCTCGCGCGCACGCGCAACGACCTGCCGCGCCTGCAGCGTGAATTCGCCGATCGCGTCAAGCGGATGCCGATCCGCGACCCGAAGTCGTTCACGCACATCGAGGCGGGACTGGACACGCGCTTCGAGTCGTACGCGCGTGACGCGGCCGGCAATCACGCGTGGCAGCTCCGCCTGCTCATCGCCGCGCTGGCCATCCTCTTCATGTCGCTCCCGGCGCTGAACCTGATCACGCTGAATCTCAGCCGGATCCTGGAGCGCGCGTCGGAGATCGGCGTGCGCAAGGCATTCGGCGCGTCGCGCCGCTCGCTCGTCGCGCAGTTCGTCTTCGAGAACGTCCTGCTGACGCTCATCGGCGGCGCGATCTCGTTCGTCGTCGCCGCGGCCGTCATCGCCGCGCTCAATCGCGCCGATCTCGTGACGAACGCGCAATTCGAATTGAACCTCCGCGTCTTCGGCTACGGCATCGCCATCGCGATCTTCTTCGGCCTCTTTTCCGGCGCCTACCCCGCGTGGCGGATGGCGCGGCTGCAGGCAGTGAATGCCCTTCGCGGAGGTGCACGATGATCCTTCATCTGCTCAAGCTGGTCTGGCATCGCAAGCGCGCGAACGCGCTGCTCATCGCCGAAATCCTCCTCTCGTTCATCGTCGTGTTCGTGGTGCTGACGATGGCCGCGTCGCTGCTGATGCGCTGGCGCGAGCCGCTCGGATTCAATTACCGGAACGTCTGGATCCTGAGCGTCGCGTCACCGGCCGTTCCGGGCGATTCCGGAGCGGCCGACGATCCGCTGCGGCCGGTGATCGATCGGCTGATCCGCGAGATCAAGGGATTCCCGCAAGTGATCGACGCCGCAGCCGATGACACTCCGCCGTACGGCAACGCGACGTCGGAAGGCGTCTGGCGCATCAACGGAAAGCAGATCACGCTCAAGCGCGACACCGTCACCGACAACTTCGCGAACGTGATGCAGCTGAAGCTCCTTCGCGGACGCTGGTTCTCGCCGGACGACGACGGCCTCGCTCATCGGCCGGTCGTCATCGACGCCGATCTGGCGCGCGACCTTTTCGGAACGCGCGACCCCGTCGGCCAGCGATTCGATCAGGCCGATCCGGAGAGCGACCGCGTGGTCGGCGTCGTCGCGCCGTATCGCAAAGACGGCGAGATCGCGCCGACCGCGCAGAACATGGCGTTCTTCCGCAAGTCGCTGGCAAAGCCGAGCGGCACGATGCCGCGCAACATCCTCGTGCGCGTCCGCCCCGGCACGTCGCCGGAGTTCGAGCAGGCGCTGGCGAATCATCTGCACGCCGTCGAACCGAACACCGCGTTCCAGATCCGCCACCTCGAACGCATGCGCGACAAGTTCCTCCGCTTTCGCGTCGCGCCGGTGCTGGTCCTCGGGATCATCAGTCTCTTCCTGATCTCGATGGTCGCGCTCGGACTGACCGGCGTGCTCTGGCAGACCGTGACGCGCCGCACGCGCGAGATCGGGCTGCGGCGCGCGGTCGGCGCGAGCGGCAGGAGCGTGCGCCGGCAGATCCTCGGCGAGGTGGCGCTGATCACGACACTCGCGCTGATCGTCGGATCGGCGATCGTGATGCAGCTGCCGCTGCTCGGCGTCTTCGGGCTCGTGCAGCCCGATGTCTTCACCATCGGCATCGTGGCCGCCCTTGCGACGATCTACTTGATCACGCTACTTTGCGGTGCATACCCGAGCTGGCTGGCGTCGACGGTGGAGCCGGCCGAGGCACTGCGCTACGAATGATTCTCATCGTCGACGACGACCCGTCCATCGCCGCTTCGCTTTCACTTCTCCTGAAGCAGCATGGCTACGCCTCGGTGACGGCGCCCGCGCCCGCCGAGGCGTTGGCGATCGTCCGCCGCGAACAGCCGGCCCTCGTCATTCAGGACATGAATTTCACCCGCCGCACGACCGGCGAAGAGGGATTGCAGCTCCTCAGCGCGATCCGCGATGAGGCACCGGCGACACCGGTCATCCTGATGACGGCGTGGGGCTCGATCTCGCTGGCGGTGGAAGGGATGAAGCGCGGCGCCGCCGACTTCATCACCAAGCCGTGGTCGAACGCGCACGTGGTGCAATCGGTCGAGACGGCGCTGGCATTGCGTGGCGCGAGCTCTCCAACCCGCACATCGCGCATCGAGCTCGACGAGGCATTCGATTTCTCGAACCTCCTCGGCGACGATCCGAAGATCCTGCGCATCCTCGACATGGTCGGCAGGATCGCGCCGACCGACGCGTCGGTGCTGATCATGGGCGAGAGCGGCACGGGCAAGGAGCTCATCGCCGAGGCCGTGCATCGGAACAGCCGTCGCCGCACGAAACCGTTCGTGAAAGTGAACCTCGGCGGCGTCTCCGCGACGCTGTTCGAGAGCGAGATGTTCGGCCACGTGCGCGGCGCGTTCACCGACGCGCGGCAGGATCGCAAGGGACGTTTCGAAATGGCGGACGGCGGCTCGATCTTTCTCGACGAGATCGGCGAGCTCGACGCCGCGTCGCAGGTGAAGCTGCTGCGCGTGCTGCAGGACCGGACGTACGAGGTGCTCGGCTCGAGCAGGACGCGCACCGTCGACGTGCGCGTGATCGCGGCGACGAATCGCGTACTGCCGGAGCTCGTCGCGAGCGGCGACTTTCGCGAGGACCTGCTCTATCGCCTGAACCTGATCACGATTCAACTGCCGCCGCTGCGCGATCGGCGCGGCGACATCCCGGCACTGGCATCGCACTTTTTGCGGCGCGCGGCCGAGGCGTACGGCAGCGGCGTCGAGTCGATCACGCCGCGGGCGATGGAGTGGCTGAAGGGACAGAACTGGCCGGGCAACATCCGCCAGCTGCGACAGCTGATCGAGCGCGCGGTGTTGATCCGCGGCGGACGCGAGCTCGACGTCGACGACTTCGGCGCGGTGCGCGACGCCGTCTCGCGCGACGGATCGCGCGACGCGTTGCCCGAGGTCGGCGCGATGACGCTCGACGACATCGAGCGGGCGATGATCGCCAAGTGCATGCGGCATTACGAAGGGAACGTCACTCGCGTGGCCGAGGCGCTGGGGCTGAGCCGCCCGGCGTTGTATCGCCGGCTCGAGAAGTACGGGATCGACGCGTGACGCTCCGCGCCAGGATCGTCGCCTGGTGCGTCGTGCTCCACCTGCTGCTCGCCGCCGCCGGTGTCTTCGTGCTGCTGAAGTACCCGTTATGGCTGTTCGTCGTCGAGACGCTGTTCATCGTCTCCATCGTCATCAGCCACCGGCTGCTGCGCGCTCTCTTCGTACCGCTCGACCTCATCCGCACCGGCGCGCAGCTGATCAGCGACCGCGACTTCACCACGCGATTCGTGGCCATCGGGCAGCCGGAGATGGACGCGCTGATCGACGTCTACAACACGATGATCGATCGCCTGCGCGAGGAACGGCTGGCGGCGGAGGAAGAGCGGCGCCTGCTCGAAAGCATCGTCGAAGCGTCGCCTTCCGGCATCGTCATCTGCGACTTCGACGGCAACGTCGAGCAGATGAATCCCGCGGCGCAGCGGCTGGTGACTTCGGAGCTGCTGGCGGATATGCGGACGCTCGGCGCGGGCGAATCGAGGCTCGTGGCCAGCGATCTGCCGCGGCGGGTGAAAGTGTGGCGCGCGGAGTTCCGCGACCGCGGCTTCGCCAAGAGCTTCTTCATCGTCGACGAGATGACGGAGGAGCTGCGGGTGTCGGAGAAAGCGGCGTACGAGAAGCTGATCCGGATGATGTCGCACGAGGTGAACAACTCCGTCGGCGCGGTGCGCTCGCTGCTCGAGTCGTCGCTTCGCTATGCGCCGCAGATCGGTGAGAGCGATCGCGACGATTTCGTCAACGCGTTGACCATCGCGTCGTCACGCATCGACGCGTTGAACCGGTTCATGACCGGCTTCGCCGACGTGGTGCGCATCCCGCCGCCGCGCCGCGTGGCCGTGCCGCTCGCGCCGCTCATCGAACGGATCGCGGCGTTGCTCCGGAATGAATCGATCGCCATCAACGTGCAGGTGGACGAGACAGAAGCGGAGATCGATGAGAGTCAATTCGAACAGGTCCTGATCAACATCCTGCGCAACGCCGCGGAGAGCATCGGACACCATGGCGTGATCGACATCACCCTGCTCGACGGCGTGCTCACGATCGCCGACAGCGGCGCAGGCATCGCGGAAGAAAACGCCGCCGATCTCTTCACCCCGTTTTTCACCACCAAGCGCGACGGCCGCGGCCTCGGGCTGACCATCGTGCAGGAGATCCTCGCCAACCACGGCTTCCCGTATTCTTTGCACAACCGCGAGACCGGCGGCGCCGAGTTCAGGGTTGGGGTCGCATCTGGAAAATCAACTTAACGCGGCGGCGTTAAGTTGATTTTCCAGATGCGACCCCAACTTAACGCGGGGTGCGGACGATGGAGCCGCCGCCGTCGACGGTGTAGACCGAGCACGCGTCCAGCACGAACTGCTCGGCCAGAAAGTCGTTGTCCACGACCGTGTGACGCGCGCCGCCGTTGGCGGGGATGTACTCGAGCGTCTCAGCGTCGCCGCTGTTGAAGAAGTAGAGCCGGTCATCGATCAGGCCGAGGCGCGGAACGACGTCGAGGTCCTTGAGCAATGACTTCGGCGTCGTGCTGCTCTTGTTCATCCGCAGCAGCTCGCCCCCGGTGATGAAGTTGAGGGCGGAAAAGAAGATGTCCGAATCCTGCAGCAGCACGCTCACGACCGCCGTCCCGTTGGTCAGCTTCTTCACCGACCCGCCGCCGGCCGGAACCGAGCGCAATCCGGCGTTGCTGTTCGCAGGCGAGAGTCCGGTCTCGGAGAAATAGACGTTCGTCCCGTCCGTGTCGATCGTGGTCGGCACGTTGAGATTCGACGCCAGCGTCCGGCGTCCCGTTCCGTCCTTGGCCACGCGCTCGATCTTGCCGTCGGCGAGGAAGAACGAGGTGGACGGCGTTCCGATCGAAACCCAGTAGACGTTGTTCGCGTCGAGCGCGAGCTCGTACGGCGTCAGGACGCCGTTCACCAGTTCTTTGGGAGTCCCTCCGCTCTTCGGCATCGACCAGATCGAGCCGAGCGTCCCTTCGATACCGATGGTGATCATGTAGATGCTGGCCGCGTCGATCGACATCACCAGTACGTAGTCGGGGACGGTGCCGAGGAGCTCCGGCGTGCTGAAGGCGGGGCTTCCCTTCGGCATGCGATAGAGGCCGCCGAGGTCGTCGCTGAAGTAGACATACGTGTCGTCGACCTCGACGTCGGCGGAGTACACGCCGCTGAACAACGTCGCCAGAGGAGGACAGCCGGACACCGATTGCGGCGGCGGCGGCAGCGAAGGACGGCGGTGGGTCTGGGCCTGTACCGCCGGCACCAGAACGGTGAGCGCGAACAGCACGGCCAGTCGGTTCTTCACACTGCATATAATGCCCGCCGCATCAAACCTGGAGGGTCATTTTCTTGGAACAAAACTTCGATCTCATTGTGATCGGCAGCGGTCCCGGCGGTTACGTCGCCGGAATTCGCGCCGGTCAGCTCGGCCTGAAAGTGGCCGTCGTCGAAAAAGACAACGTCCTCGGCGGCACCTGCCTGCATCGCGGCTGCATCCCCACCAAGGCACTGCTGGAGAATGCGGACATCTGGCAGAAGATACAGAAGGCAAAAGAGTTCGGCATCACCGTCGGGGACGTGACGCTCGACTGGAGCGTCGTGCAGACCCGCAAGCAGGGGGTCGTCGATCAGAACGCCAAAGGCATCGAGTTCCTCTTCAAGAAGAACAAGGTGGAGCGGATCACCGGACTCGGAACGGTCATCGACCGCAACACCGTCGAAGTCGACGGCAAGCGCTACACGACGAAGAACATCATCCTGGCCATGGGCTCCGTGCCGCGCGACCTGCCGCACATCAAGGCCGACGGCAAGCGGATCATCAATTCCGATCACATCCTCAGACTGACCGAGGTGCCGAAGTCGATGCTCGTCATCGGCGCGGGCGCCGTCGGCTGCGAGTTCGCGTCGATCTTCGCCCGCTTCGGCGCGAAGGTGACGGTGGTCGAAGTGATGCCGCAGCTCCTGCCGATCGAAGACGAAGAGGTGTCGAAGGAGTTCACCCGCGTCTTCAAGAAGAAAGGGATCGAGGTCTACGCCGACGCGAAGGTGCTGTCGTGCGAAGCCGGGGAGAACGGCGTGAAGTCGGTCGTCGAGACCAAAGGCAAGCAGATCACGATCGAGACGGAGCTCGTCCTTTCCGCGACAGGACGCCGTCCCGTCACGGAAACCGCGGGCCTCGACAAGACGAACGTAAAGCTCGACCAGCGCGGCTTCGTGCAGGTCGATGAATTCATGCGCACCACCGAGCCGGGCATCTACGCCATCGGCGACATCTGCCCCACCCCCGCCCTCGCGCACTGCGCCTCGGCGGAAGGAATCCTCGCCGTCGAGCACGTCAAGGGCCTGAATCCGCGGCCGATCAATTACGACCACGTGCCGAACTGCACCTACACCGATCCCGAAGTAGCGTCGGTCGGACTGACCGAAAAGAAGGCGAAGGAACGCGGCTACGACGTGAAGACCGGCAAGTTTGCCTTCACCGCGAACTCGAAGGCGAAGATCATCGGCGAGGCGAACGGCTTCGTGAAGTACGTCGTCGACGCAAAGTACGACGAGATCCTCGGCGTGCACATCGTCGGACCGAAGGCGACGGAGCTGATCGTCGAAGGATGCGCCGCACTGGAGCTCGAGGCGACGAGCGAGTCGATCGCCAAAACCATTCACGCCCACCCGACGTTGTCCGAGGCGCTCATGGAAGCGGCCGAGGACGTGATGGGACACGCGATTCACCAATGAAACATCCGTGCTTAGTGCTGAGTGCTGGGTGCTGAAGGGCGAATTGCCTCTCAGCACTGAGCACTAAGCACTAAGCACCCAAGGACGTATGGAAACGCACGGTTTAACCCGCGATCAACTGCTCGACATCGAGTATTATCTCCGCCTCACCCGCTCCCTCGAGGAGCGCGTGGTCGCCCTTTTCCGCCAGGCGAAAGTCATCGGCGGCCTCTATCGCTCGCTGGGGCAGGAAGGCGAATCGGTCGCGGCGGCATATGCGCTCGACTACAAGCAGGGCGACGTCGTCCAGCCGCTGATCCGCAACGTCGGCTCGATCCTCGTCGCCGGCGCGAAGCCGGCCGACATCCTCCGCCAGTACATGGCGAAGGGGAACTCGCCGACGCGCGGACGCGAGCTGAACATCCACTTCGGCAATCCGCAGACCGACGGCTTCATCGGCCAGATCTCGATGCTCGGCGACATGATCCCGGTCATGGCCGGCATCACGCTCGCCGGCCGCATGCAGAAGAAGAAGCTGGTCGGGCTGGCGTTCATCGGCGACGGCGGCTCGTCGACCGGCGCGTTCTGGGAAGGGATGAACTTCGCGACCGTGCAGCGCCTGCCGCTCGTCGTCATCATCGAAGACAACGGCTATGCCTACTCCACGCCGACGTGGAAGCAGAGCGCGGTCCGCACGCTCGCCGACAAGGCGTACGGATTCGGCTGCGCAGGCGAGACGGTCGACGGCAACGACGTCCTCGCGGTGTACGAAGCGACGAAGCGCGCCGTCGAGCGCGCGCGCGGCGGTGGCGGCGTCACGCTGCTCGAGGTGAAGACGTTCCGCATCAAGGGCCACGCCGAGCACGACAACCAGGCGTACGTGCCGAAAGAGCTGATCGAGGAGTGGAAGGCGAAGGATCCGGTCGTCCGCTTCGAACGGCTCCTGCTGGAGAACGGCTTCGCCACGCAGGACGACATCACCGCGATCGAACAGCGGGTGAAGCGCGAGATCGACGCCGCGACCGATGAGGCCGAGGGGTCGCCGATGCCGACGCCGTCCGATGCGGCACTGGGGCTCTTCGCCGGGGATGGATACTGGGATGCCTGAGACGACTTACATCGACGCCATCACGCAGGCGATGACCGAGGAGATGGCGCGCGACGAGCGCGTCTTCCTCATCGGCGAGGACGTCGGCGTCTACGGCGGCGCGTTCAAGACGAGCTACGGACTGATCGACAGGTACGGTCCGGAGCGGGTGATCGACACGCCGATCTCCGAGATCGCCATCATCGGCGCGGCATCGGGCGCGGCGATCATGGGGATGCGTCCCATCGCCGAGATGCAGTTCATCGACTTCATCACCTGCGGCTACGACATGCTGGTCAACTTCGCCGCGGTCAGCCGCTACCTGTTCGGACGCGCCTGTCCGATCGTGGTGCGCGGACCGGCGGGCGGCGGCACGCACGGCGGGCCGTATCACTCGCTCAATCCCGAGGCGATGTTCATGAACCGTCCGGGACTGAAGATCGTCGCGCCGGCGACGGCGTACGACGCCAAGGGATTGCTCAAGGCCGCGATCCGCGACGACGACCCGGTGCTCTACATCGAGCACAAGTACCTCTATCGCCGCATCAAGGACGAAGTGCCGGCCGAGGATTACATCGTGTCGCTCGGCAAGGCCGCGATCCGGCGCAAGGGGAAGGACCTGACCATCATCACCTGGGGCGCGATGCTCTACGTGGCGCTGGAGGCGGCGGCCGATCTGGAGAAAGACGGCGTGTCGGCGGAAGTCATCGACCTCCGCTCCATCATCCCGTTCGACGAAGAGGCGATCCTCGAATCGGTGGCGAAGACCAATCGCGTCATCATCCTGCACGAGGCGCCGCTCACCGGCGGGGCGGGCGCCGAATTCGCCGCGCGCATCGCGGAGAAGGCATTCGACTATCTCGACGCGCCGATCAAGCGCGTCGCCGCGCTCGACGTCCCGACGCCGTACTCGCCGCCGCTCGAAGCGTTCGCCTTGCCGAATAAAGATAAAGTTCTCGCCGCGGCGCGAGAGCTGCTTGTGTACTGATTTCGAAGAGGAGTCTTTCAATGGCCACTGATGTCGTCATGCCCCAGATGGGGGAATCGATCGCCGAAGGAACCGTCGTCAAGTGGCTGAAGAAGCCGGGCGACAAAGTCGAGCGCGACGAGCCGCTGCTGGAGATCTCCACCGACAAAGTCGACGCCGAGATCCCCTCCCCCGCCGCCGGCACCCTCTCGGAGATCCTGGCCCAGGAAGGGCAGACCGTCACCGTGAACTCCGTCATCGCGAGGATCGCGGTGGAAGGCGAAGCCGCGGCCCCAAGCGCCCCCGCCCCGGCGCCGCCGCCGAAACCCGAGCCCGCACCCGCACCCACACCCGAGCCGCAAGCTCCTGCTCCCCCTCCGCAACCGCGCAACCCCGAAACCCCGCAACCCACCCAGCACCCCAGCACTCCAGCACCCGAGCACCCGATCGACGATCTCGAAGAACGCCGCCGCACGAAATCGAGCCCGCTCGTTCGGAAGATCGCGAAAGAAAACGACGTCGACATCTCGCAGATCAAAGGCTCAGGCATTTCCGGCCGGGTGACGAAAAACGACATCCTCGATTTCCTGCAGCAGCCACCCGCTGAACAACCTGTTGCTGCTGCCGCAGCTCCCGCCCCGAAGGCCCCGGCCATGCAGTTCGCCGCCGGCGAGAGCACGCGCATCGAGCCGCTCTCCGTCATGCGCAAGAAGATCGCCCAGCACATGGTGATCTCGAAGCAGACCTCGGCGCACGTGACGACCGTGTTCGAAGTCGACTTTACGCAGATCGACAAGCTCCGCCGCCAGCACAAGGACAACTACGCCTCGCGCGGCGTGAAGCTGACCTACATGCCGTTCATCGTGCAGGCGGTGATCGCCGGCCTGCGCGAGTTCCCGGTTCTCAACGCGTCGATGGACGAGAACAACATCCTCTATCACCGCGACCTGAACATCGGCATCGCCGTGGCCCTCGACTGGGGCCTCATCGTGCCGGTGCTCAAGCAGGCCGACGAAAAGAACACCTTCGGCCTGGCCCGCTCCATCAACGACCTCGGCGAGCGCGCGCGGACGAAGAAGCTCTCGCCCGATGAAGTGCAGGGCGGCACGTTCACCATCACCAACCCCGGCATCTACGGCGGCCTCTTCGGCACGCCGATCATCAATCAGCCGCAGGTCGCCATCCTCGGCGTCGGCGGCGTGAAGAAGCGTCCCGTCGTGGTGGAGACGAAGGACGGCGACTTCATCGCCATCCGTTCGATGTGCTACCTCGCCCTGACCTTCGACCACCGCCTGGTCGACGGCGCCGTCGCCGATCAGTTCATGGCGCGCGTGCGGCAGTTGATCGAGAGCGGCCAGTTCACGATGTGATCAGAAGTAGTACCGCACCAGGTGAAAAAACACCGGCCCGGCGAAGCAGAGTGAATCGATGCGATCGAGCACTCCACCGTGGCCGGCGATGCTGGCGCCGTAGTCCTTGACGCCGCGATCGCGCTTGATGGCCGACATGGTCAGGCCGCCGAGAAAACCGAGGATGGTGATGATGAACGCCATCAGCGCGGCCTGCCACGGGTTGAACGGCGTGATCCACCAGAGCGAGGCGCCGAGCGCGGTCGCAGTCAGGACGCCGCCGATGAATCCCGCCCAGGTCTTGCTCGGACTGATCACCGGCGCGATCTTCGATTTTCCGGCCAGCTTTCCCCAGATGTACTGCAGCACATCGCTCATCTGCACGACGACCACGAGGAAGAAGAGCAGGCGCGCCTGTTTCCCTTCGAAGTTCAGCACCTTGATCATCAGCAGCGCCGGCACGTGGCTCAGGCAGTAGACGCAGATCATCAGGCCCCACTGGATCTTCGCGCTCCGCTCGAGGAAGCGCTCCGGATCGCCCGACAGCGCGATGCGCGACGGGATGAAGAGGAACGCGTAGACCGGAATCATGATGCTGAAGAGTCCGTACCAGTGATCGGCCACGAGGTAGTACTGCAGCGGCACGATCACGAAGAAGACCCAGAACAGCGCGCGATGATCGCCCGGCCGCGTCGGCGTGAGCGTGATGAACTCGCGCAGCGCGGAGAACGAGAGGAGGCCGAAGAGGATCACCGATCCGAGGCCGCCGGTGAGCAGCGACAGGGTGAAGACGAACGACATCACCCACCAGGCGTTGATGCGCGCGTTGAGGTTGTCGATCGTGGCCCGCGCGGCGTCGCTCTTCGCGCGCAGCTTCATCAGCCGGCCGATGATCGTGGCCACGATGAGCAATGCGACCACGCCGCCGAACAGCATCAGCATCTGACGGTCTTTCAGAAAATTCACCATTGCCGCAGCTCCAGCACCGCGTTGCGCGCCCGCTCCAGGAAATCCGCCTTGGCCTCGCCCTCGCGCACGCGCATCGCCGATCCGAACGCGATGTGGCTGAGAAGAGGCACGGGCGTGAATTCCCCTTTCGGCAGAATGCGATTGAGGTTGTCGATGAGGACGGGGACGAGATCGACGTCGGGACGCCGCATGGCCACGCGATAGATACCGCTCTTGAACGGCGCCGGATCGCTGCCGCTGCCGCGCGTCCCTTCCGGAAACACGATCAGCGAATGCGCGTCGCCGAGGCCTTCGACGAGCGTTTCGATCGGATCGGCGTGAGCCACCGCGCGATCGCGCTCGATGAGCACGGCGTTAAAGATCTCGCGCGCGAGGTAGCCGCGCAGCCCTCTTTTGTCCCAGTAGTCCTTCGCCGCGACCGGGCGCGTGCAGGCGCGCACATGCGGCGGCAGCGCGGCCCAGATCACGACGAAGTCGAGATGGCTGGTGTGATTGGCGAAGTAGATCCGCTGGCACGTGTCGGACGGACGTTCGCCGTGAATCGTCGCGCCGGCGAGGAACTGCGCGACGCGAGCGATCGCGCCGCCAACCACCTTTTTCACTTCGACTCCAGGATGCGTTTGATGTTCGCGGTGCGGCGCGCGATGGTCACGACGCAGCCGAGGATGATCAGCGCGAGCGCGGCGGCGAGCGCGTAGCCGCTGACGAAGATCTCCGCGAGCGCGGCGACGGTCATCACCGCCATGCGCTGCGGCTTGGCCATCGGTCCGCGGAAATCCTGACCCGCTCCGGTCGCCGCGCCGAGGAGGCGGACGTATGCGGTCATCACGGCGAGCAGGCCGGCGCACCAGCCGAGCGGCGGCCCCCAGAGGAACGGCGTGGCGTAGCCGGCGGCGACGAGGATCAGCGGATCGGCGATGCGGTCGGGAAGGTCGTTGTAGATCTCCCCCGACTTCGAGCCGAGCTTCCCTTCGACCGCCACCATTCCGTCGAGCAGGTTGCAGATCAGGCGGAGCTGGATGGCGAGCGCGGCCGTGACGAGCAGCGGGATCCGGAAAAAATCGCGCGAAAGAATCAGCGCCGCGCCGGCGATCGCTGCGGCGACGACGCTGCCGATGGAGATGGCGTTCGGCGGAACGCGGCGCGTCGCCAGAAACGAGGCCGTTGCCTTCGCCCATCGCGCATCGCGGGACTGGAGTGGCCTTCGTTCACCCATTGGTTACGACCGAGTGGCCCCGATTCTAGGATGGAATGTTTATTCTTGTGTGGTGCTCATCACAGCGTTCTTCCTCGCCGCGACGCTGAACGCGATCGAGATTCCCCCTCCCGCTCCGAATGAGAAGTGGGTTCGCGCCGTCTCGCCGCACTTCACCGTCGTCAGCAGCGCCGGCGAGCGCGAGACGCGGGAGATGGCGAGCGACCTCGAGACGCTGGCCGCGACGCTGCGGCAACTCCATCCGCGATTCCGCGAAGTGCCGCTGGGGCATTCGCGCGTGTTGTTGTTCGAGCGGCGGAGCGAAGCGCAGCCTTATTTCGATCTGCTCATCGCGCGCGGCACCCGTTCGCCCGGCGCGTTCGTGAACGGTGATTCGGGCGGCACGATGGTGCTGTCGGCGATGCGCAAGCCCGATCGCACGCCGTACCACGAGCTCGTGCACAACCTGATGGCCGGCCGCGTCCGGCCGCCGCTCTGGCTGGAGGAAGGGTGGGCCGAGTACTACAGCTACGCCGACCTGCGCGGCACGAAGATGCGCGTCGGCGCGCCGTTCCGCCACGTCGCCTGGATGCGCAAGCGCGGCATCGTGCCGATGCAGGAGATGTTCGCCGTCGCCCGCGGCGGGGCGATCGAGAGCCGCTTTTACGCCCAGGCGTGGGGCGCGGTCGACTGGCTCCTGCGCACCGACCGCGCCGCGTTCGACGCCTTCGAAGCCGATCTCGAGAACGGCGTGGACGTCGAAGAAGCGTTGCGCAAGCACTACCACGCCTCGATCGATCGCTGGGAACAGGGGCTGGCCGGCGCGGGACGCAACTCGCCGTTCGTCGTCGATACGCCGCGCGTGGAGACGCCGGTGACGGTGGAGCGCCTGCCGCACGCCGAGGTGCTCTACGAGCTCGGCTCGTTCCTGAGCGAGTTCGACGCGACGCGGGCCGACGCGGAGCGCCATTTCCACGCCGCGCTCGAAGCCGATCCGCGTCACGCGCGCTCGCTCGCCGGCCTGGCCCGCCTCTCCGCGAAATCGCGCGATCTCGACGTGGCGACGGCGCTGTTCGACCAGGCGCTGGCTCTCGCCCCCGACGATCCCGCCGTGCTTCTCGCCTACGCCGAAGCGCTCCTCGGCGACGCGATCGGTCCGTCGGCCGGCGCGTTGCCGGCCGACGAGAGCGCCGTCGTCCGCTTCCGCAAGGCGCGCGAGCTCGCCCGCCGCGCGCTCGAGCATGGCGCCGATGAAGCACGTGCCCGCGGCGCCATCGGCGTGAGCTGGACCATCGAACGCGATTCGACGCAGGCCGTCGAACTGCTCGAAACGGCGCGCCGGCTCGCGCCGCGGCGGCGTGATCTCGCGCTCAATCTCTACGCCGTCTATCTCCGCAGCGGACAACGCGCCAAGGCCGACGCGCTCTTTGCGGAGGCGTTCGAGAGCTCGCGCGACGGCCAGGTCGTCTTCGCGGCGAAGAGCGTGCTGATCCGCGAGCTGACGGCGAAGGCGAACGCCCTCGTCGCCGAACAGAAGCTGGTCGAGGCGCTGCCGATCGTGCACGAGATCGCCGCCGCGACGCCCGACGAAGTGATGCGCCGCAGCATCGAAGAGCAGGCCGCGCAGCTCGCGCAGACGATCGAGACGAACCGCCAGATCGGCGAATACAACAAGGCGATCGAGGAGCTGAAGCAGGGCGACCGCAAGGCGGCCCTCAGGCGGATCGAGGCGCTGCTCGTGGTGGCCACGGACAAGGAAGTGATTCAGGACGCGAAGGAGCTGCGGGCGGAACTACTTCGCTGAGGAAACGCGTTGTGGCGAAGCGTGCGCCGCTGTGAGCTCCATCGACTCCATCTCGTCACCTACGAAAACGGGCTGAAGCTGCAGCAGAAGCTCGTCGAAATGCGGCAGCGCGACGAGATCGACGACCAGTTCCTCCTCCTCGAACATCCGCCGGTCATCACCCTCGGGCGCGGGGGCGACGCCGCAAACCTCCTGGCCGCGCCGGCGACGCTGACCAGCGAGCGCGTCCGCTTTTTCGAGACGACGCGCGGCGGCGACATCACCTATCACGGCCCCGGCCAGCTGGTCGGCTACCCGATCCTCCACCTCGGCGAAGGCAACCGCGACGTCCGCCGCTACGTGTCGAACCTGGAGGAAGTGCTGATCCGCACCGTCGCCGAGTACGGCATCACCGCCGCGCGCGTCGAAGGGAAGCGCGGCATCTGGGTCGGCAACGAGAAGATCGCGGCGATCGGCGTGCGCATCGCGCGCTGGGTCACCTCGCACGGCTTCGCCCTCAACGTGACGACGAACCTCGAGCACTTCCGCTTCATCACCCCGTGCGGCCTGCACGGCACCGGCGTGACGTCGATCGAGAAGCTGACCGGCCGCCGCGTCCCGCTCGATGAAGTGCGCGAAGTCGCGGCCCGCCATTTCGCCGACATCTTCCAGCGCGAGCTCGTGCCGCGGGCGGAGACGATCCGGTTGATCAAGGTGCTGGTGCACGACGAGAAGCGCGTTCTGCTCCTGCATCGCCGTCCCGAGCGCGGCAATTTCTGGCAGCCGATCACCGGCTCGATCGAGAGCGGCGAGCAGCCGTTCGACGCCGCGCAACGCGAGCTGCACGAAGAGACCGGCAACGGCGCGGTGCCGGAGTCGATGAATCTCCGGCAGTCGTTCATGATCGAATCGCAGTTCCTCGCGGCACGTCATCCCCTCCCCATCATCGCCAGCGAAGTGGCCTACACGGCGCGTCTCGACTCGCGCGTTCCGATCCGCATGGACGCCGAGGAGCACGACCAGTACGGCTGGTTTACATTCGCGGAGGCGTATGAAAGGATCAAATGGAGTGACGATCGCGAGGCGCTCGAGCAGCTGGAGCGGGTCTTAGCATGAGCGCGAACCCCATCAACAAACGAGCCGGTCACCGTCCCGAGTGGCTCAGGATCCGCGTCCCCGGAGGCCTCGATCAGCTCCCGGTCGCGCGGCTGATGAACGATCTCGCGCTGAACACGGTCTGCCAGGAAGCGCGCTGCCCGAACATCTTCGAGTGCTGGAGCGCGGGCACCGCCACCTTCATGATCCTCGGCGAGATCTGCACGCGGCGCTGCACGTTCTGCGCGGTGGGACGCGGCAAGCCGCTCCTCGCCGATCCCGATGAGCCGCGGCGCGTCGCCGAGGCGGTGGAGAAGATGGGCGTGAAGCACTGCGTCATCACCATGGTCAATCGCGACGACATGGCGGACGGCGGCGCGGAGCACGTCGCGCGGACGATTGCCGCGGTGCGCGAGCAGACCGGCGCGGCGGTCGAGGTTCTGATCTCCGATCTCGAAGGCAATCGCGAGGCGCTGCAGATCGTCATCGACGCGCGGCCCGACGTTCTGGCTCACAACGTCGAAACGATTCCGCGCCTCTATCCGCAGGTGCGGCCGGTGGCGAAATACCGGCAGTCGCTCGACGTGCTGCGCTGGTCGCACGAGGCCGGGATGCTGACCAAGTCGTCGCTCATGCTCGGCCTCGGCGAGAACGAAGAGGAAGCGCTGGCCGTGGCCTGCGATCTGCGCGACGCCGGCGTCGACATCTTCACCATGGGCCAGTATCTCGCCCCCACCGGGCACAATCATCCGGTGCGCCGTTACTACACGCCGGAGGAGTTCGCGGAGCTCGGCCGGCGGGCGCTGGCGATGGGCTTCCGGCACGTCGAATCGGCGCCGCTGGTGCGCAGTTCCTACATGGCTCATCGTGCCGTACAATCCCCCGCTCAGGATGCCGCGCGTGATCTTCGTCGATGAGGGGAAGAGCGCCGATTTCCCCGCGGGCAAGACGCTCCTCACCTGCGCCGGCGAAATGGGCGTGACCGTCAGTCATGTGTGCGGCGGCGACGGCGCCTGCGGCACCTGCCGCATCGAAGTGATCGACGGCTGGGAGAACCTGACCCCGCCCACCCCCGACGAGACGTACAAAGAGCTCGAGCCGCCGTACCGCCTGAGCTGTCAGGCGAAATTGGGCGGCGACGTGATCGTGAAAGTGGCAAAGATCGAGTAAAAGCTGTTGAGCGATTGAGCTATTGGGCGGTTGAGCTCAGGAGCTGAACAGCTCAATCGCTGAACAGCTGAGGAAAAACATGACAGTCGCAATGGAAACACAAGTCCTCGACGAAAAAGATTTAGGTGTTTTGATGCAGTACACCGTCGAGGCGTACAAGACGTTCGAGAAGCTCGCGGAGAACCTGCCGAATCCGATGACGGCGCAGATGTTCAAGTTCTTCGCCGTCGACGAGCGCGAGACGCGCGATCTGCTGGACGGCAAGATCATGGCCACTGGCGGGACGCGCGTGCGCATCACCCTGGCGGGCGACCTTCGCTTCCAGGACATCCTGGAAGGCGAGATGTCGTATCGCGAGACGACCGAGGCGCTGATCGGGCGCGAGCGGGCGATGGAGAAGCGGCTGCGGGCGATGGTCGGCGGCGCGTCGGCGGTCGACCGCTACATCCTCATCTACATCGCGGCGACGAAGCGCGCGCACATCGTGGAGCTGGAGCGGGAGCTCGAATTGCTGAAGCTCGACGGCGAGTGGTTCCGGCGCGAGGACGCGGAGTGGCGCATCGTCCACGGACCGCGCAACGGCGAATGAACATCTCCCTCTCCCCCGCCGCCGCCGATCAGCTGCACTTCGAGCTCGACGGCCGCGTGCTGCGCATCGCGTTCACCACCGGCTGCGGCGGCAGCGGCTACCGGCTGCACTTCGCCTGGGAGCCGAACGAAGGCGATCAGCTGGTGAAGATCGGCGACGTCACCATCGCCCTCGACGACATGTCGGCCTCGCGCCTCGACGGCGCGGTGATCACGTACGACGACGCGGAGGGTGGGTTTCTGATCGACCATCCCGACGCCGTCAGCGCCGTCTGGTGCGGCTGAGCGGAAAAACAAAAAGGGCAGGATCGCTCCTGCCCTTTCGTGTCTCGCTCGTGGCGAGATTACATCGTCGTGACGTTGGAGGCCTGGAGACCTTTCGGTCCCTTGACCACATCGAACTCGACGGCGGCGCCTTCCGGAAGCGATTTGAAACCGCTGCCCTGGATGGCGGAGAAGTGGACGAACAGATCGTCACCTGTCTCGCTGGTGATGAAACCGAAGCCCTTCGCGTCGTTGAACCACTTGACGGTACCTGACGTTCTCATGGATGAATCTCCTTTCTGTGCTGCCTTCGGAGATTCAAATCCACGTTTGTCGTCTCGAAGTGCTGGCTACTTGATGTACTGGGCAACCCGTGCCCAATGGGTGGAATTCCTGGCATCAGGATTTAGTCGGCGATGACGATGCTCTTCCACGGCAGCTTGCGCACCGCGAGCACGTTCGTGTCGATGTCTTCCTGTGTTGCGGTAGTACCGAGGACGCGCTGTACGTAGTGGATCTCCGAAGAGACCAACCGCTGTGACAGCAGGCGCATCGCGGCCTTGGTGATGTTGCCTTCAGACACGGTGATCCGGGCGACGGACTTGCGAACGGCGGCGATCTTCGCGGCTGCCATGGACTACTGAGCCTCCACGACGGGAGCCGGCTTGTTGTCGCCCTTGCGGGGCTTGGCTTCGCTGACCTTCAGCGCCTGACCATGAACGTCCTTGCCATCGAGACCGGTGATCGCCGCGCGGGCGTGGTCGTCATTGCTGTACTCGACGAAGCCGAAACCCTTCGACTCGCCTTCCTTGTTCTTCGCGATCTCGACCGACGTCGTGGCGCCGAACGGCGTGACCAGCTCGTTGAACTCGCTGTCGTTGACGTCCTTGGACATATTTCCGATGTGTAGTTTCACAGGGTCTCCTCGGCCTTCGAATGAAGGGTTTTTGAACCTAAGGAAGGTGAATCCAGGCCGGCCGACTTAGTTCGGTTGACCTGAAGGTGAGGAGGATTCCTCGGGAATGGTCACATACGTTAAGGACGGCAGGCAGCGGCGAATTCCAGAGCGTGGTACGTGATGATGAGGTCCGCCCCCGCCCGTTTGATCGAGGTGAGGATCTCGTTCGTGATGCGCGGCCCATCCACCCATCCCCTCTCCGCCGCCGCCTTGACCATCGAATACTCGCCGCTGACGTTGTACGCCGCGACCGGAAGATTGAAGTGATCGCGCGCCTGGCGGATGACGTCGAGGTACGAAAGCGCGGGCTTGACCATGATGATGTCGGCCCCTTCCTGCACGTCGAGCTCGATCTCGCGCAGCGCTTCGCGCGCGTTCGCCGGATCCATCTGGTAGCTGCGCCGGTCGCCGAACTGAGGCGCCGATTCCGCGGCCTCGCGGAACGGGCCGTAGAACGCGGAGGCGAATTTCGCCGAGTACGCCATGACGCCGACGTCGCTCATGCCGCGCTCGTCGAGCGCGTGGCGGACGGCGCCGATGCGCCCGTCCATCATGTCCGACGGCGCGACGAAATCGGCGCCCGCCGCGGCGAAGGAGACGGCCTGCTTCATCAGCAGCGGCAGCGTCTGATCGTTGTCCACTTCCTTCGTGCCGTTGTGATCGACGATCACGCCGCAGTGGCCGTGGTCGGTGTACTCGCAGAGGCAGACGTCGGCCATGACGGTCATCTCCGGCACGGCGCGCTTGATCGCTTCGATGGCCGACTGCACCGGTCCGGACGGATCCCACGAGGACGAGCCGATGGCGTCCTTGTACTCCGGCAGACCGAAGAGCAGCACGGAGCGGACGCCGAGGTCGGACGCGCGGCGCGCTTCGTCGACCGCTTCACGCACGCGAAGCTGCCAGACGCCGGGCATGGAGCCGATCTCGACGCGCGGCCGGGTGTTCGGCACGACGAAGAGCGGGTAGATGAGGTCTTCCGGACGGACGACGGTCTCCCGCACGATGGCGCGGATCCCCTCGGTGCGGCGGAGGCGGCGCGGCCGGCGGGTCAGGTTGGCGCGGGTGGTCGGGACGCTGGACACCGCGTCAGTCGTCGTAGTCAGGGTTTTGGTCGTCATCTTCGGGATCTCCGTAGTTGTAAGTGCGCGCGCAGTTCTCCGAGCAGAAGCGGCGGCCACTGGCGCGGTAGGCGCAATCGGGGCAGAAATAGCGGGAGCAGATGGGGCATCGGTCGAGGCGGGCGACTTCATCCGAGGAGCCACAACCGACGCAGGATCTCTCGTACGTAGAGGACATGAAGAGAAATTTCTCGTCGCGCTTGATGTTGAGTATAGTCCCTGCCGCACTCAGCATGGCGGTGTAGCTCAGATGGTTAGAGCGGGCGTCTCATAAGCGCTAGGTCATAGGTTCGATTCCTATCACCGCCACCACCCCCGGCACGGCCGGGTGCGTTGATTGGCCAAGCCTCCTTCAGGCTTTCTTCTCTTCTCCTCAAGCAAAGTAATTGTCGCGAACGCGCAATCACATGTCCGCGTGACGAGTCACATCGCCATGTGCGCGGCGTCACTCACTCGAAGAACGGCATGCGCGCGTTCTCCGGCGAGGCGAGATCGGCGATCAGAACGGCGATGCCGAGCTCCCCTTTCCACAATGCGTTCGTGCGTTCGCCGTTCGTCGCGTTGGCGGCGGCGTGATTGGCCATCTGGCGCGCGCGGCTCAGCCACTCGGCCGCGCCGGTGTGCTTGTAGAGATTCAGCAACGCGTAGGCGCGGCCGGCGGTGCCGCAACAGAGGGTCGTCGCGTCGCACGGCGCATCCCAGGTGTTCCATGCGGCCAGCTCCGCGAGCTGCAGCCATTCAGCGTCTCCGAGAAGACGATGCGCGAGCGTGAAGAGGAACACCTGTCCCGCGCTGCCGCTGCACCAGCTTGCCGACGGTTGTTCCCGAGCGGTGAGCTGGTGAATGCGCTCCACGACCATAGGCGGAAGCGCGTCACCCGACGCGGCGCACCAGCGCAGCGCGGCGTACAGATAGCCCGTCCATCCGTGAGCCATACCGACGTCCGTGATGGGCCGGTCATCGAGGGCACTCCAGATCGCGCTCATCGTTTCCGCGCCGAACGACCGCAACGGCGCGCTCTCCGCGGGATCATCGCTGATCGCCAGGAGCAGCGCGGCGGCGAGAAGACTGCCGGACCGGCCGAGCGTCAGATCGAGCTGCTCGCATGGTCGCGACGAAGCCCGCAGAAAGGCGTCGACGGCGCGACGCTGCGCGAATACGTTGCCCATCGCCGCCGCGATCATCGCCTGCGCCGCGTGAATGCCGGACTCGGTGTGATACGGCGTGATGTCGCCGAGCAGATCGCGCGGGAGCTCATCGTCGGCGTCGTAGTACGCGTCTTCACTGGCGATCAGCGTCACCGCGCGCGATCGCCAGACGTCGGCCAGCGCCAGCAACGCCGGATCATCGCGAGCTTCGGCGATCCGCAGCAGTCCGACCGCGGCACCCGCGCATCCGTAGTTGATCGACGCGGTCGGCGCCTTCGCGTAGCGCGACACGAACATCGCGCCGCCACGGGCGAACGATCGCAGCGTCGCCTCCAGCAGCGCGGTCGCCTCCTCCGATACCGGCGTCGCCAGCGACTGACGCACGGTCGTGTCGCGTGCCGCCGCGAGACGGTCCGCCATCTCGCGCATGGAATCGAAGCGCCGCGAGGGATCTTTTTCCAATGCCCGAAAGAGGATCTGCTCCACTTCAGGCCACGGCGGGATGCCGCGCTCCGCAAACGGGATTGGAGGATCGAGCTCTACCTGCCGCGCCATCTCCTCACGGTCGTAGCGGAACTCGAGATACGGTTTTCCGGCGATGAGCTCGTACAGCATCGCCGCCATCGAGTACTGATCGCCTGCGGGCGAGGCCGGCGCATCTGCGGCGAAGTATTCGGGCTCGTAAAAGGAGTACATCCCGCCGCGCCCGACGGGCGATGGTTGATCGATGAAACGGGCGAAGCCGAAATCGATCAGCACGACCTCGTCGCCGGCGAGGACGTTGCGCGGGTGCACGTCGCCATGCACGACGCCGTGAGCGTGCAGTGTCGCGTACGCCGCGGCGATCGCCGCGCACAGCTCGATCAGCGATGAGCGATCGTGACGCCGCTGCTTCGAGGCCACGATCGCTTCGATTCCGGCCGCCCACTGCATCACGACATACGGGCGTCCGTCGAGAATGCCGTACTCGAGGAGCCGCGGAGCGACGCCGGATCCGTCCAGGTGACGGAGAATCGCGATCTCGTTGAGGAAGAGCTCCCGCAGATCCGGCGTGTCGAGCCGCGCGATCTTGAGCGCCGCGACGTCGCTCCCATTCCGCAACTGATAGACCTCGCTGTCCTCGATCAGGCTCGCGCAGCGGACGATCTGCCAGTCGCCGAACGGCGCGCCGCTTTCGTATTGCGGCCGGATCTCCTTTTCATCCCCGGAACCGGCGGGCACGAGGACGTGGTTGTGCAGAAAGACGCCGAGGTGTGGCAGCAGCTCGTCGAGGCGGACGTCCGGATTGCGGCCGAGGACGCGGCTGTTTTCGACGACCGCCTCGACGATCGTTCGCGGCTCGCGGAAGAGCGAGAGCAGCGCCGCGGTGCCGCGATCGATCACCTGCGACAGCACCCGGCCATGGCGGCGCGACAGTGTGAAATCTCCCTCCTCGAACGAGATCCGCCCGCGCACGTCGTCGCTGAGGTCGGCGCACGGAATGAGGAGCACGTCGTCTTTCAACACGAACGGCTCGGTGATGTTCATGACGAGCTCCAGAGCGCGGCGCCGGGCGTCCAGGTTTCGACGTCGACGCCGTGGCGGCGCGCGCGTTCGATGGCGAAGCGCCACGGCTCGACCGCGGCCGCGGTACGGGCCGACCTGGCGACCGACAGTGCGGCGCCGAGGCGGCGCGCCACCCACAACCGCCAGCTGTCGCGGCCGAGCCACTGCAATGCGCGATCGGTGTCCGGCGGATCGACGCCCCACGAAAGGAGGCCGCCTTCATCGATGCCGGCGGAGAACGGCACGCCGTGCGCGTCGCAACCGGCCAGCTCGCGGCGGAGCTTCTCCGCCGCGTCGACGAGCGGTTCGCGGGCCGTGAAATACGCGACGAGTTTGTCGGGCCGCAGCATTCCGGCCGCACAGTCCCCGATCTTGAACGCCGTCGCCGGCGAATCGGAGAGGACGCGTACGACGATTTCAAACGCATCGTGGATCCGCTCGGGATGCGGACTGACGTAGAGCTTGCAGGTCACCTGGTCCGCGCCCTGCGGCGCCGCGAATTTCGACGACCACAGCAACCACCCGGGCATCTCGGCGGAGAAGATCCATGCACTCTCGAGGAGACGGCGAAGCGCGCCGCGATCGGCGCCGAGATGCGTCAGGACCTTGCCGGGCGACGCGAAGCGCGACTTCCAGAATGGCGAGATCGGGATGCAGTTGTAGAAGTAGAGCGCCAGAGTCAACTCATCCGGATCGCTGCTCTCGAGGTCCTGCGCGTGCAGCAGCGCGTCGCGCGACAATTGCGCAGGTCCTCCAGCGGGGGGACAGGCGCCCTCGCCTGTCAGAGAGCCGGTCATCATCAACGCATCCGCGCCGGAGACGAATTCGCCCCCGTTTTCGACTTCCAGGATGCCGTCGAGAACCAGATCGACGATCTCATCGGAAATCGGGTCGAGTCGCGACGGCGTGGACAGCCTCCGAAAGAGCTCCGCGCCCTGCCGGTTGACCGACTTGACGTTCATCCGCAACGGCGGCTTCGGAACAAAGAGGCCGTAGAAATCGGCGTCGCGTTCGAGCTCCCGAAACGGCTCGCGCTCCTCGGTGGACAACTCGCCGAGCTGCCTGAGCTCGATCTGCGGGTGCGCACGGAAACGGGCGTCGCGTAACACGGGCATGAGGCTTCCGATCCTGCTTCCTTCTACAACGCCCGCTAAACGTACGCCTGCAGCTGCTGTCTGAGCTGCGCGATCTCTTCCGGAGTCAGACCGCCGGCGTACTTGCCGCCCTTCTTGCTCGGCTTGCAGTCCTTCGTCGTTGTGCAGCCGGTCTTTTTGGCGTCCTCGATACAGCCCGGGAGCCCGCCGGGAATGAAGCTGATCCCAAGATCTCTGATTTTGGGCATGACCCCTCCTCTCTCTACTGGTGGACCGTGATGGACCGGAAGCCCTTACAGGAGGAGTGTCCTAACGGAACAAAGTCCTACCCTCCTTATGGCTGCACGTCACTCATTCGTGAATCGAACGAGCCAGACGTCGCCCTGCTCCACGGTCTGACGGACATAAAGCGTCGAGCCGTCGTTCGACAACATGCTGGTGAAGCCGAGCTGCACGCCCGGCAGAGGAAAGGGAGCGCTCGTTTCGCGCCGGCTGTCGAGGTCGAGAATGCCGATGTTCTGCCGCTCATAGAACACGACGTGTCTGCTGTCCGGGAGCCACTGCGGCCAGGCGATGACGCGGCGAAGGACGACCTCGGAGCGGCGGGTACGGAGCGAATAGACCACGAGGCCGGGATCGGGATTGAGCAGGCCGACGATGTGCTCCCCATCGGGCGACCATCGGGCCGCTCCGAGCTTGTCCGGAATCGCTTCCATGCGCCGCGCCAGCGGGCGCTCGAGGTGGACGAACGCGTTGGAGCGGTCGGTCAGGACCACGAGCGTTCGTCCATCCGGCGAGACATTCGGCGTGGAGATGGTGTCCGCGCCGATGCGATGGAGATCTCCTTCGTCCGTGACGCGCTCCAGACCGCTGCCGTCCGTGTGAATGCGCCAGATGCAATAGTCGCCGTCACGATTGGAGTAGAAATAAAGCATCCTGCCGTCCGGCGCCCACGTCACGCCGCGATCCCTGGCCACGTCGTTCGTCAACTGCCGCATGCGCGTGCCGTCGGCGTTGACGATGAAGAGGTCTTCCTGGGCGCCGCCGGTGGTGAACGCGATCGACTGCCCGTCGGGCGACGGCGCCAGCGAGAAGATCTCGAGCGTTCCGCTGAACAGCTGGCGCGGAGGTCCGGTCCTGGCGCTGGCCGCGTCGAAAGGCAGCGCCACCACGCGATGCGATCGCGTGACGGTGGCGAACGCGAGCTCTCCCTTTTGCGAGAACGCAAAGTTCCCGCTGATCGATCCGGGCAGCGAAAGCGGCTCCGGCGCGCCGATCGCCTTGCCGCTCTCTTCGTCCATCGCCACGCGCTCGAGGTTCAGCGTCCCGTCGCCATCGCTGCCGAAATAGAGATAGCCGCCGTCCGGCGACCAGACGGGATTCCAGTGCAACGCGCGATCGGAGGTGACGCGCACCACCGTCTGCTTCGGCTGCGCGGCATCCGGGTCGATCGTCCAGATGTCGCGTCGTCCCTGCGCCGAGACACCCCAGTACGCGATCCGTTTTCCGTGTGGCGACCAGCTCGGCTGCAGTGCGTCGCTGTCGCCGCCGGCGCCGTCGCCCGCGGACCGCGCGTGGTCCAGCAGCCGCTTTGCGCCGGTCCGTGCATTGATGATCCAGAGCTTGCCATCGAAGGAGTGAACCTGCGGCTTCAGGTCCGTTCCGACGCTCGAGACGACCAGCCGCGTCCCATCCGGCGACCATGACGGGTTGTGCCCGAAGTCGGTCAGCCTGCGTGCGTTCTCTCCCGTCACGCCCATGATGAAGATCCCGCCGCCGTCGCGCTCGGAGCGGAAGGCGATCTGCGAGCCATCCGGCGAGAACGCCGGCTCGGAGTCGTCGTCGGCCGAATCACTGGTGATGTTCGCGGCCACGCGGCCGTCGACGCGTTGCGTGTAGATGTCGCGGTTGCCGGAGCTCGACGAAACGTAGGCGAACGATTTGCCGTCCGGTGCGAGCGTGGGAAATGACTCCAGCCCGTCCGCGAATGTGAGCTGCCTGAACGTCCGCACCGGCGGATGCGGAACGGACCCGCGCATGCGGAGCAGCGCGAATCCGCCGAGCGCGGCGACGGCCAGCGCCGCGAGCGTCATCGCGGCGCGGTACGGAATCTTCCGCTTCGCCTTTGCCGCCGCCTTCGGACGGCCCGAGGTGCTCTGACCGCTGAGCAGCGTCCGCAGCTGAAACGCCAGATCGCGCGTCGACTGGAACCGCTCCTGCGGGTTCTTCTCCAGGCAATGGCTGACGATCTCGTCGAGCTCCGGCGGGATTTCGGGATCGATCGTCGTGAGCGACGGCGGCTGTCGTGCGACGACGGCCATCATCGTCTCCGTCGCCGACAGGAAGTCGAAGGCGGGACGGCCGGAGATCATCTCGTAGAGCACGGCGCCGAGGGAGAAGATGTCGGTGCGGTGATCGAGCGGCAGCGCGCGCGCCTGCTCGGGCGACATGTAGCCGGGGGTGCCGATGGCGATGCCGACCTTCGTCAGGCGGCGCACCGTGCCGCGGCTATGCGCGTCGCCGTCGGTCGTGTCGGCCACGAGCTTGGCCAGACCGAAGTCGAGGATCTTCATCCGGCCGTCGGTGGTGATGAAGAGGTTCTCCGGCTTCAGGTCGCGATGGATGATCCCTTTCTCGTGCGCGACGGCGAGCGCCGAGGCGAGCTGGATGGCGTAGTCGATCGCCTTGCGGAACGGCAGCGCGACCGGCATCAGCTCGCCGAGCGCCTCGCGCAGCGTCTGCCCTTCGAGCAGCTCCATCACGATGTAGGGCGAGGAGTCGGTCGTGCCGACGTCGAAGATCGTCACCAGTCCGGGATGGTTCAGCCCACCCGCCGCACGCGCCTCCTGTTCGAAGCGGCGCACCGCTTCGTCTCCGGCGCTGAACGGTCCCGTGAGAACCTTGATGGCGACGTCGCGTCCGATGCGGTTGTCGCGCGCCCGCCACACCTCGCCCATCCCACCCTCGCCAATGCGCGCGAGGATCTCGTATGGACCGAATGCCACACCTCTTGCGATCACCATGAGTGGAATTCAGGAAGATTATCGCAGGATCGGGACGCTATGATCTCCGCCACGTGACTCTCAAAAAAGGGACGCTCCTCGGGCCGTACGTGGTGGACGTACTTCTCGGCGCCGGCGGCATGGGCGAGGTCTATCGCGCCCGCGATTCGCGGCTCGATCGCACGGTCGCCGTCAAGGTCCTCCTCCCCAACCTCACCGCCGGCGACGAGCGCCGCGCGCGCTTCGAGCGCGAGGCGCGGGCCATCTCCGCGCTCTCCAGCCCGCACATCTGCGCCGTCTTCGACGTCGGCCGCGCGGACGACATCGAATACCTGGTCATGGAGTACCTCGAGGGCGAGACGCTCGCCGAGCGGATCGCGCGCGGTCCGCTCCCGCTCAGCCAGATCCTCCGCTTCGGCACCGAGATCGCCGAGGCGCTGCGCGACGCGCACCGCGCCGGCATCACCCATCGCGACCTGAAACCGGGCAATGTGATGCTGACGGCGTCCGGAGTCAAATTGCTCGACTTCGGCCTGGCGAAGCTCGAGACGCAGCCGCGCGTCTTCTCCACCGACTCCGCGCCGTCGACGGTCGTGAATCCGATCACCGCGGAAGGAACGATCGTCGGCACGGTGCTCTACATGGCGCCGGAGCAGCTCGAAGGGAAGACCGTCGATCCGCGCACCGACATCTTCGGCCTCGGCGTGATCCTGTACGAGATGGTCACCGGGCAGCGTCCCTTCGCCGGAAGCTCGCAGCTCAGCGTCATCGCGTCGATCATTTCCGCCGATCCGGTCCAACCGCGCTCGCTGCAGCCGGCATGTCCCGCGGCGCTGGAGCGGATCATCCTGACGGCGCTGGAGAAAAATCCCGACGATCGCTGGCAGACCGCGCACGACGTCGCGCGGCAGTTGCGCTGGTTGAGCGAGCCGTCGGGGCCGATGTCGGTGGAGACGCGCGCCATCGCGGCGCCGAGGGCATCGCGCCGCATGCTGTTCGCCATCCCTGCCGCCCTGGCCATCGGCGGATTGCTGGTCTGGGGCGGCATGCGCTACGGCAAGCCGGCCGATGCGACTCCCGGCGTGCGGCTGCATCTCGCGCCTCCCGATGATGTGCGCGCCATCCCCGCCCCTGAATCGCCGAACTTCGCGCTCTCGCCGGATGGACGGACGCTCGCGTATGCCGGGGCTAAAAACGGCGTGCCGGCGGTGTTCACCCGGCGCCTCGATTCATTCGACGTGCGCATGGTGGACGGCTCGGAAGGTGGCAACGGTCCGTTCTGGTCTTCGGACGGGCAATGGCTCGGCTTCAGCGCGCACGGAAAACTGTGGAAGACGAAGCCGGGAAGCGGAACCGTTCCCGAGGCCTTGTGTGACGTGCTCGGAACGGGAGCGCTCGGCTCATGGGTGGGAGACACCATTCTCTTTGCGGATCGCGCCGGCGGACGTCCGGAGATCTATCGCATCTCCGCGAGCGGCGGCCCGATCTCGAAGCAAACGGTCCTCAAGCAGGGCGAATGGCGTCATGCGTGGCCTCGCCTGCTCCCCGACGGCCACCACTATCTCTACCAATCGGCGACCATCAATTCGCTCGACCGGAGGCTGCTCCTCGCCTCGCTCGATTCCTCGGCCGTCTCCGTCCTCATCAGAAACGTGTCGCAGGCGACATTGGTCAGGGATGACCAACTGGCCTTCGTGCGCGACGGCAAGCTCCTCTCCCAGCACCTCGACGTCGGCAAAGGAAGGTTGACCGGCGAGCCGGCACTCATCGCCGACAACGTCTCGTATTTCTATCCCTCGGGGCGTGCCGACTTCGACGCCGCCAACGGTGTGATCGTCTATCGGACAGACACCAGGACGGGGCGCCTCGTGCGGACCGATCGAGCGGGAAAGCGGCAGATCATCGACGACCAGAGTCTCTTCGACGATCTGAGCCTGAGCATTTCGGGGGATGGCAAACGGGCCGCCGTGACCGTTCTCGCGCGCGGCACCGGCCTCGGAGACATCTGGATCTACGACCTGGAGCGCGGCGGCCGCGATCGATTCAGCAGCGAGCCCGGACTGGCGATCACCCCGGTCTGGACGCCTGACGGCAAAGCCATCGTCTACTCGGCCGCCGCGGCCGGGACGCTTCCCCATGTCGTACGCCGCGATTTCACCTCATCGAGCCTGGAGTCGCTGACGCCGCCGGGCACGTTTCAGTTCGCGGGCAGCTTCTCTCCCGACGGCTCGGTGCTCTATTACACGCGCGAGGATCCGCACACGCGCAACGACGTCTTGCGCCTCGACCTGCGGACGCGAAAGGCGGAGCCGCTGCTGAACAGCGCCTCGTATGAATCGGATCCTCAGGCGTCACCCGACGGAAAGTGGCTCGCCTTTACATCGAACGCCAGCGGAGTAGACGAGGTGTATCTCCAGAGTCTTGTCCGCGGCGACCTGCCGCGCGTGCGCATCTCGACGAATGGCGGCGAAAGCCCACGCTGGCGGCGCGACGGCGGGGAGCTCTTCTACGTGTCGGCGCAGAACGGGATCATGAGCGTCGTTCCACAATCCGCGGGCGAGTGGGGCAACGCGAAGATCAGCGAACTGTTTCGGGCACCCGCCGACACGCTCCGCTTCGCCGCCGCTCCCGACGGCCAGTCATTTCTGTTCGTCGAGGGCTCTCATGGCACGGCTGACTCTCTGTTTCACGTGATCATCGGCTGGCAGTGACGCGAGTGGCACAGACACTGTCCTGTCTGTGCCACTCGTGCCGAGGTCTTTACTTTGCCGGTGCAGTCGTCGTGGTGCCGCCGCCGAGGAATCCGGAGCGGCTGAGCAGGTGGATGGAGAAGAACGCGAACGACCGCTTCTTCGCCGCCTGCAGGTTCCAGCCGAAGCCGATCATCACTTTGTCGTTGATGAACGACAGCGTCGGCGCCACGCCCAGCTCCACCGTCTCGTTCGGGTCGAAGTCGAGCGCCATCGTCGTCAGGCCGGCGCCGCTGAGAATCTTGATCGCGGACGGCGGCTGTTCGTTGGCCGTGGTCGGCCACTGATTGAACGTCAGCAGCCAGCTCATGGCGGCGGTCGGCTTGAACTTCTCCTGCGAAGACTGCCGGACGAGCGCGAGACTCGCCGCGACCTTGTCGGAGAGACCGTAGAGCCGGAGGTTGAAGAGATCGGTCCACGTCGTCGACGCCACCTGCTCCTCTCCCGAATAGAACGCGTACCCGAGTTGCACCGTGTCGCCCGGATTGCGCGGCACCGGGATCGTCTGCAGGTTGAACGACGTGCTGGCGTTCGTCTCGACCGGGATGCGCTTCTGCCCTTCCGGCACCGGCAGATCGGCAACGGCCGTCGCCGTCGTTTCGGCTCGGAAGAAGCCGGCGATCATCTCGCCGAGCAGTTTCGTGTCTTCGATGAGGAGCGGAATGCCGCCGCCCTCCTTGAGCAACGGCGCGAACGGACTGTTATCCGCGAGGAGCAGCGTCTTGATCGCCGGCGTGACGTTCGCGGCGTTGACGCTCGTCTTCACCTTCGCCAGATCGTCGGCGAGCTTTTTCAACGGATCTTCCAGCGACGACAACTGCGTGGGAATCGCGCTCGCGGTTTTGAAGCGGCCGAGGATCTGATTCATCGCCGACACCGGATCGGCGTTCTTCAGCGAATCGGCGAATCCTGAGATGTTCGTCAGGTCCGTCAACGTGGCCTTCGCCGCCTTTGCCTCCGTGATCAGAGCCGTGACGTCCGCGACGAGCTGGTTGTCGGCGGCATTGCTGGCGACCGCGCTGTCCTTGATCAATTTCACGAATGCGTCGATCGACTTGCTGTCGATCGCGTTGGCCAGCGCCTTCACCTGTTCGGCGTCGGTCTTCACCTTGTCGAGCTGCGCCTGGATCGGCGAGGCGGCGATGTCGCTGCGTAACGCCGTGAGGACGGCCGCGCCGACGTCCTTCGCTTCGGCCGTTTTCTTGGCCAACGCTTCCATTTCCGTGAACAGTTTCTCCTGATCGGCCGGCACTTCGAAGCGCACCTTCTCGTAGCGCGACACCGGTCCGGGCTTGACCGTGTTGTGGCCGGGCAACGGGATTGCCGAGGGCTCGCCGTTGCGCGGAACGATATGCGCCTGCAGTTCGAGCGAGATCCCGCTGTTCGGCGCGGTGGCGTTGAACGCGCGTTGCGCCGCGTCGAGCTCGCGCGCGACCAACTCGCTGAAATTCTGCCAATCATTGGCGCCGATGATGTGAAGGCCGACATCGTCTTGCGATCGACGTTCGGCGTCGTTGATGCTCATACCTTCCGAGACCAGGCGCTGACTGATCGCCCTTTGCAACGACAGGCGCATGTTCGAGAGGCGGCGGCTCGATGCGCTACGAGCCGCTTTGAAGTCTGCGCTGTTGCCGGTGTGGAAAAGCTCGATCACACGTGAGACTTCACGCGCCGCCGTTTCGATCTCCGCCATCAGGTTCGTCAGCGTCACGATGCGGTCGAGTAGTTGCTTCTGCTGCGGCGTGAACGTACCGATGTTTTGCGCGGCGAGGGCCTGTGCCAGCTTGGCAGGATCGATCTGGATATCGACGCCGCTGTTGATGTCGAGTCCGTGCACGATGACGCCGCCGGAGCTCGGGATGTTTCGGCCGGTAACGGCGCTCGGTCCGCTTTCGGGATGCTCGATGTAGACGACCGCCTCCGGCAGTTTCTGGGACAGACCGGTGGAGGCAGAGAGCGCGAGAACAGCGAATGCGAGCAGCGCGCGCTTCATTGGTCAGCCTCGAGGTTGAGCAAATCCTGTCCGATCTGGAAGGGGACGGCATTGATGTCATAACGCTGTGCGGCTGTCCGATCCGGCGCGTCAAAATTCAGGAGCACGAGCACGACGGAATCATCGTCTCCAAACCAGCGCTCGAACGTTTCGGGGGACAGCACGCCGTCTTCGATGAGGAACGCGCCGTGATCGTCGCGTTCGCCGACGACCTGCAGGACGTTGAGGAAATCGGCCGTTCGCCCGACCATCACCGTCACGCGGTCATCGGCCAGGGCGTTTTCGAGTGGTTGTGTGTCGTCACCATTGCGGAGCTCAAGGAACATGCGTTCTCTCCTTTGTGCTTCGGTTGTCGAATTGGAACGGGTTTGTCTAAGGAGTGACGGAGACGCGCATTTCCCTACCAGCGGCGTGCGCGCCCGCCGTACTCTTTGACCTGATGCTCATCGAATCCGTCGCGCGGTTCCTCGCCGCGAACGCCATCGATCGCCTCGTCGCCGCCGTCTCGGGCGGGCCTGATTCGACCGCGCTGCTGGTCGCGCTGGCGGAGCTGCGCGCGGACGTCCTCGCGGCGCACGTGAACCATCATCTGCGCGGCGACGAATCGGATGGCGACGAGCGCTTCGTGCGCGATCTCTGCGCGCGGCTCGGCGTCGAGCTGCGCGTCGCCGACGGCACGCTCGATCCGGCGTCGATCCGCCGGCACGGCGTGGAGGCGGCGGCGCGCGAGGTGCGCCACGCGCGCCTGGACGAGATCCGCGACGCGGCCGGCATGCGCTGGATCGCCACCGCGCATCAACTCGACGATCAGGCCGAGACGATCCTCATGCGCCTGATGACCGGGAGCGGCCTGGCCGGACTGCGCGGCATTCATCCGGTTCGCGACGACGGCGTCGTCCGTCCCCTGCTCGACGTGAGTCGCGCGGAGGTCGAAGAGTTCCTGCGCCAGCGGAACATCGTCGCGCGCGCCGACAGCTCGAACGCCGATCCCCGATTTCTGCGCAATCGCGTGCGGGCCATGCTGCGGGAGATGCAGGTGTCGCGCAATCTCGCCGCGGTCGCGGCCCAGGCACGCGCGCAGTGGGCCATCGTCGAGAAACTGCTCGATGAATACGAAGTCGAGGAACGCGAGAACGACACGCGATTCCTCCGCTGGCCCGAGGATGCGTGGCTCAAACAGGCGTTGCTCCTGAGACAGATCCGCCGCCTCGATCCCCATTCGCGCGATGTCTCGGCCGCCGACCTCGAGCGCCTGGCGCAGGCCGGCGGCCGCGTGAGCGTGACGAAGGAGCTCGAGCTGATCGGAGACGTGCTGCGCAAACGAGGACAGCCAGGAGTGTCCGTCCCACACTTCGAAGTCACCATGGCGCCCGGTGAGCAGATCTACATCCCGGAGATCGACACGACCGTCCACCTCCAGCAACCAGCAACCGGCAACCAGCAACGTTTCCAGCTCCCCCGAGGCGCCGCGCCGGACTTCATCGTAAGAAATCGCCGAAGCGGCGACCGCTTCCGCCCTCTCGGCATGTCCCGTGATAAAAAGCTGAAGGAATTCCTCATTGATCGTAAAATCGCCGTCGAGGTCCGCGATTCGCTCCCTCTGCTCTGTTGGAACGATCAGATCATCTGGGTCGGGGGAGTCGAGATCTCGGACGCATTCAAAGTGACGGACCCCGCGGGCGAGCAATACGAAGTGTGGTTGGAAGGTGCCGGTGCGTCAGTCGAAGCAGCCGAAGGTCAAGCGAGTCTTCACCGCTAAGCAGATCGCCAAACGGATCGACGCCATCGGCGAAGCGATCCGCGCCGATGCCGGATCCGGCGAGGTCTTCCTCCTCGGCCTCCTCAAAGGCGCCACCTGCTTCCTCGCCGACCTGATGCGCGCCATCCCCGGCGACGTCGCGTACGGCTACATCGACGTCATCCGCGACATCGCCGACACCGACACCGCCGCCGCGCTGGAGATCGACTTCATCAGCCACACCGAGATCGCCAACCGCGACGTCTACGTGCTGAAGGACGTCGTCTCCACCGGCGTCATCGAGAACTACCTCCTCCTGCAGCTCCGCCAGCATCAGCCCGCCGCCGTCCACCTCGTCGCCCTGCTCGATCGCCCCGACCTCCGCACCGTGGCCCTGGAGACCGACTACCAGATGTTCAAGGTCGGCGACGGCTCGTTCGTCGGCTACGGACTGGAACAGGGCGGGAGGTTCGGCAACCTGCCGTACATCGGGACCGTGTCGTGACGGTCACCCGGAAACATCCCCTCCCCGCCCGCGTAAGCTGAAGGGACCTAAGCGGTCTGTCATCCCGGCGCCAATCCTGAAGAAGGCTTGGCCAACCAACGCAGCGGCGCGTCGCCGCCCGGAATGACAGCCGCGACCGATCCGGTTGCGGTAGTGTACGAGTGGCACGCCGGAAGCATCGACGTGCTGTTTTGGAGGCCAATCGTTGAATTCCACAGTCAAGACCGCGCTTCTCTGGCTGGTCATCATCGTCCTGGTGTTCCTTCTGTGGAACCTTTTCCAGACGACGAAGGGCGCGAGTGAGCAGATCCCCTACAGCGTTTTCATCGATCGGGTGAACGCCGGACAGATCGACAAAATCATTCTCCGCGGCGACGAAGCGCGCGGCGAGACCAGGCCGACCGCGCCCGGCGGCAAGCACGAGTTCCACCTCAACGTCCCGCAGAACTACCCCGCCATGTACGACCTTCTCAAGCAGAAGGGCGTGACGATGGAGTTCGAGCCGCAGCACGACGCGCCGTTCGTTACCGCGCTCATCAGCTGGGCGCCCATCCTCTTCCTCATCGGCCTCTGGATCTTCTTCATGCGCCAGATGCAGGCCGGTGGAAACAAGGCGCTGTCGTTCGGCAAGTCGAAGGCGAAGCTCCTCTCCGGCTCGGCGAAGAAGGTCACGTTCAAGGACGTGGCCGGCGTCGACGAGGCGAAGCTGGAGCTGCACGAGATCATCGAGTTCCTGAAAGAGCCGCAGAAGTTCACGAAGCTCGGCGGCAAGATCCCGAAAGGCGTGCTGCTGATGGGACCGCCGGGAACGGGCAAGACCCTGCTCGCCCGGGCCATCGCCGGCGAAGCGAACGCGCCGTTCTTCTCCATCTCCGGCTCCGACTTCGTCGAGATGTTCGTCGGCGTCGGCGCCTCGCGCGTGCGCGACCTCTTCGAACAGGGAAAAAAGAACGCCCCGTGCATCATCTTCATCGATGAGATCGACGCCGTCGGACGTCACCGCGGCGCAGGCCTCGGCGGCGGACATGACGAGCGTGAACAGACCCTCAACCAGCTCCTCGTCGAGATGGACGGCTTCGAGTCGAACGACGGCGTGATCCTCGTCGCGGCGACGAACCGCCCCGACGTTCTCGATCCCGCTCTCCTCCGCCCCGGCCGTTTCGATCGCCGCGTCGTCGTCGATCTCCCCGACCTCAAGGGACGCGAGGGAATCCTCCGCGTGCACACCCGCAACATCCCGCTCTCCGACGACGTCGACGCCAGCGTGCTGGCGCGCGGCACACCGGGCTTCAGCGGCGCCGACCTGGCCAACCTGGTCAACGAGGCCGCGCTGAACGCCGCCCGCTACGACAAGAAGAAAGTGCAGATGGTCGACTTCGAGTTCGCCAAGGACAAGGTCCTGATGGGCGTCGAGCGAAAGTCGATGGTGATGAGCGATCGCGAAAAGCGGAACACCGCGTATCACGAGTCGGGTCACACCATCGTCGCGGCGATCATGCCGGCGGCCGATCCGCTGCACAAAGTGACGATCATCCCGCGCGGCCGGGCCCTCGGCCTGACGCAGCAGCTGCCGACCGAGGACAAGTACTCGTACTCCCGGCGCTACCTCGAGGCGATGCTCGCCGTGCTGATGGGCGGCCGGATCGCGGAGGAAGTGTTCCTCAACGAGATCACCACCGGCGCCGGCAACGACATCGAGCGCGCCAGCGGCATGGCACGGCGGATGGTCTGCGAGTGGGGCATGTCAGAGCTCGGTCCCGTGACGTTCGGCAAGAAGGAAGAGGCGATCTTCCTCGGCCGCGAGTTCGCCCAGCATCAGGACTTCTCGGAAGCGACGGCGGTCGAGATCGACAAGGAAGTGCGCCGCATCCTGGAGAAGGCGTACAAGACCTCGCACGAGATCATCACCAACAACAAGACCGCGCTCGACAAGATCGCGCGCAAGCTCCTCGAGCGCGAGACGCTCGAAGGTTGGGAAGTGAACGAGATCCTCCGCGAGGAGACCGGCATCGACTACATGAAGGCGAAGGAGTACGACCCGGAGGAAGCGAGCCCCGGCGAGAAGATGACCATCGCCCCGGGATCCGGCCCGTCGACCGACGTGCCGACTCCGGTCGGGCAACCGCCCGCGTCCACACCACCCGACCGCAACGCGTGATCGCGCAAAAGGGCCGGCTGACCGCCGGCCCTTTTCATTTTCGGTGGTAGGGAAAATCCCCCTGCTGTCCCTCCCTACGCTGACGGATGCGGAAGGCGCAGAAGAAGTTGCTCGCTCGCCTCAGGCGGCCACGCCTCGATGACGCAACCGCGTTCGTTCTCCTCTGGACGTATTTCGACAGCGTCGGTCTGAGCGACGTCGAGAGCAGCTTCATCGGGCGAAGTCTCTTCCCCCAGAAGATCGATCCGTTTCCGCTGCGAACCGACGACGCCGGCTACGACCCGGCCGCCGGATTGGCGGAGCTCGAAAGTGCGCTCGACGCCTCGCAATTCGACCAGAAGGTCGCCGCGTGGCTGAAGGGACTCGACGCGCTGCTCGTTCGGCAGAAGGGAACGTTCGAACACTGCGCGATCCTCGGCTTCGATCGAAAACGTTATCGCGTCCGTCAGAGGAACCAGTACATCGCATCGCGATTCGCGCAGCGCGAGCGGGAGATCGAAGGGAGTCAGAAGCAGAGCCTTTCGCTCACCGCCTACTGCCGGAACTTCTGCGCCGTCCCGGCAGAGCTGATCCGAGGGTTCAGGATCCGATCCCTCGGTCCGACGCAGTGGGGCGATCGATCCGTCGACGACAGGCTGCGCGTCGCCGCGAAAGAGAGTCTCCGGTTTCTCTGCTGGCCTCTCCGTTCGAAGCTCATCAAGCATCGCGATCGAGCGGAGACCAGGCCGGGCGACAACGATCACTGGCTCGTTCGGCTCACCGTGGATACCGAAGGCGGCGTCGAAGCGCACCGCAGGGAGCTCGCACGCGCCGTCGAAGCAGCGGCACGCGAACGGGCAGCCATTCTCGTGCTGCCCGAGCTCTCGACCGCGACGAAAGACGTCGAGTTCCTCAGGTCGATCCTGACCGGGCGGCAATATCCGATCCTCACCATCGCCGGGATCGAGCATCGTCGTAGAGGAAAAAGCTACGTCAACGAGGCGGTCCTCCTCGGGCCGCACGGCAAGCTGCTCCACACTCATCGGAAGCTGACCCGCTACAAGGTTCGCAACGCGATCGAGCGGACTTTGACCGGGAAAACGCTGACCGTGCTCGAGTCGGTCATCGGCAACATCTGTCCGCTGATCTGCCTCGATCTGTTCCACCCTGAGATCTCGGCTCTGGTCAGGTCATCGCACGCCAACATTCTTCTGACACCCTCACTCAGTCCCACGACGACCGCACATCAGAACGCCGCGAAGAACTACCTCAACACCAATCTCGCCACCACGCTCGTCTCGAACCGCTGCTTCAAATCGCGGGAGCGGAAGGAGAAGACGACCTTTGCGCTGTTGCCCGGAAAGGACGACGCAAACAACACCATCTGGAGGCATTTCGAGCTGACGGCCGACTACCTTCTCGTGGTCGTGGAGTAACCTTGCAGTTCAACAATCGTTCAACTATCATCGGTATGGCGATTCAACAAACATTCAACAATCCCGGCGAAATCGAGGCTCACGATGGCGCGCATCAATCCGAACGTTTCCCGCTTTCACTACCTCAACTCGGAAGAGCTCGGACCGATCCTCGATGACGCGATGGCCGACACGCGCGACGAGTCCCGCAACAGCTGGGTGGCGCTGTTCCGGAACCGCGCGCTCGACCGCATTCGTCAGGGCAGCTCGGACGAGTTGCTGAATGAGGCGCGCATCCTGAGCGACCGGCTCTACTCCCCGGCCGGCCAGAAGCTGCGGCGCGAACATCCGGGGTACTTCGCGCGCCTCGACACGATCGCGGAGATGCTGAAGACCGCCGGCGAGCGAACCGACACGGCGTTCGTGCAAGCCGTCCTCGCCAGCCACAAGAAATACGCGAACCGGATTCTCGAGATGCTCGCCAGGGCAACCGGCGGCGTCCCCCGCACCGAGATCAGGGACGAGTTGCGAACCATCGAGTCGAAGCTCTCGGAGTCGCACCTCACCCACATCCTCGCCGACCTGGACAGCGCCGGCGTGATCACCCGCGTCCGCCGGCCGAAAACGAAGGAAGTCCGCATCACGCTCGACGCGGCCGGACGCGACCTCGTGGAAAAGCAGCTGCGGCCGGAGTGGTTCGTCAAGTCGACGCAGCTGGTTCGTCACGTCGCGCGCGGCGGAGACGCTCCATCCGAGGGGCAAGTCACCGAGCTGTTGCGAAAGGCGAATGCGCCCTCGGAGTTGGTCGTCACGCTCGTTCAGGAACTGCTGGCCACCCTCACCGACACGGCGAGCGCTTTCGAACGCCGCACTGGCTGAGCGCTAAAGGCGGGGGACGTATTAGATTGCGCACATGCGATTGATCGCCGCCCTCCTCCTCACCCTCTCCGCGAACGCCCTCGACTTCCCCACCTTCATGACCGGCTCCTGGCGCATGACGATGCAGAACGGCTCCGTCGTGGAGGAGCACTGGACGACCGCCGGCGGCGGACTGATGCTCGGCATGGGTCGCAGCGTCCCGAAGCAGGGGAACGCCGAGTTCGAGTTCCTGCGTATCGAGAACCGCGACGGTAAGCTCACCTACCTGGCCATGCCGTTCGCGAAGCCGGCCACGCCGTTCCCGCTAAAATCGCTCACCGACTCGCGCGTGGTCTTCGAGAACCTCGAGCACGACTTTCCGCAGCGCATCATCTACTGGCGTGACGGCGAGCGCCTCTGCGCGCGCGTCGAAGGGAAAGACGGCAAGGGCGACGAGTGGTGCTGGACAAAGTACTGATGCGGAAACGGGTTTACGTCGCCTACACCGGCGGCACGATCGGCATGAAGCGCACCCGGAACGGCTACCAGCCGCATTCCGGATATCTGCAGGAGCAGATGGACGCGATTCCGGAGCTGCATCACGCCAGCATGCCGTCCTACACCATCCACGAATACGACCCGCTGCTCGACTCGTCGAACATGACGCCGACGCAATGGGTCGAGATCGCGCGCGACCTGGCGGCGAACTACGAGCGCTACGACGGCTTCGTCGTCGTCCACGGCACCGACACCATGGCCTACACCGCCTCGGCGCTGCCGTTCATGCTGCACGGACTCGGCAAGCCGGTGGTCATCACCGGATCGCAGATCCCGCTCTGCGAGATCCGCAACGACGCGCGCGAAAATCTCATCACCTCGCTGATGATCGCCGCCGGCTACGCCATCCCCGAGGTCTGCCTCTACTTCGGCGGCAAGCTGCTGCGCGGATGCCGCGCGGTGAAGGTGAGCGCCTCCGGATTCGCCGCCTTCGATTCGCCGAACTTCCCTCCCCTCGGCACGGTCGGCATCGACATCGACATCGACTGGGAGCTCGTCCGCAAGCCGAAGCGGACGAAGAAGCTCAGCGTACAGGAGCTCGGCGCGCCGGTGGTCAGCGCGCTGCGGCTCTTTCCCGGCATCTCGCCGGAGCTCGTGCTCAACGTGCTCCGTCCGCCGCTGCAGGGGCTGGTGCTCGAGGCGTACGGCGTCGGCAACGGACCCGATCAGGACGGCGCGTTCATCGACGCGTTGCGCGAAGCGACGAAGCGCGGCGTGGTGATCGTCGATTGCACGCAGTGCCTGGAAGGGAAAGTCGATCTCGCCGAGTACGCGGCCGGCTCCGCGCTGGCGCGTGCGGGAGTCATCAGCGGATCGGACATGAGCGCCGAGGCCGCGCTGGCGAAGTTGTACTACCTCTTCAGCCGCGGCGATTCGCCGGAGAAGGTGAAGAAGGAGATGCAACGCGATTTGTGCGGCGAGCTGACGACAGACTCGTGAGTACAATGCATCGATGCGACGTACTTCGTGCCTGCTCGTCGTCTGTCTGTCCATCGCTCTCCACATCAACGCTCAACCGCAATGCACCGGCGCCACCCAGGAAGCGCCGTTCAAGCCGCCGCACACGATCAGCCGCGATCACCTCGGCGCTTACGAAACCGAGATCCTCACCTGGCTTCAGGGAAACGAGTACGCAAAGCTCGGCTGGTGCGTCGACAAAGGCGTCCGCGACACCGGGCCGTGGATCAACGGCACTTACTTCGGCACGCACAAAGCCGTCCGCATCTACTACTCCCCCGGCGTGATGACCTGGCTCACCGGCGGACGGACCGGAACGATCCCCGACGGCGCGATGATCATCAAGGAACAGTGGAACGGCCCCGCGGCGCGCTACGAGAACGAGGCGCTGCCGGCCGTCACCGACTGGACCATCATGATCAAGGACGCGAAGGGCGCGATCGACGGCTGGTTCTGGGCGGAGCTGTGGAAGGACATGCCGATCGATTCGCCCGGCAGCAACCTGCAATATCCGAACGCCGGCTTCGGCATCTACTGCACGCGCTGCCACGCGTCGGCGGAGAAAGAGCACACCTTCTCCGCGCTGAACAACCTCGCCGGCTTTCCCGGCTTTCCGCTCACCTTCCGTGTCGACGACACCTGGCGCACGCCGCCTCCGCCGTTGAAGCGGGCCCGCAAAAAGACCTACAACATCCACGCGCCGGTGGAGGAAGAGCCGGAAGAAACGGCCGCGCCGCCGGCCAGTGAAGCCGTGAGCATGCCGGCCGAGACCTACGACAACGTCGTCGCCGCCGCGCACGGCCCGGAGATGTTCCTCACCTCGAATCAATGTCAGGGCTGCCACAGCGCGGCGACCTATCCCTTCGGACCGACGATGTTCCGTCCCACCTCGCCGCTCACCGTCAGTCCCGTGACCGGCATCAATTTCTCCGAGTACACCGAGTGGCGCTGGTCGCCGATGGGACTGGCCGGACGCGATCCGATCTTCTACGCGCAGCTGGAGAGCGAGCTCGCGTTCGCCGACACGCGGCCGAACCCGAAGGAGGCGCGGCGGACGATCCTCAACACCTGCTTCCGCTGCCACGGCGTGATGGGCCTCCGGCAGATGCAGATCGATCACCCCGACCGCGACTACCGCCCCGACATTCCGATGATCACCTCGGGCCCCGACGCGAAGTACGGCGCGCTGTCACGCGACGGCATCAGCTGCATGGCGTGCCATCACATGGTGGAGACGAAGACGCCGCCGGGACACGAGCCGCTGAAGTACTTCCTCGAGCATTCGATCACCGGCCTCTTCGAGACCGGCAAGCCCGACGAGTTGAACGGACCGTTCAAGGATGACGAGATCGTCACGCTGCCGATGAAGAACGCGCTCGGCGTCACGCCGAAGCACGACGCATACATGAAGAGCTCGCGCATGTGCGGCAGCTGCCACACGATCAACCTCCCGATCATGGACGGAACCGGCCATTCGATCGAGCAGGCGACGTATCTCGAATGGCTGAACAGTGATTACCAGGACGAATTCGGCAAGCCGTCGGCGAGCGCGCAGAGCTGCCAGCAGTGCCACATGCCGGGCAAATACGACAACCCCGAGGCGAAGATCAAAGTCGATCCGATCCAGACGCGGATCGCCATCGTGGAGGACGACTCCTTCCCCGCCGCCGATCATCGCGCGCCGACGCCCGACATCCACGTCCGTTTCCGCACGAAGGACTACGCGCGTCACGAGTTCCTCGGCATGAACGCGTTCGTGCTCGAGATGTTCAAGCAGTTCAACCTGCTCCTCGGCGTCCGGCTCGGCGATTACATGACCGGCAACAGCGACTCGCTGCAGGTGGTGCAGGACAACCTGGTGCGCCAGGCGAAGACGTCGTCGGCGAGCATTGCCGTCCGCCGCAAGGATGAGAAAAACACGGTCGTCGCCGAGGTGGAGGTGAAGAACCTGGCCGGCCATCGCTTCCCGAGCGGCGTCGGCTTCCGCCGCCTCTTCATCGAGCTCACCGCGAAAAACGGCGACAACGTGATCTGGGCCTCGGGATTGACGAACTCCGACGGCGTGATCATCGATCGCGCCACCGGCAAGCCGCTGCCGACCGAATTCTTCGACGGCGGCAAGTACCAGAAGCACCATCAGCTGATCACGTCCGAGGATGACGTGCAGATCTACGAGGAGCTGACGCTCGACGCCGACAACAAGTTCACGACGAGCTTCGTCCGCCGCGATCACGAGCTGAAGGACAACCGCCTGCTGCCGCTCGGCTGGAAGCCCGACGGGCCGCAGCCTGGAGTCCTTCCGAAGTTCTTCCTCGACGCCACGCATCCGAAGGGCGACGCGGAGAAAGACCCCGATTACAAGAACGGCAAGGGTATCGACACGCTCACCTATCGCATCGCGCTGCCGGCAGGCATCGATCCGGCGAACGTGAAAATCTCTGCCACGCTCTGGTCGCAGACCATTCCACCGTACTTCCTTCGCGACCGCTTCAACGGCGCCAACGGCGACGGAACGAAGCGGCTGAAGTTCATCACGTCAACCATCAATCTGGACGCGACGAACTTGAAGAACTGGAAGCTCTTCGTGGCCAGCGCGAGCAATTAACGGCGCGCGGCATGCACTGATCGAGTGCGTGCCGCGCATCCTGCTCGCGATTCTGATCTTCAGCACGCTCCCGCTTTACGCCGACACCGCGGAAGACGACAGCATCGCCGCGCAGCTGCATGCGCACGGCACCCGCGTCGAGCAGCCGCGCGCGATTCTCTGGTACCGCGCGGCGGACATGCCGGCGGGCACGGCGAAAGAATTCGCGGAGCGGCTCTCCAGCGGCGTCGACGAGATCGAGGCGGTCCTCGGCAGGAAGTACGAGCGGGCGAAGATCGAATGCTTCGTGTCGTCCGACGCCGGGATGTCGCACTCGTACATGGGCGTCAAGCCGTACTTCTTCGTGACGCCGGAGCGGGTGAACGCGCGCGAGGTGCCGTACCGTCACGAGCTGACGCACATCGTCGCCTGGTGGAGTTGCGGAAAGGCGCTCTGGCTGCAGGAAGGATTTGCGGATTACGTCAGCACCGAGGCGAGGCGGCGGTTCGCGCATCAGCCGGAGTACGACGCGAACGTCTTCAATCCGAAGGATGAGGACATCGACGCCGTCGCGGCGCGCGTGAGCGACGGGCGCGTGGCGGCGAAGGTGATGCCGCTGATCGGCATCGACGCCATGCCGATGTCGCTCCGGCACCGGCGGGCGTTCGACGCGATCTTCGCCGATCGCGAGGTTACAGCGCCGGCGTTCTACAACCTCTCGCATTCGTTCACGCGGTTTCTCGTGAAACGCGTAGGGCTGGAGAAACTCGAAGCGGCGTGCCGCGCGTGGAAACCGAGCGGCGCGATCGCGCGCGACGCCGGGACGGCAATGGAGCAGCTGCGCAACGAGTGGTTGGCAGCGCTACCCACGTCGGCACGGCCCAACACGAGCGGACGAGACGTCCGCTCCCCTCTCCACAAGGCGTAGATTTCCACTGGCCCACTACAATCCCGTCGTGGCCAGAAAAACCGCGGTCTTTTCCTGCAACGAGTGCGGCGCGCAGTCGCCGAAGTGGATCGGGCGCTGCCCCGACTGCAACGCCTGGAACTCGTTCAGCCAGGACGACGCGCCGCCGCGCGCGAACACGATGAGCGTCAGCGGCGGCTCGATGCCGATCAGCCAGATCGACGCCGACGTCGCGCCGCGCATCTCGACCGACATGCCGAGCCTCGATCGCGTCCTCGGCGGAGGGCTCGTCATCGGCGCCGTCACACTCGTCGGCGGCGAGCCGGGCGTCGGCAAATCGACATTGCTCCTGCAGGCCGCGCAACGGCTCGCGCAACACGGCCCGGTGCTCTACGTCTCGGGCGAAGAATCGCCGCGCCAGATCGCGTTGCGCGCGAGACGTCTCGGAACCACCAGCGATGAGATCCGCATCTTCACCGAGACCTCGGTCGAGCGGATCATCGCCGAGATCGAAAAGCTCCGTCCCGCCGCGGCGATCATCGACTCCATCCAGACCGTACACACCGGCTCGAACGATTCCACACCCGGTAGCGTGGGCCAGGTCCGCGACTCCGCCGGCGCGCTGATGGTCGCGGCGAAACGCCTCTCCATTCCGATCTTCCTCATCGGCCACATCACGAAGGAAGGGACGATCGCCGGACCGAAATCGCTCGAGCACATCGTCGACACCGTTCTCTACTTCGAAGGGGAGAAATTTCAGAACTACCGCGTCGTGCGCGCCTACAAGAACCGCTTCGGTCCGGTGAACGAAGTGGCCATCTTCGAGATGCACGACGACGGCCTGGAGGAGGTGGCCAATCCCTCCGCCGCGCTGATCTCGCAGCGCAGCACCGCGCCCGGCTCCGCGATTCTCGCCGCGCTCGAGGGAACGCGTCCGCTCCTCGTCGAGTTGCAGGCGCTTGTCTCGCCGACGCACTTCCCGTCACCCCGGCGGATGGCGATGGGCATCGACTCCAATCGCGTCACGCTGCTGCTCGCGGTGCTGGAGCGCAAAGGGGGCGGGAACTTCGCGCAGCACGACATCTACGTGAACATCGCCGGCGGTCTTTCGATCGATGAACCGGCGCTCGACCTCGGGATCATCGCCGCCGTGCTCTCCTCGCAGCGCAACGTCGCGCTGCCGTTCGACGTCGCGCTGTTCGGCGAGGTCGGCCTCCTCGGCGAGATCCGCAGCGTGTCGCAGGCGGACCTCCGCGCGCGCGAAGCGGCGGCCCTCGGATTCAAGCGGATCATCGTGCCGCAGTCGAACGCGGCGGAGATCCGCACCGACATCGACGTGACGCCGGTCCGCCGTATTGAAGAGTTCGCCGAGACACTCTTCTTTACAAGCTGAGACTGGTTATTTAAACTTTGCGGCGATCCGGACGTTTATGGTGACCCAATTCGCTCGCAAGTGGTGGGATGACAGGAACGGGCTCCTCGCCGTCGTCTGCGTCTCCCTGTTTGCAATGGGTTGCGCCTCCCTTCCCCCTCTCACGGTCACGCGAACGACACCCGCCCCCGCTCCGATCGTCCATTCCGAAGACGACGATTTCAGCGAGCTGATCGCCCAGATGCGCGCCGACCTCAACCGCCACACGTCGCGCGAGATCGCCGGCAAGCCGACGATGGCGCCATCGACGCAGACGGCGAAAGGTCGCGATCGCGAGTTCTCCGAGCGCGCCCACGCCCTCTTCTCACCGCTCTCGCAGGCCGCCCTGCGTATGCCGGTGGTCGGCGTGACGGCGCAGGAGCTCGACGACTCGTGGCACGCGCCGCGCGACGGCGGCACGCGCGTCCACAAAGGCATCGACATCTTCGCGCACCGCGGGACGGAAGTCGTCGCCGTGACCGACGGCATCATCAGTTACATCGGCGACCAGCCGAAGGGCGGCCACTGCATCTGGCTGACCACCGAGAACGGCAAATCGTTCTACTACGCCCACCTCGATCACTGGGCGCCCGGCATCTACGAAGGGATGGAAGTGCAGAGCGGCGATCTCCTCGGCTACGTCGGCAACACCGGCAACGCCGTCTCCACCCCGCCCCACCTCCACTTCCAGATCAGCGAGAACGACGAAACGGTGAACCCCTACCCGATCCTCACCCGCGCCATCCCGACGAAGACGGCGCACGTTCACGTGGAGCTGGGCGGCGGGTTCGGAACGCACTGAGTTACCTGTTGCCGGTTGCCTGTTTCCGGCAACTGGTCACCGGCAACCGGCAACCTCACTTCACCTGCTTCCCCTCCCGCATCACGAACGTCACCTTCTCGATCGCCTTCATGTCGGTCAGCGGATTTCCGTCGACCGCGATCAAATCCGCCAGCTTGCCAACCTCGATGACGCCGGCGTCGACGCCGACCAACTCGGCGGCGTTGGAGGTCGCGGCGCGGAGGACGTCGCCGTTCTTCATGCCGTACTTCGCCATGTATTCGAGCTCGATCGGATTCGTTCCCGGCTTTTCGAATGTGTCGCTGCCGAAGGCGATCTTCACCGGCGTCGCGAGCGCGCGCCTGAAGCTCGCGGCGTGCGCGTCGCAGGTGCGCTTCAGACGCTCCTTCATCTCGCCCGTCGCGCTGCCGAACAGATCGCCGTCGCGCCACATCTCGTAAACCATCAGCGTCGGCACGTAGACGATCTCCTTCTGCGCCATGGTCCGGAACGTCTCTTCCTTCAGGTAGAGCCCGTGCTCGATCGAATCGACGCCGGCGGCGATGGCCATCTGCGCCGCGGCGTCCGAGTACGTGTGCGCCGCCACTTTCACGCCGCCGCGATGTGCTTCCTCGACCAGCGCGTTGACCTCTTCCTGCGAGTAGTTCTCCGCGCCGCTCAGCATGTCGCTATGCGGCTGCTTCTTCTCGTACGACTCCATGTAGATCTTGATCACGTCGGCGCCGTCGGCGATTAGCTTGCGCACCTCGCGCCGCACTTCCGCCACGCCATCGGCCGGCGATGAGAGCGACGGCATCGCGTTGTACGGCGAGTAGCCGGTCATGCGATATCCACCGGTGCTGGTGACGGGACGGATCGCGGCGACGATGCGCGGCGCGTCGACCAATCCCTTTGCCACGGCGTCGCGCAACGCGATGTCGGCGTAGCCGGCGCCTTCGTTGCCGAGATCGCGGATCGTCGTCACGCCGGCGTCGAGCGTCTTGCGGCCGTTGATGGTGGCGACGATGGCGCGGAACTCCGGCGTCTCGCGAAGCATCTGCGCGTCGTAGTCGCCGGAGTGCAGCGCGATGTGGGTGTGGCAGTCGATGAGGCCCGGCAGCAGCGTGCGATCGCCGACGTCGATCACCTTCGCCTTCGTCGGCACGGTGTCGCCGACGCTGACGATGCGGCCGTTCTCCACGACCACGACCACGTTCTCGCGCAGGGTATCGGAGCGGCCGTCGAACATGCGGCGGGCCTTGATGGCGGTGAGTTGGGCTTGTGTGGTGACTGAAAGGAGAAGGATGAGGACCAGTCGCTTCATCATGCGAGGGAGTGTAACGGCACTCCGATGTCGCGCAGCGGCATCAGCACGAACTCCCGGTCGTGCGCGCGCGGATGCGGGAGCGTGAGCTCGCGCGTGCGCATGCGGCGGGCGTCGTGCAGGATGAGATCGAGGTCGATCGTGCGCGCAGCGTTGCGTACGCCGCGCACGCGCCCCAGGCGCTTCTCGATGGCCATCAATGCGTGGAGAAACTCGAGCGGCGGCAGGTGCGTCCATCCGCTCACCGCCATGTTGAGAAAGTCAGGCGATCCGGCCGGCGCGCCGACCGGCTTCGTCTCGATCATCCGGCTGACGCGCACCACGGACATCACGCTTCGCAGTTCGTGAACCGCGCGGCGGAGGTTGAGCGCGCGATCGCCGAGGTTGGAGCCGAGGGCAACGGCGATCGTATGGGGTGTCATCCTGAGCCGCATCGACGGCGAAGGACCCGTGGATTCACGCGCCGCGCCTGTGGGAGACGGGTCCTTCGGCGTCTTCGCGCCTCAGGATGACACACTATTAATCGGAGACATCGATGTCGTTCGACAGCTCGTCGACGTCGTCGTCTTCGTGCGGGAAGTAGGTGCGCAGCTGCTCGCCGGCCGCCGTGATGGCGTCGATGATCCCTTCGGTGAGCTCCCCCGCCTTGAAACGGATCGTCAGCTTCGCCGCGATCTCGTCCCAGAAGCCGGACGGCACTTCGTCGTCGATCCCCTTGTCGCCGAGGACCACGAACTGGTTCTCTTCGGAGGCGATGAAGATGAGGACGCCGTTGCGGAGACTGGTCTTCGTCATGCCGAGGCGCTCGAATGTCTTCTTCGCCACGTCCATGATGTCGCCGCCGGCCTTCGGCTGGATGTGTACGCGGATCTCGCCCGAGGTGCGGCTCTCGGCCGCGCCGATCGCTTCGACGATGCGTGCCTGATCGAGTTGCTCGAGAAACTCTTTCTGTTGCATCACCAGCCCCCGGTCGCGCCGCCGCCGCCGAAACTTCCGCCGCCACCGAATCCACCGCCGCCGAATCCCCCACCTCCGCCGCCACCGAATCCGCCACCCCCGCCGCCGCCGCCGAAGGTGATGCCGTTTCCTCCGCCCAGGAAGAGCAGCGGCCAGAAACAACCGCCGCCGCCGCGGCGACGGGTGAGGATCG
>Ga0207703_10000183_pt1 | contig 73109 bp, 64 predicted proteins | sample KBSSwiS12_FD_184304 | JGI IMG/M metagenome (GOLD analysis project Ga0207703, IMG submission 184304) | Switchgrass rhizosphere microbial communities from Kellogg Biological Station, Michigan, USA - KBS Switchgrass S1-2 (SPAdes) (version 2) | ecosystem: Host-associated > Plants > Roots >...
GGGATCTCCAAGATCGGATCTCGTTGCCGGTGACTTCCGACCGTTACGGTGTTGCGAGGGTAGCTCGGGCAACGCGGCCTCGCCCTGCCGGGACGGAACTAACACTCATGCCGCGTCAAAAGGGGGACGCGGGTCGTTTTCTTGACCTCGGTCATCACTACGCTGGAGGTCACTTCGCGTACGCCCGGGATTTGCGACAGGCGGGCATTGAACAGTTCTTCGTAATGCTCCATGTCCGACACAATGATCTTCAATAGTGCGTCGGGACTGCCCAGCAAGATGTAACACTCTAACACTTCTGGGAGCGCCTGGATGCGATTGCGGAAGGCGGCGGTCGCCTTGCTGTCGTGCGTTGTCAGCTTGACTGCGGCATAGATGGTGACGGTCAAGCCGACCGCCTTCGGGTCGACCAACCACACCTGCTTTTCGAGAACTCCGCCGTCCTTCAGCCGCTTGATGCGTCGCCAGCAGGGCGGCGGCGTCATCCGCAGGCTGTCTGCTACCTCGGCGACGGAGAGGGCTGCATTCTCCTGCAGCAGCGCGAGAATGCGGCGATCTGTTTCATCCAGGGTCATATGTTTACCTGATATCCGCAAAGTTGGGTAACAAAACTACCGGTATTGGGCGGTGCTCGCAACGAATAGTACGGAAATTACCGTGACGAGTAGCTACTGTATCCCGGGGTCGGATTCAGGCTGGACAGGTGTACGCACACTATCGCGATTTTGCGAATCATGAGCTGGTGAGCTCGCGACTGGACTCACAGTCTGGGCTCGTTGCTTTGATTGCGCTTCATAACACTCACCGGGGACCTGCTATCGGCGGTTGCCGGATGAGTCTCTACCCGGATACCGATGCCGCTGTTACGGATGTACTGCGGCTGTCGCGAGGCATGACTTATAAGTCGGCAATCGCGGGGATTCCGTATGGCGGCGGGAAAGCGGTGGTCGTGGCCGACCCGCGTCACAACAAGACTCGTGTCCTATTGCATGCGATGGGCGATTTTGTGGAGAGCCTCGCGGGGCGCTACATCACATCCTTCGACTCAGGGACCACGCTGGAGGATGTGCGCACGATAGGTGAGCGCACCCAGTACACAGCCGGGACTTTGCCTGATGCCGGCAACGCTTCCATTTCGACGGCCCGCGGGGTATTCGAGTGCATCAAAGCCGGGGTTCGGTTGCGGCTCGGGCGGTCGAGCCTGGAAGGTGTTTGCGTCGCGGTCCAGGGGCTGGGAAATGTCGGCGGGCGACTGAGTGAGCTGCTACACAACAGCGGCGCGAGCCTGATTTTGGCGGATACCGACGCGGATCTCGCCGCTCGGATGGCGGCTGATCTCGGGGCCCAGGTAGTCGATCCACGAGCTATTTACAAGGTACCGGCAGATGTATTCTGCCCGTGTGCGCTCGGCGGCGTGTTGTCGGCGAGCAGCATCGCTGAGCTCGGCTCGAGGTTGGTCGTTGGCGGAGCCAACAATCAACTGGCTCGGCCGGACGATGACCGGCGTTTGATGGAAAGAGATATTCTTTATTGTCCCGATTATCTCGCCAACGCAGGAGGGATCGTCGACCTGCATTATCAGCGCTCGGGATGGAGCCAGGCGCATTAGCGTGCAATTTTGCCTGGATATTTTTCGTGCGGTTGTTGGACGTGTTTTCTGAGATGCAAATTTAGTGGGCAGTTATTTTGGAATTACCCCGGCGAGTCCGCGCAGGGCATCCTGCTCGCGCGCCGTGAGGGAACCGCCCGGTGGGTGTTCGACGATACGCAACGCGAGCTTGGGCGCCAGACTCGTGGCCTAACACGTGACGTTGATGGCGCAACATCGTTGGCGAGCTGTTTGTCGGAGGGTATCTGACGCTATTCGAGTGGGCTTTTGGGGCATTGGAAGCACGACCGGGAATGATGGCATCCACGATCTTCGGGGTCTATTCCCAGATGGTGTGACGGATAATGTTTGTCCCAACTTTGTCCCAGCTAGCCGTCAAATCGGGATGATTTCGGGACGTGATCCTAGTATGGTGCGCGCCCCATGGCCTTACAAATCAATCAGTTGCCACGCCCAGCCGGATCAGAAGCCCACTGTAGATCCCACCCTCGATGGGAGCGACAACCAGCGGAAAGTGCTTCCAAATGAAACACTTAGACCGCCGCACCAGCGTTGCGCCGATGATGGCTGGACCGACTGACCTGAAAATTCATTCTAAAACAATGTGTTACGGCGACCCGGCAATCACGGTAGCTTTTTGGTAGCACCCCCGTCAGAGGTCAGCGCGGGATCTGCATCAGTCGCAGCTCTGCGAAGATTCGGACACTTGTCAGTGGGCTGCAGGGCGTCGTTGCTCTAGTCTCATTACCCTGGTAATTTGAAATGATGACAATCGCAAAATCCAAGCTCACGGCACAGGGGCAAATATCCGTGCCGGCGGAGATTCGCCAGCGTCTGGGCGTAGGGCCCGGGTCTGTATTGGAGTGGGACGAGCGAGACGATCAGGTGATCGTTCGCCGAGCAGGGCGGTACAGCTCTGAAGAGGTACACAGTGCACTCTTCCCAGGGGGGCATCCCCCACCGCCGCCGGAAGATACGAAAGAGGCGATTCGAAAATACATCCGTAAAAAGCATGCGCGCCGTTGATACAAACGTTCTGGTTCGACTGTTGGTTCGGGACGATCTGGATCAGGTGAAAACAGCAGAGTCTTTCATAGCCCCGGGGGCTTGGGTATCCCACTTGGTGCTGGCGGAGGCGCTGTGGGTGCTCGACGCAGTGTATGACCGGACTGCGGAGCAGATCGTCTTGGCGGTAGATCGACTGTTGAACCATAAGGAGCTGACGATCCAGGATGCCGAGGTTGTCACCGGTGCATTGACACACTTCAGAAAACGCCCGGCGTTGGGATTTTCCGATTGTCTGGTGCTCGAGATTGCACGTAAGGCGGGGCATATCCCTCTCGGCACGTTCGATCGAAATCTGTCGAAGCTCGACGGCGCGAAGCGTCTGGAATGAGTTGCCGACAAACCGGCGGCTGTAGCATCAATGCCGACATCTCCCGACACTGATCCCGGTCTCGTGGAGTTGATCCAGTCACCGCTTACTATCAGGCTGTCTACTTCAGTAGACACGGCTATAAAGTCGTTCATCGTAGGGCGAGCCGAGTAGCGGCGCGATGGTGTGTCGGAACTCGCCGCGAACACGTGAAACTGCCCCTCGTCGGTTCATGCACTGATGGATTGAAGTGATTCGCGTGATTGGCCTGCCGCAGGATCTCGACACCCGATTGCCATTGATATCGTAAGTGACGATCGAGTTCGAACCGCGCAAGAGGTCCAGATGGCGGACCCGCACCAAATTACGGTTGATCTGGGGAAGGGGAGGTACGTTGGCCGATTCGATTCGATGCGATCGAGAGGGAGAAGGTAGATCTCGGACGCGGTCGGCCGCTTGCGTCCGCCCAGCAGGTAATCTCGCCAAGCTCGCTCTGCGACCGCGATCCGGTCGACTGCTGCACGGTAAGGGATCGATGTCCGGCGAGAATCTCTGCCGCTATGTGGGGAGAGTCTTGCGTGTCGTGCGGAAATAGCGCGGCTAGTACAGGTAATACGTGACGGAAGCACAAAGACCGCTTTGATTGTGTAACATCATGATAGTTATGATTACTGGCCCCTGCATCAGACCTGCCTGCCCGGTGTTCCGCAGCCGCCATCTGAGTTCATGAGGAAAACTTCTTCCAAACGCAGATCCACGCCGCGGTTTAGCGCTAAGACGGCCGACAAGCACGATCTGTATCAGCGCAGCGTTCAGGACCCGGATTTCGAAGTAGGCTTCATCACACGGGTCTTCCGCAAACTCCGCGGGCGCAAGCCGCTCAGCATCCGCGAGGACTTCTGCGGCACGGCGCTATTCTGTGCGCACTGGGTCCAGAGTGATGAGAAACGCAGGGCAACCGGGCTCGATATCGACCCGGGCGTGCTCGAGTGGGGGCGGCAGCATCACCTCGCATCGCTCGGCGCAGCTCTGGAACGGGTCACCTTGCTGCAGCAGGACGTTCTCGATCCGGGACCGCGAGGGTTCGACGTTGGCGTCGCGTTGAATTTCAGCTATTGGTGTTTCAAGGACCGACCAACGATGGTCCGATACTTCAGACGCATGTACGACAGTCTGTTGAGCGATGGCCTTTTCATATTAGACGCCTACGGGGGCTATGAGTCCTACCAACCCGACCTGGAGGAGCCCAGCAAGATCAAGGGAGGGTTTACCTACATCTGGCATCAAGATGTGATGGACCCCATCTCCAATCACGTGATCAATCATATTCACTTCGAGTTCAGGGATGGAACCCGCTGGCGCAAGGCCTTCACTTATGACTGGCGCCTCTGGTCGCTGCCCGAGCTCAGAGAGCTTCTGCTGGAAGCAGGGTTCTCGAACGTAGCGATCTACTGGGAGGATGCCGATGAAAACGGGGAAGGTTCAGGCGTCTTCCGTCCACGCAAGTCCGTTGTCAATGAAGCGGGATGGATAGTGCATATTCTCGCTGAGAAGTGACGCCATGAATGGGCACGTGCGAAGACACACAGGAATTGGGTAACTTGCCGATTCAGTTTTCGGGCTGCTTGCGGAGTTCGGCGAAGACAACATCGACCTGACTCGGGTCGCATCGAAGTATTTCGGTCTGAGTGCGGACGCGGCTAAGAGGCGCGCTCCGGCGAAGCTACTGCCAGGTCGAGTGTTTTCGCCTGCGTGCACAGAAGATTCCCTGGCTGGTGAGCGCCGCCGATCTCGCCGAGTTGGAAACAGACCCTTATGAGCGCTGGGAAATCGTAGTAGCTTTTTGGTAGCACGGAGATTGCAATCTCTATTGCGAGGTGGCTCGTTATCGGAGACAGGTCTTGCATGCTCCGAAGGTGAGTAGTCGTTTTAGCTTTTTGGCAACAGTTCCCTTGGCCACACGCGCATTCGCGAATAATGTTCTGCTCCCTGGAACGCTTTGGCGAGAGATTCCGGGTGGCCGGACAACCAATTCAGTAGGCTAGTTGCATCATTGGCACATTCGCCCAACACTTTGGACGAGACAAAATCGGTAGGGTCTCCAGTCGAACGTCCCCACGCAAGCGTAAATTCAGGCGGCAAAAGCTCTTTGCCAATGACCGCCTGTTTTCGTGCGTTAATTGCGGCCAATGTCTCAACGCCTGCTTCGACGATCAAAAGTGCTGGCGTTGGCAGGGGCGTTTTCTGCATCGCACTCAGCAATGTCCACCAGGCTACGTACTCCGGTGCTGCGCGCGGTTCATGGAACTCGAATGCGGGTTGCATTTTGCTTTGACAGGTCCATGGATTTCGGCTCACGTCAAGCTTGTTTAGAAAAATAGCCGAGGCCACTGACACGCGTTTTCCTGCGATTGTTTGGGATCTGACTGCAATTGCCATGATGGTTTGGAACTCTGAAAGCCGCGAGTTGGCCTCGTAAGCCAACATCTTAGAATCCTTAGCCACTGCACCCCCGACTGCCACGGGAAGCGCAGCGTCTGTCACTTCAGTGCCCTGTAGGACCGAGCCGTCGGGCAATCTGAGGGTTGGACCGTCCGCCAGCATCTCAAGGGTCGTGCCCGGAACCACGGAGTAGCGCAGGTTCTCGATAACAAGGTCTGTTGAGCCTGCCACCTGCAGCGAACGCTTGGCACCCACAGGCAGTCGGATGGCGAGGGATGCACCCGGTGGGACGGAAATTTGATGGTCTCTATAGGTCCAAGAGAGAGACCCAGTCTCGTCTATACTGGTTAAATCCGCGATCGGATTAAAATCATACACCCCGGCTTCCGGACATCCCGTAATCTGAAAAAACGTCGCCGATTCGAGGCGCATGTGGTGCTGTACGTAGTCAGGCCGCAAAGCGAAATTGTCTGCGCGGCCATTTAAGGCCAACGACGGGTAGCGAATACCAGCGATTGCATCACTCTGCGTGAATACTTCTGCAATGGCGGCAGTGAGCGCGTAGTTTTCTTCACCGTCCTGCAGGAAGGCATCTGAAATAAAGTGCCTGGCTTCTAACGCTCCACTAGATATAGATCCCTTGCCTTTAACTTGTGCGACGCGCAGCTTTAAGTCGACGCCAAAGCGTTGAAACGCCGCCTCTTCAAATCCAAGGTCTTGAACGATCATACGGTCTTGAGTGACCCACTCCGAGATCACAACGGTGTTGTGGGGGCCGGCTTCAATTTCCGCCAATGCCGGGCTCTGATGCACGGAGCAGTAAAATACCGGCTGACCTGGATAATTTGCGCGGCCAGCCCGCGCGAGATCAGCAGGGGGAAACCATAGATCTGACTTCTTCGCAGGCAAATCTACATGATGGCGCGTTGCACGGTGGAGTCGGGCACCGGCGTCAAAAGCCGGTGCCGCCACTCTTCCATGGTGTTCCGCTAAAATCTTCACATGTGGCACGAAGGCACTCGATTCGGCTCCACGTGAAACCAGTTCGCGGATAGAGGTTATCGCCTCTCTCATCTTATCCATGCTTGCCAGCTCCAACTCGCCGAGTGATGCTTCCCACGCTCACTCGTGGCCGACGCTACCTCTCGAGCGTAGGTCGCTGATGGGCCACTGTGTCATTCAAGACCGCGTAAGGAACCACGCGCGGATGGTTGAATTGGTCGATCGGCTTGCGCGGGTTGAATCACTGTGACGTTTATGGAGGATCACGGCAAGCATTTTATTGGTCTACAGACGATCCAGCTGCAAACTTCCGCTATTCAGCGGCGAAAATTAATCCGGCTCCTCGGCGACCCTTTAATTTGAGTCATTTCTTGGGATTCGGCCATTGAATCCGGGTGGACGGGTCACCACATGCGTACAAGCAAAAATGATATCGGGGGCTTGTCCAGTGAATTGTGAAATTGAATTTCTACCGGTCGGATCCAAGTCGAGACCTGGCGATGCAATTGTCATCCGATACGGATCAGAGACTCAGTACGAGTTGATGGTCGTCGACGGGGGTACTCTGGAGACGGGGGCGCAGCTGGTGGAGCACTTACGTGCGAATTTTGGCCAGCATGTGGTCCTTAGCCATGTAGTGCTGACGCATCCTGACGCCGATCACGCCTCTGGGCTCAGAACATTACTTGAGGAAATCCCGGTCACCCATCTTTGGCTACATATTCCCTGGCTTCATGCAGCGGCCTGCTTGCCCTATTTTGAGAACAAGAATTGGACCGTGGCCGGGCTCGTTGCAGAGCTGCGTAGCCAATACAACATACTCGTAGAGTTGGTCGACATCGCAGTGGCCAATGGCACGATTGTTCATGAACCGTTTGCGGGCGAGACTATTGGTCCGTTCCAAGTGCTGTCGCCACACCAATTTGTGTACGATCTTTTTCTGCCCCAATTCCCCCGGACTCCGGCCCCGGATCAGACTGCAATCGAAGCGCAGGGCGCATGGATCGGAAAACCTCCGTCCAATTTTCTGGCTCAACTGTTTGAGAAGGCCACAGAGAAACTTCAGAAATGGGTTTCCGAAACATGGGAGACCGAGAGACTCAAGGACGGTGGCACGACCAGTGCCTCCAATGAAAGTAGTGTGATCCTGCACGGGGCTTTCAATAACGGGCCAGTCCTCCTGACTGGTGACGCAGGCGTGTGGGCTCTCACGCTCGCGGCTAACCGAGCTGACAAGGCGGGAATAGCTCTGCAAAATTTCTCGTTTGTTCAGATTCCGCACCATGGTAGTCGCCGAAACGTCGGTCCCACTATACTGAACCGCATTCTCGGGCCCATTCAGCTCGCCAATTCAGTCCCGAAGTTCTCGGCATTCGTATCGGCTCGTGCCGATGACGACACCCACCCCCGAAAGATGGTCACTAATGCTTTCATGCGTAGGGGTGGAACCGTCACGGCTACACAGGGATCGAAGAAGGTCTACCCGTATGGACCTGACGTCCCTCCTACCTAAAGGCCTGATGGATCCGTACGATCGTCCGGCTCGGTTATATCCCGGTCTTCTGGTGTTGGCACCGATCGCGGCCCTGTTGGTCTGTATATACACGCGTTCTCACCCATGGGTATCTGGGACACTGTCGGTTCTAGTTTTTTGCGGCGGCGCTTTCGCGATTGGCCGTATATCCCGGGATGCCGGCAAGCGATTGCAGGACAGGCTCTTCAAAAAAGTGGGGAGGGGCTCCTACGACGCAGGTCTTGCGCCACCGGAATACCGTATTCGACTTGCACACCAAGGAACGCTTCCACAAGGTGATTTCCAAGGGATTGGGAGTATCGTTACCTTCCACCGCGCAGGAGAACGCCGATCCAGCTGCTGCGGACGAGGTGTATCGAGCTGCCACCACGTGGCTAATCGGTCAGACGCGGGACGTGAAGAAGTTTCCGCTCGTCTTCAAGGAAAATGTTGCATTCGGGTTTCACCGGAATGCGCTTGGCGTGCGTCCCTACGGTGTACTGGTTTCTACCCTGTGCATCGCGTGGATTCTATTTCATGCAAAGGTACTGTCCGTGTCGGGACCGTTCGTCGCACCAGATAGGATGATAAGTCTTGGGCCGGAAGAGAGCGTAGCGACGATTGTGGCCGCCGCGATATTAGGAGTGTGGCTATTGTTTTTTAACGAGGCGGCACTGCAGCGCGCTGGTTTTTCGTATGCGGAAAGACTTCTTCAAAGTTGCGACAACATCAAGCCGGTCTCGCCTGTACGACGATCAGCGACTAAAAGGGTCAAGGGCAAAAAGCCATGACACAATGTCCCAATGATCATTTGATGCCTAATCTTCCGGTGCTCAAAAGAGTAATCGAGCGCAGTAGTTTTCTCTGCGCATTGCACTTGATTACCCCGGTTAGTTCGTTGGAATAACTGACCTTCTCTAACGCTGTGACGCCGGTCCAAAAATGGGGCGCGTGCACTTCTTGCGAAGATGGCAACATGCGCGGACGCCCGTCGCTACTTCTTCTTCCGTGTCGAGCGAATGCGAGATCGCCACGCACGAGCCATAACATCAGTATAGATATGTAGAAGTTGTATCGTGACTCGATAGAACTGCAGGATAGCCTTCCGGCCGCTTTCCTCTGACAATCACTACATGTTGGCAGAGGTACTCATCTCAGCTCGGGTTACCGCAGAGACGAAGCAGCGTTTCGCCGAACTCGCTCGACGCCAGGGCCTCTCTCAGTCGGCACTCATGAAACGCTTGGTCGAAACCGCGCTGGCCAGTGTTGCTCCCGTTGATCCGCTCTCCGACGGGCCGCCAAAACCGTTGCCTCCAAACGGAAGAATCTCGGTGCGTTTGCCGCAGGATGATCTGCTGCTGCTGCGGGAACGGGCGAGGGTACGCACCATGGCAAGCAGCACCTACGTTACGTTTCTCGTCCGGGGTCACCTGCGATCCTTGCCGCCGCTGCCGACCGAGGAATTCTTGGCGTTGCGAAAATGCGTGATGGAGGTTGCCGCAATCGGTCGGAACTTCAATCAAATGGCGCGGGCATTGAACGCCGGCGAGCGGAGTACGGGCCCGGATAGGGCTGATCTACTGAAGCTCCTGCGCGCGCTCGAAGCGCTCCGCGATCACTTCCGCAAGTTGCTCGATGCCAATTCAAAGAGCTGGTTGGGCTATGCGAAAGCGCGCCTGATTGATTTGCGGGGAGACGAGGAGCCAATCCTCGACATCGCAAGCTACGGACGAACGCCAGTTCCGCTGACGCGTCGCCAATTGACCCAGATCACTTTGACTGTTCGCCGCGCGCCAGAGGTGATGGTCAAAGTCTCCGGCGGTGCGCGAACGGTCGGTGGCGTGGAGCAGCACTTGGCCTATATCGGCCGCGATGGTGAGGTGGGTCTGCGGACAGACTCCGGCGAGGTCCTGGGCGGGGAGGGAGTTGCGCGGGCGATAACCGCGGATTGGAACCTGGACATGGACTCCAACCGGGGTCTTACCGAGCGCTCGATTCGGCAGCGCCAGTCTCCGAAGCTGGTCCACAACCTGATTTTCTCAATGCCATCGGGAACCTCACCGAAGGCACTTATGGCGGCCGTGCAGAAGCTGGCGAACAACGAGTGGGCGCTGAAGCACCGCTATGTGATGGCACTGCATACTGATAGCGGGCACCCGCATGTCCACGTCGTGCTCTTGGCGAGAGACATCGACGGGAACCGACTGAACATCAGAAAGGCGGATCTTCGGTCCTGGCGCGTGCAGTTTGCGGAGAACCTGCGCGAGCTCGGGGTGACCGCCAATGCGACGGAGAGAGCCGTTCGCGGCCTGAGCCGTACCCGGAAGAATGACGGAATTTACCGAGCAGCACAGCGACAGGACTCAACCCACCTCCGCAAAAGGTGGTCGCAGCTGGCGAAAGAAGTGGCCCAGGGTGAAGTCGCAATGGAGCCAGGCTCCCATACTGTCAAGCAAACCTGGGATGCGGTGGTGGAAGGTTGGAGGCTCGTCGCGAATAAGCTGCGTGCAGCCGGGGAACATGAGCATGCGGGCCAGATTCGCAGCTTCCTTGGTTCGATGCCGCCGCCGATGACAGAGAAGGAGCAATTGATGAGGAGTAAGCCGGAAGCAAAAAGGCTGCAGCCAGGCGACATCGATCGGGAGCGGACGCTAGAGTGATGTTGAATGCCTCCCGTTCGATCTCGCCGGTGTGGCCCGGGCCCAGCTCCGCAAGGAGCTGGCGCGCGATCTAACCGCGAGCCGATCCGTTGAGCCACCGAAGCGGTACGGCAGGAAGTCTGTTCACAGGGTGAATCAGGTCAGCTCCCAAAAGATCAGCCCAATCAAAAGGCCGAGAAACAGCCCGGTGGCGAAGCCGACCCAATACACTCTCCACAGTGTCATCGATGCCTCTGGAATCGGAATTCCGCGTTCAGTCATGTCCGCTTCGATCGCTTGGCGCATCTGATCTTTGGCGCGGACGCGAGCAAAGAATGCCGCGATAGTTCCCTTGCCATCGCCAACCCAGTCGATCCCGCTACCTCGGCCACCGCCTCCACCGCCGTGACCACCTCCACCAGCTCCCCCGCCCAACTTTGATGCTTCCGCCGATGCGATGAAGGCGCGTACATTAGCGGTTTCGCAGTGCATGTCTACAGGGGACACAGCGCAGTTCGAGTCTGTTCAGACCAACCGCAAGCCGCTCCGAGTTTGCGAGGGTAATTGCCGCTGCTACAAGGCGGTTGCTGCGGTGGTGTCGGCCAGTCGTCGCGACGCCGATCTAGGGCAGCAAGCAGTTGCAGACAGTATCGGAATGTCGCGGAACACCCTGGTGCGAATCGAGTCGGGTCAACTCCCAATGACCATTCCCGAGCTGATGGCGTTTGCCAAAGCGCTCAAACTGTCGCCGACCGTGCTGATGGATCTCATCGTGCGGTGGCATCGCTGAGTCGTCTACTTTCAATAATTGGACGGCCACAAGCAGGTAGAGCAAACAAATCTCGAACTCGGCCAAGAACCGTAGGACGCGGGCAAACCGTCAGGCTCGAAAGGCCGACCGGTCAAATCGCACTACGTCGTCGTCGTTCGACCGCTCCAAGGATCACGCCGAGGCCAGTAGTAAGGGCCAAACACGAGTAGAGGTCGAGGTCCGTTAGCACCATCGTTGGATCCAGCCCGGAGATTGAAAAGCCAATCAGCGCGGCGAGAAGAGGACTCGCTACTCCAACGCCGATCGCGATTCGCTCGTTATATTCGACCGAAATCGGTGCCGTCAGAACGAGGCCGACCAGCGCAATCAGCCAGCAGACGAGGGGCGCAGGCCCTCCCATGGGGAGTGGAGGTGGGGAAAAGCAGTCGACGAGCGGGTACGGATTGTCCGTTCCCCAAACGGGATCAGGTGGCGGAGGTGGGAGATATTTGTCATAAGGATCACAGCCGAAGGAATGTAGAAAGAGCGGCGTCATCGACGCCGTACAGAGAATTCCACCCAGCGCTCCAGCAACTACGTTTCTTATTGACACGAGGCTTCCTTCCCGTTTCCCTTCGACCACCCTAACACCCTCGCACTTGCTCGGGGAGAGTTCAATTCACAGTTTGTTAGCAGTTCGGTGTCCATTGTGTCGCAAGGCAGATCTTCGACATTAGATGGTTGGTAAGACCTCACAACTCTCACCTTGGCCAGTGCCTGCGGACGTGCCACAGTCGACCTCAAACGCCGTATCTTGCGGCGATGGCCCGCCTGCTGAGGTATTGAGGTGAATCTGGCAATCAACAGCACCTACTTTGGCCTCCTGGCCGAATTCGGTGAGGCAAACATCCCGCTGGAAAAGGTAGCCCCCAAGTACTTCGGCCTCAGTTACGCAGAAGCCAGGCGAAGGGCTCCCGCGAAAATGTTGCCTTGCCGCGCCTTCAGACTCGGCGGCCAGAAGTCACCATGGCTGGTGAGTGCGATGGATCTTGCTGAGCTGATTGACGCGCAACGCGAGCGGGCGCGATAGGCGTGACGGATGCAACGTTTTGCGACACTTGCCTGACAGCTCTGAGGTGAGAGGCACTGATAGAGCGGACGTTTTCGGGGCGGAGGTTGGTATATCGCTTCAGCTCGTTCCACGAGTCGTGCAAAGTGAACTGCGCGACCTCGTGAATCTGATAGCCACGCTCAAACAGTCGGCTCGTGGCCTCATGGCGGCAATCGTGGAAGTGAAGGTCTTGGATACCCAGGATTTGGCAGGCGCGAGTGAAAGCCGCCTGGACACTTCGCGAGTTGTAGGGAAAGACGTACTCGCTAGTCCTTGGCTGGCGCTGGATGATGGCCCAGGCCTCCGGAGTGCATTTGAACCGGCGGTGGTTTCCTTCTTTCTCGCGCGGATGCTTGGCGTCTCGCACCATACCGCTACATGACTGCTCTTCGAGATCCGCCCATTCAATGCGCGTGATTTCGGATTCGCGGCGGGCGGATTCGATGGCGAATTCCAGGACGTCGCACATCGGAATCTCGGAGCGGCGGTCCCGACGTGAGAAGAAATCAAACAGCGCATCCAATTCCTCCGCGGTCGGGCGCCGGTCGCGCTTCCTAGACTTCTTGATCAGTCGCAACTCGCGACACGCCGTTCGGGCCTCTTGGACGATCGCCGGATCCACCGGGATCTCTTTGACGCTTTTCGCCGCCTTCAAGACAGAGCTGATCCAAGTGAGATCGTTCCCAACCGTTGCAGGGCCAGCGCCGTCAGCGCGTCGGCTCCGCACGTGATCAATGAGCATGGCGCTGGTCAACGCGAGGGCATCACTCTGACCGATCGGATGGTGCTCGAGGAATTCCAGATGCGATTGTTTGGACCGCTGCCAATTGGCCAGCGCTTTGAATTCGTCGATGTACCAACGGATCAAACTGGCCAGGGAAGGGCGACCGTGCCTCACGCGAATCATGGCGGTCGGGTCTTCCAACTCGACCTCACGCGCCCGCGCCCATTTCTCCGCGGCGGTCCGAAGTTCGAACGTCTTCGATTCCCTGTGGACGAGCACACCGTTCTTGGCGATACGGATGTTGGCCGTATATCGCATGCCGGACTTCATTTTCCGAGCCAGAATGTGCGCCATCGAGCAGCTCCAAATGCTACGAACGATTCTCGTAGCAATTTGGTAGCATTGGCAAGTGTTAAATGAACACAAACCCGCAGAAATAGCGCAGAAACGCCGAGCATGGAAAACGCTGAGAAAATAGGCCGAAACATCGAAAAACAAAGCGTTTCGATTGACCGTCGCGTGTCAGTTGCGCCAATGATGGACTGGACCGACCGCCACTGCCGCTACTTCCTCCGCGGCTTCGCCCCCCACGCCCTCCTGTACACCGAAATGATCACCGCCGCAGCCATCCACCGCGGCGACCGGGCCAGGTTGTTGGCGTTCGACCCCGAAGAGCATCCTGTTGCACTGCAACTAGGAGGCAGCGACCCGAAGCAGCTGGCCGTGGCGGCCAAGGCGGGCGAGGACGCAGGGTATGACGAGGTCAACCTCAACTGCGGCTGCCCCAGCGACCGGGTTGCCAGTGGGTCATTCGGCGCATGCCTGATGCTCGAGCCCGACCTGGTGGCCGACTGCGTGGCGGCCATGAAAGCCGTTGTCAAAGTGCCTGTCACAGTGAAGATGCGGATCGGCGTGATCACCGGCAAGCGTGCCCAGCCAACCTCCCAAAGCGGCGAGAGCACCAATGGCCATTCCAGGCGCGGCCAGTCGGTGAAAGACGTGGTCGCAAAGTTTGACGATGAAGACTACGAAGCCCTGCACAACTTCATCTCCAAAGTGCACGCAGCCGGTTGCGAAGTCGCCATCGTGCACGCACGCAAGGCAGTCCTGGGTGGTCTGTCGCCCAAGGACAACCGCGAAATCCCGCCGCTGCGCTTTGACGTCGTGAAGAGGGTAAAACAGGCATTTTCGCATCTCCCGGTCATCGTGAACGGCGGCATCCGCACCAGCGCGGACGCGCTGGAGGCGCTGACCTGGTGTGACGGAGTGATGTTGGGCCGCGAGGCCTACCATCGGCCGTTTGTCCTGAGGGAGCTGCAACATGCGTTGTACCCCAACGAGCCTGATCTGTTGGCCTCGCGCGAGGAGATGCTGGCTCGCATGGCCGGGTATGCCGAAAGGGACATTGCCAACGGCGGCAGGCTGTCCGCCATAACCAGACACATGCTGGGCCTCTATGGTGGCCAACCAGGCGCGAAGGAGTACCGCCGGTACCTGAGTGAAGGGGCCCGGGAGGCAGGTGCGGGTCCGGAGCTCCTGAGGAACGCTGGAAGACGGGCCACGAGTCAATCGGCGGAAGGGCCCATGTCAATATGAACGTCGATTAAAACAGTTGTCTCATCAAAGCGACGGGGGCCCGGAGTCAGTCCCGGGTTGCTAGCGGCTCGAGTGCGGTCGCGTATAATGATTTTTAATAACTCGAGCATCTCAGGAGTTTGCACCCGACCCACCCGCGGTCTGCCTGCATTGCATGGGCAAGGATATTGAACTAGCCATTTTGTTTGCTGATGTCGTGGGTTCCACGCGGCTCTACGAGCAGATGGGGGACCTGCGAGCGCGTGACATGGTCGCCATCTGCATCGATGTGATGCGCAGCGCAACGGAACAGCGCCAGGGGACCGTCATCAAGACAATGGGTGACGAGGTGATGTCGACCTTCCCCACCGCCGACGAAGCCTTGAACGCGGCGGCGCAAATGCAGCAACAGATTTCCACTCACGCTCAGCTCAAGGTGGATAATCAGGCTGTGGCCATCCGCATTGGCTGTCACTTCGGCCCGGTCATGCTCGAGGCGCGGGATGTCTTTGGCGCGACCGTTCATACCGCCAACCGGATGACCAGCCAGGCGAAGGCCGGCCAGATCATTACCACGGCGGCGACAGTCGAGCGGCTTTCGCCCGAGTGGCGGGCATCCTGCCGCCAGATCGATGTTGCAACGCTGAAAGGCCAGGGCAGCGAGGTCACCCTCTACGAAGTGCTCTGGCAATCAGACGATGTGACCAGCATGGTGCCGGCGATCGCAATGAACTCGCGACCGGTGCGGCTCATGCGTTTGAAGCTGCGTTGCCAGGACAAGGAGTTGATGCTCGATGAAACGCACTCGAGCATTACGATCGGGCGCGCTGAAGACAACGACATCGTCATCAAGGGCAACCTGATCTCGCGCATTCACGCGCGGATCGAAATCAACCGCAGCAAGTTTGTGCTCATCGACCAGAGCACCAACGGGACCTTCGTGCAGAGCGACGACGGCGAGGAGTCGTTCGTGCGCCGGGACAGCCTGCAGATCAAAGGCGAGGGGATGATTGGTCTGGGGCGCCTGCCGGAGCAGGACTCGCCCCAGACCATTCGTTTCGAGTGTGAGGATAACTAGCCGGCGCCACTCGCCAGCTCAGCCACCGCGGTAGCGGCGGCGCACGGTAGCCAGCCGCATCAGCGGCGCGCAGCCCGGCGGCAGCCGGCAAAGTAGCCTCCGGCGGCAGCCGGCAAAGTAGCCTCCGGCGGCAGCCGACAAAGCACCTCAGGTAACAGCGGCAAAGCAACCGTTCTGCCGAGTCGCGCACGGCGGCGGCTCACCAACCCGACGTCAGCCGGCCAACCGTGGGCTAACCCAGCCGCGGCAGCGCCGCCCAGCCCGGCGGCAGCCGGCCAAAACGCAGCCGGCCAACCCGCGCGGTGGCTGACTAGCCCAGCCGCTTCTCCGTCTCCTTCAACTGCGCCACCATCTCAGCGGGCAGCCGCGATCCATACTGCTCGAGGTACTTGCGCATCTCGGCCACTTCCTTCTTCCACAGCCCCGGCTCAACTGCCAGCAACTGCTCGAGCGCATCGGCGCTGACGTCCAGGCCCTGCAGGTTCAGATCACCCGCATTGGGCAGATTGCCGATGGGTGTTTCGTTGGCACCCGCAGCACCGGCACAACGCTTCAATACCCAGTCGAGCACGCGCAGGTTCTCGCCGAATCCCGGCCACAGGAACTTGCCGTTCGCATCCCGTCTGAACCAGTTCACGTGGTAAATGCGGGGAGCTCTGCTCAATTTCGCGCCTATATCGAGCCAGTGCTGCCAGTAGTCACCGAAGTTGTAACCACAGAAGGGCTGCATGGCCATCGGGTCCCGGCGCACGACGCCGGTCTGTCCCACGTTGGCGGCGGTAGTTTCAGACGCAACTGATGCAGCGACGAGCACGCCGTGCTGCCAGTTACGGGCTTCGTACACGAGCGGTGCCACTTCGCGCCTGCGACCACCGAACACCAGCGCGGAGATGGGCACGCCCTGTGGATCTTCGGAGCGGTGGGAGTACGAAGGATTGCGCTTCGCCGATACCGTGAAGCGAGAATTCGGATGGGCCGCGGGTCCGCGCGACGAATCGAAAGGCCGCCCCTGCCAGTCAATGGTCGGCTTGCCGCTCGAGAGGCCTTCCCACCAGGGCTCGTTGTCGGCGGTCAACGCAACATTGGTGAAGAGGGTGTCGCGCCGGATCATCTCGTACGCGTTGCGGTTGGTTTCCGGATTGGTGCCGGGCACCACACCGAAGTAGCCCGATTCAGGGTTGATTGCCCACAAGCGTCCATCAGCGCCCGGATGTAACCACGCAATATCATCGCCCACCGTAAAGACCTTCCACCCCGGCAATGAGCCGGGGGGAATGAGCATGGCGAGGTTGGTCTTACCGCACGCGGACGGGAAAGCGCACGCAATGTAGTGCGTCTCTCCTTCAGGATTCTGCAAACCAACGATCAGCATGTGCTCGGCAAGCCAGCCTTCGCTGCGCGCCTGGTAGCTCGCAATGCGCAGTGCGTGACACTTCTTGCCGAGGAGCGCGTTACCGCCGTATCCGGAGCCGAAGCTCTCGATGCTCAGCTCCTGGGGGAAATGCATGATGAAGCGGCGTTCGGGATCGAGCTCACCAATCGAGTGCAAGCCGCGAACAAACTTGCCGTCGCGCGCAATGCGCTCCAGGGCAGGGCGTCCCATGCGAGTCATGATCGACATGTTGATCACGACGTACGGGCTGTCGGTAATTTCGACACCGCAGCGGGACAGCGGTGAGTTGATCGGGCCCATGCAATACGGCACGACGTAGAGAGTGCGGTTCTTCATGCAGCCGCGGAAGAGCTCGCGCATTTTCGTATGCGCCTGGGTGGGGTCCATCCAGTTATTGTTCGGACCCGCGTCTTCTTTTTTGGGCGTGCAGATATAAGTAAGGTGCTCGACGCGGGCGACGTCGCTGGGATTCGAGCGGGAGAGGTGACATCCAGGGTAAGTGTCCGGATTGAGGACCGTCAGCTCGCCATCGCGAACCAGCATCGCCGTCAGCTCTTTGATTTCGGCGTCGGATCCATCGCACCAGTGAATCGCCCGTGGTTGTGTGAGCTCCCGGACGGAGTCCACCCACTTCGCCACGTCCGGGCTCAATTGGGGAAGGGAATTAACCAGATGTGCAGCAGTGGCCATCTACGATTCCTCATGATTCTTTGTCTAACGAGCCGCGGGGCTCGCTTTGGCTCGACAGCCTTTGCGGAAACTATAGCGCGCCACCTTCATACGACCTTCATAAATAGGACAATACGCCCCATTTTGTTCCTTTATCGTACAACCAGCCCCATTTTGGCGCGTAGAGCGGCCAAATGACGGCTCGACAGGCCCTGAACTGCACGGTAGCGTGCGCCGCGAATGCTTGATCTAGCTGACATATTTGGCCACGGCGGCCCGCTGGAGCGCGCGCTGCCCGCTTTCACGGTCCGTCGCCAGCAACTGCGCATGGCCGAGCGCGTCGCCGCCGCGATTGCAGGTCGCGAAACGCTTGCCGTAGAGGCCGGCACCGGAACGGGCAAAACCTTCGCATACCTCGTGCCCGCGCTGCTTTCGGGAGCACGGGTTCTGATCTCGACGGGAACGCGGACGCTGCAGGACCAGCTCTTCTCCAAAGACCTGCCGCTCGTGGCGGCGGCTCTCGGCCGCCCAGCCAAAGTCGCATTGCTGAAAGGTCGATCGAACTATCTGTGCCGCTATCGTCTCGCCAAAGCCGACATCGAAATGCAACAGCTCATGTTCGACGCGCCACCCACGAAGGACAACATGCTGGCTCGCATCCAGAGCTGGGCCCGCACGACCCGTCTCGGTGACCTGTCAGAAGTACGCGGCCTGTCGGATGCGCATCACATCTGGCCGCAGGTGACCTCCACGCGCGAGAATTGCCTCGGAAAGAACTGTGCCGAGCTGGCTCGCTGTCATGTTGCGATTGCGCGGCGCCAGGCGCTCGAATCAGACATCGTCATCGTCAATCATCACCTCCTGTTGGCCGATCTCGCGCTGAAGGAAGACGGCTTCGGTGACATTCTCGGTTCGGCGGATGCCGTCATACTCGATGAGGCGCACCAGATTCCCGATCTCGCCACCCAGTTCTTTGGCGCCACTGTCAGCAGTCGCCGTATCGAAGGCGTGTTGATGGATGTGCAGACCGCGATGGCGCATGCGCCGGAGCCGTTCGAGCTCAGCTCGGCGATCAGCAATGTCCAGGAGACGCTGCACGGCGTGACAGCCCGACTGTCGCCGCAGTGGACGCAACGGCTCAACGACGCAGTGGAGGAGTTGTATCACGCGATGCAGAGCCTCCATTCGCGACTGACGCTTCTCGAAGAAGACAATCCGCTGGCGCAGATCGGCGAGCGCATCGGCGACATTGCCGCGAGTCTCGAGAGAATCTGTGCCATCGACGATCTCGAAGGAGCACGCTCGGTGGAAATGACCCAGCGCGGCTTCACGCTGAGTCTGATGCCGTTTGATATCTCGACGCGCTTCCAGACAATGTTGCAGTCGCGGCGTTGTGCCTGGATCTTCACCTCGGCGACGCTGTCCCTGGGCGAAGATTTCGGCCACTTCACCGGCCGTCTCGGCTTGAACGACACGCCCACGCTGAAAATCGACAGTCCATTCAACTACGAGCAGCAATGCCTGTTGTATCTGCCTGTCGGTCTGCCCGAGCCGTCGGCATCGAGCTACGTCACGCGGGTCATGGAAACTGCGTTGCCTCTGATCGAAGCCTCGAAAGGCGGCGCCTTTGTCCTCTTTACCAGCCATCGGGCACTCAAACAGAGCGCCGCGTGGCTGCGCGCGCAAAGTAACGTGCCCTACAAACTATTCGTTCAGGGTGAGGCGCCCCGCGAGCGCCTTCTGAAAGAGTTCCGCGAAGACGGCAATGGAGTGTTGCTGGGCACGACGAGCTTCTGGGAAGGTGTGGACGTCAAGGGCAATGCCCTGCGTCTCGTGATCATCGAGAAGTTGCCGTTCGCTTCGCCCGATGACCCGCTCGTGAAGGCTCGCATCGAGCATCTGAATGCCACGGGCGGCAATCCGTTTCGTGACTACCAGCTTCCCGAGGCCGCACTGGCGCTCAAGCAGGGAGTGGGACGTCTGATCCGCAGCGAGGACGACTTTGGCGTCGTGGTGATCTGTGATCCGAGAATGGTGGGCAAGGGATACGGCCGCGTTTTTGTTGCCGCGCTGCCGGTGATGAACGTGACGCGCGAAATCGCTGAAGTCACACGCTTCCTGCGCAACCATGCTCCGCAATCTCCAGCCGCTAGAGTCGTCGGTTGAAAATACTCGCCCTCGATACGGCGACCGAGAACTGCTCGGCAGCCCTCTTGATAGATGGACAGGCGTGGCATCGCGAGGTCGAGGCCGAGCGCGGTCACGCCGAGCTCATTCTGACCATGGTTGATGAGCTGTTGCGGGAGTCGGGCACGAAACTACCTGACCTCACCGCCATAGCCTTCGGCCGCGGACCGGGATCGTTCACCGGGGTTCGCCTGGCGGCCAGCGTGACACAGGGACTCGCCTTCGGCGCTGGAGTTCCCGTTGTCCCCGTCTCAGACCTTCGCGCGGTCGCGCAGCGGGTCGCGTCGCAACATGTACTGGTATGTAACGACGCGCGAATGCAGGAAGTCTATTGGGGTTGTTTCGAGCGAATGCCGGACGGACTCATGGGCCCGATAACGCCGGAGCGAGTCAGCAAGCCGGCCGATGTTCAACTGCCGCAAGCGTGGCGGGGGGCAGGAGCGGGCCGCGGGTTTGCCGCGTATACGATGTTGCAGGCGAAGCTGGCTGACCAGTTGACCAACATTGAACCAACGCTACTGCCACGCGCGCACGAGGTGGCGTTACTCGCCATCGGCGAGGTCCATGCGGGCCGGATGCAGGCACCCGAGTCGGCCGTTCCCACATACATCCGCAATGATGTGGCCAAGCCAAAGGCACCCTGAGCTTCCGCCGTCCGGGAGAATTTTTTGCGCGATAATTCAATGACTAGCCTCTTTGTCATGAATCTGCAACATGCTGCATCTGTAATACGCGCGCGCCACACTCTGTAACACATGCCCGCAAAACAGGTTCTGATAGTCGAGGATGAGCGCCCGATTCGCGAGATGATCGCCTTCGGGTTGAAGCGAGCCGGATTTGAGGTCCGGGAGGCTGAGGATTGCCGCGCCGCGCGCGCGGCGCTGGCTGACCAGCGGCCTGACCTCGTGCTCATTGATTGGATGCTCCCCGATATGAGCGGGCTCGAGCTCGCGCGTGCTTTGAAGCGCGACCGTGAGACCCGCGAGCTGCCCATCATCATGCTCACCGCGCGGGCCGAGGAGGGCGACAAGGTGGCCGGTCTCGAGGGCGGAGCGGATGACTACGTTACCAAGCCGTTCTCACCCCGTGAGCTGCTCGCTCGGATCAATGCCGTCCTGCGCCGTTCCACCGGGAATGGCGCCGACGAAATGATCGAGTTCGAAGGTCTGGCACTCGACCAGGCCAGCCATCGCGTGATGGTGGCCGATCGCACTGTCCCGCTGGGACCGACCGAGTACCGCATGCTCGAGTTCTTCATGACTCATCCAGAGCGTGTTTACACTCGTGACCAGCTTCTGGATCGGATCTGGGGCGGCAATGTGTATGTCGAGGAGCGCACGATCGACGTGCACATCCGTCGATTGCGCAAGGCCCTCGAGGAATTCGGGTACGATCGCTTCGTACAGACCGTCCGGGGTTCCGGATACCGGTTCTCGGCGAGAACTATCTAGAGAGAGAAAGAACTAGGTTCCCATGCAGCCAGCGACACAGGCCTGGTGGTTCGCGGTGGGCCGGCTTTTAGTCACGGCCCTGGTGGGCTTCGTACTGGGCTGGCTGTTTGGCAATGTCTGGATTGGACTCGGTATCGCGCTGGCCTTGCACCTGGGCTGGCAGCTCATCAACCTCTTTCGCCTGGAATGGTGGCTGCGCCACCGTAGCTTCGCCGATCCGCCCGATGTCGGCGGTGTATTCGGCGAGATCATTGCGCAGATTGTCCGCCTGCATCGGCGTAAGCGATTCCACAAACAACGCTTCGTGCAGCTCATGCGCCAGCTCCAGCGCTCGACCGCTGCGTTGCCCAACGGCGTCGTCATTCTCAATGCACAGCGCGAGATCATCTGGTTCAACCGGATGGCCGCGCGCCTGCTCGACCTCAAGCGCACTGCCGATCTCGGCCTGAGAATCGAAAACCTGGTCCGATCGCCGCAGTTCGCCCGGTACCTGGAAATCGGCGATTTCGTGACCCCCATCGTGATCCGTACCACAACCGGTGACGATCAATACCTCTCGCTGCAAATGGTGCCGTATGGCGACGGACAACAGTTGCTGCTCGTCAGCGACGTTTCGCGACAGATGCGGCTCGAGGCGATGCGCAAGGACTTCGTTGCCAACGCATCGCATGAGCTGCGTTCACCCCTCACGGTGATTTCCGGGTACCTGGAGACGTTGAGTCAGGATCCCGCGCTCGATCGTGACCTGCAGGGTCCCGTGACAGAAATGCGGCGCCAGGCTGAGCGCATGACCGCGATCATCCGCGATTTGTTGGAGCTGTCGCGTCTCGAAGAAACGGATGAAATGCTGGGCGGCGAACCGATCGACATCCCGCCATTGCTTTCGATGCTGCGCAAAGACATCGTTGCACGTCCGGTGCATCCGCGCGAAATCAAGATTCGTATCGACAGCGACGCCCAACTCTTAGGTGACGAGCCGGAAATCCATTCGGCATTTTCCAACCTCGTCGACAACGCAGCAAAGTACACGTCGGCGGAAGGGTCCATTGAAATGCGTTGGTGGGTGGACGATGAAGGCGCGCACTTTTCGGTCACTGACACAGGTATTGGCATTCCACCAGAGCACATCCCACGCCTGACGGAACGCTTCTATCGTGTGGATGCCGGCCGCGCCCGCTCCACAGGTGGCTCAGGCCTGGGTCTCGCTATCGTGAAGCATGTTTTGCAGCGCCACGGCGCCGAGTTGGAAGTGCAAAGCACTCTCGGCAGCGGCTCCCGCTTCATATGTCATTTCCCCCTGAGCCGCGTGCAACTGGCGCGCGAGCCACAGACCGAGGCGGTTTAACTTCCTCGCGCAACCCCATGTTGCACATGGGCCTATTTGGGCGACAGTTTCAAAAATACTTCGCCACCCTGTCATCTGACCGACACACGGTTCTAAGACCCTTGGCGCATGACGAGCGCCCACCGACGATCTGTCAAAGTACGTACGCTTTTCCTCTCCGACATCCATCTCGGTTACAAGCGGGCCCGCGCGAAAGAGCTCTCGGAATTCCTGTCAGGCATCGACGCCGAGCGGATCGTTCTGGTCGGCGACATCATCGACGCCCTGAGCATGGGACAGCGCTTTTTCTGGAGCGCCGAGCACACCGAAGTCGTGCGGGCACTGCTCGCGAAACGGCGTTCTGGTGCGCGAGTGATCTACATTCCCGGCAATCACGATGCCAGCCTGTCGATGTTCGCCGAGTTCCTGAGCGGCCAGCTCGAGGTGCATCGCGAATGGGTTCACCGCACGGGACAGGGCAAGCGCCTGCTCGTCTGCCACGGTGACCGGTTCGACGGGCTCGTTACTTGCGCTCCCTGGCTGGAGAAGGTGGGCGATGCGCTGTACTACCTCGTGGTCGCCGCGAACCATTCAGTCAACAATGTGCGGCGACGGCTGGGCAAGCCGTACCTGCCGTTGGTAGAGCGACTGAAGCTCGGTATCGGTCCGAGTATCCGGTACATTGAGCGCTACGAGGAAGCTGCGATCAGCCACGCACGGGCGGAGGGCTACGACGGAATCGTCTGCGGCCACATACACCGTGCCAACCTGCGGCAAATCGATGGTACTGTCTACTGCAATACTGGGGACTGGGTCGAATCCTGCTCAGCACTGATCGAAACACTGGACGGCGAGCTGCAGTTGCTGCGGTGGCCAAATGGGCTGTCTCCGGCGCGACGTGCGACGACGCGTCTAGTGGCGGATGCCGCTTGAGAATCTGTATTGCCTCGGATGCCTGGGAACCCCAAACCAACGGCGTCGTCACCACACTGAAGGCCACAATCAGCAAGCTCGGTGAGTTGGGCCACGAGGTCCGCGTCATCTCGCCCAAGGGGATGTGGAGCATTCCCGCGCCCAGCTACCCGGAGATCCGCCTCGCGCTGGCGCCGTGGTTCTCCATCGCGCGCGAAATCAAAGCATTCCGCCCGCACGCAATTCACATTGCGACGGAAGGCCCGATTGGCGTCGCCACGCGCCGTTATTGCCGGCGGCACAAACTGCCGTTCACGACTGCGTATCACACACGCTATCCCGAATATCTCAACGCCCGTTGGCCGATTCCCTTGAGCGTCAGCTACGCCTGGCTGCGAAGGTTCCACGGCGCGGCCGCTCGAACCTTTGTCAGCAGCAACAGCCTGACCAATCAGTTGTCGTCCATGGGCTTCCGGCATCTGCATCGCTGGCAGCGGGGCGTGAATCTCGAGCTGTTCCGGCCCCTGTCAGGACCGTCGCCCAAGGAGCTGGCCGGCCTGCCGCGACCGATCATGGCGTACATGGGGCGCGTGGCGGTTGAGAAGAACATTGAAGCTTTCCTGCGGGTGAAAGTGCCGGGCACGAAGTTGGTGATCGGCAATGGACCGGCGCGGGAGACTCTGAGCAAGAGCTACCCGGATGCACAGTTCATCGGCTATCGGTTCGGCGACGAGTTGGCGGCCATGCTCAGTGCCGCGGATGTCTTCGTTTTCCCCAGCCTCACTGACACCTTCGGACTTGCCATGATCGAGGCTTTGGCGTGCGGCGTACCGGTGGCGGCATTTCCCGTGCCCGGACCGATCGACGTGCTCGAGCCCGGTGTAACGGGCGTCCTGAATGAAGATCTCGCGGCGGCTATACGGGGTGCGTTGTTGCTGAACCGGCAGGTTTGCGCAGAGCGCGCCAAGGCATTTACGTGGGAAGCGGCCACCGAGCAGTTTCTCGAAGGCCTGGCGCCCATCCCCGCGACCGCGCGCGCAGCGCTGTCCGGTTCCGGTTCGGCTATGATCGCGGGCAATGGCGCTCGCAATCAGCCGCGCGCCGGAGACGCGAACTAATGGAAACAGCGGATCTAAGTCACCACATCTCACGCCGCTTCAACGAAGACCTCGAGCGGGTTCGCAGCAAAGTCCTGGGGATGGGCGGCTTTGTGGAACAGCAGCTCCACAAGGCAGTGACCGCGCTCGTGGAAGGCGACAGCACTCTCGGCGAATCGGTTGCCATGGATGACTACCAGGTCAACAACATGGAAGTCTCCATTGACGAGGAATGCAGCCGCATTCTCGCCACTCGCGCGCCGGCGGCAGGTGACCTGCGGGTCATTGTCGCAATCATCAAAACCATCACGGACCTCGAGCGCATCGGCGACGAGGGTGAAAAGATCGGTTACATCGCCTCGCGTCTCGCGACTATGGAACGTCCCGCGGACAAGTATCGCGAGATCAAGCACCTCGGCCGCGTCGTGTCGGAGATGGTGCACGATGCGTTGGATGCGTTTGCGCGAATGGATGTTGAGTCCGCTCTGCGCGTCGCGCGTCAGGATCGCCTGGTCGACGAAGAGTACGAAGCGATCCAGCGCCAGGGCATCACGTTCATGATGGAAGACCCACGTACCATTCGCCGCATGCTGGATGTGATGTGGGTGGTTCGCGCACTGGAACGGATTGGCGATCACGCCAAGAACATCAGCGAGTACGTGATCTACATGGTTCACGGTAAGGACATCCGTCACACATCGCTCGATGATGTGGAACGAGAGCTCCGGGACGGACGCCCCGGAAGCGGCGCGCCCGCAACTTCCTGATGCCATAAGGGCTCCCGTCGAGTACGATCGCGTCCGTGTCGACCAATCGCCGCCTTCTCAATTTCGCAGGCTTCATAGCCTGCGTTGCGCTTTTAGGCTACGCCTATTACACGCAGTACGAACTGGGGCTGGAACCGTGCCCACTGTGCATCTTCCAGCGTATTGGCATTGCCGCGTTGGGCGTGGTGTTCCTCATCGCCGGTCTACATAACCCGCGAAGGTGGGGCGCAAGCGTCTATACAGTGTTGATTGCTGTGGCATCGCTTGCCACCGTCGGCGTCGCCATCCGGCATCTCTATGTTCAGAGCCTGCCCCCCGGAACGATTCCGGCCTGCGGTGCGCCTCTCGATGTGCTTTTGCAATTCACGCCGGTGACGGAAGTCATTCGCAAGGTGTTGACAGGCAGCGGCGAATGCAGCCAGGTGAACTGGAAGTTCCTCGGGCTCGCAATGCCGGCCTGGGTGCTGATCTGTGCCCTGGGGCTGGGCGCACTGGGTGTGTTCACCAACACCCGCATCGGCCGAGCTAAGCAAGTAAGTTTCGTAGCACGTTGAAGTAGATCTGGTGGAGCTTGTCGATCTCCTCCACCCGCACCGACTCATTCACTTTGTGAATGGTCGCGTTCACCACCCCGAGCTCGACGACTTGTGCACCCAACGGTGCAATGAACCGTCCGTCGGAAGTACCGCCGCCCGTCGATATCTTGGGCCCTGTTCCCGTGACTTCCTCAATGGCCGCTCCCACGGCTTGCGATAACGTCCCAGGCGCCGTGTAGAAAGGCTCTCCCGACACGTACCACTCGATGGTGTATCGAACGCCATACTTCTTCAGGATGCCTTCCACCGTCTCCTTGAGGCGGTCCTGAGTCTGGACGGGCGAGTAGCGCAGATTGAAGCGCGCCTTGAGCTCACCGGGAATCACATTGGGAGCACCGGTGCCGGCATTGAAGTTGGAAATCTGGAAGGTCGTGGGCTGGAAGTGTTCCGTGCCTTCGTCCCAGACGCGGCTGGTCAGCTCGGCGAGCGCCGGTGCAAAGGTATGCACGGGGTTTTCTGCGAGGTGAGGGTAGGCGACGTGACCCTGCACGCCGTGAACGGTCAATCGTCCGCTGAATGATCCCCGGCGCCCCACCTTGATGGTGTCACCGATAGTCTTCTCGCTCGAGGGCTCACCCACGACGCAATAGTCGATGCGCTCCTTGCGCGCGGCCAGGGTCTCTACGACGCGCTTGGTCCCGTCGACCGAGGGACCTTCCTCGTCGCTGGTGATCAGGAACGCAATTGACCCCTTATGGTTCGGGTGGGCTGCTACGAAGGCTTCACAGGCCGTCACCATCGCGGCAAGGCCGCTCTTCATGTCAGCAGCGCCGCGCCCGTACAGCATGCCATCACGCACGCTGGGAACGAACGGATCAGTTTTCCATTCTTCCAAGGGTCCCGTCGGGACAACGTCCGTATGACCTGCAAAGCAGAAGACCGGGCTGCCGCTTCCCCGTTTTGCCCAGAAGTTCTCGACACTGCCGTATCGCAATGGCTCGATCCGAAAACCCGCCGCCGCCAGGCGTGCCGTCATGACCGCCTGGCAGCCTTCATCCGCCGGCGTCACCGACCGTCGCGCCATCAAATCTTTAGTCAGGTCAAGGGTTTGGGACATGGGTGCAGGCGAGTCCTGGTGCACGGGAAGTGGGGGAGTCCGTGGGCCCGCGTTTATACGGCCACACCCGGCTCACAGCAAGCCGTTTGTGGCCCGCGGCAGGGCCGGCGCGTTGTCGGGGCGATGCAGACAGCCTCGAAAGGTTCCAGAAGGCCTGTCATCAGATCGTCACATTCCGGTCATGTAATGCGCGCCTGCGGTGCGAGATGCTCGCAAGTGGTTCTGACCTGCGCAGAGCCCACAGAATTTTCAAATGAGGAGGCGATCGATGAAATTACTCAGCGTCCGACGGATGCTCGTGGCAGCGGCAACGCTGTCGCTGACCGTAACCGCGCAAGCGGTGGACATCTCGGGAGCGGGCGCAACGTTCCCGTATCCGGTGTACTCGAAGTGGGCGGATGCCTATAAGACTCAGACCGGCGTCGGGCTCAACTATCAGTCGATCGGTTCGGGCGGCGGCATCAAGCAGATCAAGGCCAAGACGGTGACGTTCGGCGCGTCCGACAAGCCGCTGGAGCCGAAGGAACTGCAGGAGGCAGGCCTGGTGCAGTTCCCGATGATCATTGGCGGCGTGGTGCCGGTGGTGAACATCAAAGGCGTCAAGGGCGGTCAGCTGACCCTGGACGGCGCCACCCTCGCGAGCATCTACATGGGTGAGATCACCAAGTGGAATGACGCGAAGATCAAGAAGCTGAACCCGAAGCTGACGCTGCCCGCTACGGACATCGCGCCGGTGTATCGCTCGGACGGCTCGGGAACCAACTTCCTGTTCACGGACTACCTCTCCAAGTCCAGCGCGACCTTCAAGGAAAAGATCGGTGCCAATGCCTCCGTGCAGTGGCCCACCGGCATCGGCGCCAAAGGCAATGAGGGCGTGGCCAACATGACCACGCAGACTGACGGCGCCATCGGTTATGTCGAGTATGCCTTCGCCAAGCAGAACAACATGGCGTTTGCCCTGTTGGTCAACAAGGGCGGCAAGGCTGTCGCTCCGAGCGCCGAGAGCTTCCAGGCCGCGGCTTCCAATGCCGACTGGAAGAATGCTCCGGGCTACTACCTGATTCTGACGGATCAGCCGGGCGCTGCCAGCTGGCCCATCACGGGCGCAAGCTTCATCCTCCTCTACGGCACTCCGCCAAACCCGGCCGAGACCGCCGAGGCGCTGAAGTTCTTCGACTGGGCCTACAAGAACGGTGCGAAAATGGCATCGGACCTGGACTACGTGCCCCTGCCGGAAGGCCTGATCAAGCAGGTGCGCGGCACCTGGAAGTCGGACATCAAGGGTATCCCGGCCATTGCAGCCAAGTAGACTGACAGTCAGTCGACCCGCCTCGCCCGCTGCCGGGCGGGGTGCTCATACTGGCGGCCGTCCCCCGTGGGACGGCCGCCGTTTGCGTTGGAGATCATGAATACCGCCGCTGCTTCGTTTGATACCCGGCATGCCGCCAGACAGCGATTCCGGGAGATGTTGTTCAAGGGAGCCACGCTCTGCGCGGCATTGCTGGTTCTCATCCTGCTGGGCGGTGTCGTGCTCTCGCTGATACACGGCGCCTGGCCCGCCTTCTCGCATTTCGGTTTTGGATTCCTCACCCGGGAGGTCTGGAACCCGGTTACGGACGAGTACGGCGCACTGGCGCCCGTTTATGGAACACTCGTCACCTCGTTGCTTGCCATGCTCATCGCAATTCCCATCAGCTTCGGAATTGCCATCTTTCTGACTGAGCTCGCGCCGTCCTGGCTCAAGCGCCCCGTGGGAGTGGCGGTTGAGTTGCTGGCCGCGGTGCCGAGCATCATCTTCGGTATCTGGGGGCTTTTCGTGCTGGCGCCTGTTCTGCAGCGCCACGTACAGCCCTTCCTGATCGAATGGCTGGGTCCGCTGCCGCTCATCGGCAAGCTGTTTCATGGACCGCCATTCGGCATTGGCGTGCTCACCGCATCCGTCGTGCTGGCAATCATGGTGTTGCCGTTCATCTCGGCGGTGATGCGTGACGTGTTTGAAACGGTTCCCGATGTGTTGAAAGAGTCCGGCTATGGGCTCGGCGCCACGACCTGGGAAGTCATCTGGAAGGTCGTGGTGCCGTACTCACGAACGGGTATCGTCGGCGGCATCATGTTGGGATTGGGCCGCGCGCTGGGGGAGACGATGGCGGTCACTTTCGTCATCGGCAACGCTCATCGCATCAGCCCGTCGCTGCTTTCGCCTGGAACGACCATCTCAGCTTCGATTGCGAACGAGTTCACCGAGGCGGTGGGAGATCTCTATACCTCATCGCTGGTAGCGCTCGGCGCGCTGCTGTTCGTGATCACCTTCGTGGTCATCGCGGCCGCCCGCTTCATGTTGCTGCGCCTCGATCGGCGCGCGCTCTCTTCGGTATGACGGGAGCAACAGCATGAACCGCCGTTTGATGCGCAAAGTGACCAACTCGGTGGCCCTGGGCCTCTCGGCACTCGCCACGGCAGTGGGTTTGTTTTTCCTCGGCGCGATTCTGTGGACGCTGATCAGCAACGGTGTCGCCGGAATGTCGGTCGCGTTGTTCACCCAGAACACGCCGCCCCCGGGCAGCGCCGGCGGCATTCTCAATGCCATCTACGGCAGCGTGGTGATGACCCTGATCGGCATCGTCATCGGCGCTCCGATCGGCATGCTCGCCGGTACGTATCTGGCCGAGTACGGCCGGGGCTCGCGGCTGAGCTCCGTCATCCGCTTCGTCAACGACGTGTTGTTGAGCGCGCCGTCCATCATTGTTGGATTGTTCATCTACGAGATCCTGGTGCTACGCATGGGGCACTTCTCGGCGCTGGCCGGTGGTGTTGCCCTGGCGGTGATCGCCATCCCGGTGACCGTGCGAACCACCGAGGACATGTTGAATCTCGTCCCGCAGGGAATGAAGGACGCATCCACGGCAATGGGTGCCTATCCCTGGCGGACGATTACCAGCATCATCTATCCGGCAGCCCGAAGCGGTATCGTCACCGGCCTGTTGCTTGCGGTCGCGCGCATCAGCGGCGAGACCGCGCCATTGTTGTTTACAGCGCTCAACAACCAGTTCTGGAGCACGAACCTGCGCGGCCCGATGGCCAGCCTGCCGGTTGATATTTTTTTGTTCGCGTTGAGTCCGTATAAGAACTGGCAGCAACTCGCTTGGTCAGGTGCCCTGCTCGTGACGGTCACCATCCTGATACTCAGTATCACGGCACGCATTGCCGTCTCGGCGGGCGGGGGAGGAAAGCGTTGAACGCCGTGGCAATTGAACGCGGCGCCCCCGCTGGCGCGCGACCGCCGAAGTTCGAAGTCAAGCACCTCGACTTTTACTATGGTCCGAATCGGGCGCTGAAGGACATCAACCTCACGCTGCCTGATCGCAGCATTACGGCCTTCATCGGTCCTTCCGGCTGCGGCAAGTCGACCTTGCTGCGCGTCTTCAACCGGATGTACGCGCTGTACCCGGGCCATCGGGCCACGGGAGATGTACTGCTGGACGGCGAGAACATCCTGTCACCGACTGTGGATCTATCCAGCCTGCGCTTCAGGGTCGGGATGGTTTTCCAGAAGGCCACCCCCTTTCCCATGTCCATCTTCGACAATGTGGCCTTCGGGCTGCGCCTGGCGCGTCGTATCCCGCGATCCGAGCTCATGGGCCGCGTTGAGGTCGCGCTCCGTGATGCGGCAATGTGGGATGAGGTGAAGGATAAGTTACATGAAGACGGCAGAGGTCTCTCCGGCGGTCAGCAGCAACGATTATGCATAGCGCGTACAATCGCTCTCGAACCGGAAGTCGTGCTTCTCGATGAGCCGACTGCCGCCCTGGATCCCATATCCACACTTCGAGTCGAAGAGACGCTGCAAAGCCTCCGCGAGAAGTATTGCCTGGCTGTGGTCACACACAACCTGCAGCAGGCCGCGCGCGTATCAAACGTCACGGCCTTCATGTACATGGGCGAGCTGGTGGAGATCGGGCCGACAGAGCAGATGTTTACTGCTCCGAAGGACCGCAAGACCGATGACTATGTCACGGGAAGGTTTGGCTAATGGCTGCCAGCAATGAAACCGTTCAGGAGCGTAGAGCAGTGGAGGCAGTGACCGCGCCGGATGACCCCAGTCGCAAACGCGCTGGCGCCGAGCTGAATCTCAAGCCCACTGGGCGGGTGCCGGCGCCCACGTCTCTCGAGCACAGGACCGGGGACAAAACGGTTGGAACCTATACCGTTGAAGATGCGGTCTTCGCGTGCCGGGATGTCAATGTTTTCTACGGCAGCAAGCACGCTCTGCGAAACGTCAACATCGATGTAGCCCGCAAGCAGGTGTTGGCCATGATCGGGCCTTCCGGTTGTGGCAAGTCAACCTTCCTGCGCTGTCTCAACCGGATGAATGACACGATTCCGGGCGCACGGGTCACCGGATCCATCAAGTTGGATGGCAATGACATCCAGGATCCGTCCCAGGATGTGGTGCAGCTGCGTGCCCGCGTCGGCATGGTGTTCCAGAAGCCGAATCCTTTCCCGAAATCGATTTATGACAACGTGGCCTACGGTCCGCGCATCCACGGCTCGACCCGCAGCCGCGCCGATCTCGATGAGATCGTGTGCACGAGCTTGCAGCGGGCCGGCCTGTGGGATGAGGTGAAAGATCGACTGAGCAAACCGGGAACCGGGTTGTCGGGTGGTCAGCAGCAGCGCCTGTGTATTGCGCGCGCGATTGCCATTCAGCCGGAAGTGATTCTGATGGACGAGCCGTGCTCGGCACTGGATCCCATCGCGACCGCTCGCGTGGAGGATCTGATCGAAGTGCTGCGCGAGAGCTATGCAATCGTCATCGTCACTCACTCGATGCAGCAGGCCGCGCGCGTTTCGCAGCGCACGGCGTACTTCCACATGGGTGAACTGATTGAAGTCGGTGAGACGGACCGTGTGTTCACCAACCCCCGGCATCGCCTCACCGAAGATTACATCACGGGCAGATTCGGCTGACGATGCTCGAAGGCCACATCAGCCGGGCATTCGACGGCGCGCTCGCGTCACTGCATATTCGCGTGGTGGAAATGGGTGGCCTGGTGTTGGACCAGGTCCGCGAAGCCGCGGCTGCCTACACCGAATGGCTGGTGGCTCCCGCCCAGCACGTGTTGGAGCGCGAAACCGAAGTCAACGAATACAACGCTCGCCTCCACGAAGAGCAGTTCACCCTGATTGCCCGGCGCCAGCCGGTGGCCGGTGACCTGCGGGCCATAATCGCGATGAGTAACGTCGTCCACGAGCTCGAGCGGGCAGGGGATGAAGCGAAGAAAATCGCGCGAACAGTGGTTGCCCAAGGCGCCCGGCCCGGCCCGGCCACGTCACGCGACGTCCGCCATCTCGGCACGCTCGCCGTTACCTTGTTGCGTACCTCACTCGAATCGTTCGATCGCCTGGACTGCGCGCTCGCTGCGCAAGTCATCGCGCAGGACAAGGAGTTGGACGAGGAATATGCGGCCGGGTTACGGCGATTGATGACGCGCGCAATGGAAGATCCGCGGCAGGTGAGTGTGGCCCTCGAGGCTGCCTTTGCTTTGAAGTCGCTGGAGCGGATCGGTGACCACGCCCGCAATCTCGCTCGCCATGTGCAAAACATTGGCGGGTGAGGCCCGAAGGGCCGAACGCCCGCCATGGATGGCGGGCCGGGTTGCGGATCCAGGGACGGTACTCGCAACTCGGTAGTTTCCCAACCGCCCATGAAAAAGCCCCGATTCGCGCGGCACGCGAACCGGGGCCTTGGTGACGTCAGTCTTACTTCTGGAACGGGTAGTAGCGGAATGAGACCAGGAAGATGTTCATGTTGGTGCTCGGGGCGCCGAACGTACCACCACCAGTGGAGCCACTGAAGATCTCGCGCTTGACCCACGTGTCCGACAAGCCGACTTGCGCGTTGCCCAGCCAACCGGAGTAGAACTTCCACCAGCCGCCGAGCGCGGCGCTTACGACACGCGACGTATTCGCGGCGCAGGTGCCTCCCTCGATTTCGCAACCGCTGTTGTCATACGCTGCGTTGCCGTAGCCAAATGCGGTCGCTTTGCCCGCCACCAGAGCGGTGTAGGACTTGCTGCTGACCTGCTCTTCGCCCACGTAACCGTATAACGTCCATGCGGGAGCCGGCTTCACGACGAGGCCCGCCAGGGCCGAGAAGCCGCGCAGCGGGTCGAGACCACGAGTGGAGTCCGGGTTGACGGTCGCATCCGGGAGCTGGGCTGAGCCGTAACGACCGACGCCGCGGCCACCGATGAAGCTGGCCTGGAAGTCGACCATCTTCGGCACGACGGGAAGAATCATGCTGCCGCCGAAGCCGGTGGCATTGGTCTTCTCGTTCTGCTGCTGTCCGGTGATGATGTCACGGGCGCGGAAGAAGCGCTCGGTGGCAAACAACTCGTAATGACCGTAGCCCGGATCGATCGCCACCTTCGCGACAATATCCGGCAGATAGTCCGTCGTGACGTTGTTTGCTGAGAACGTCGCGCCGTTGGGAGGCGTGAAGGAGTTGCCGGCGCCCGGATTGTTGTACATGGTTCCGGCAACGGCTGTTCCGGACACGAGGACTGCCGGATTTTCCACCGACACCGCAGCCGTGAACATGTCGTTGAACTTCTGCGTCAACCGGATCTGCGGAGTACGGAGCCAGTTGAAGCCCGGGAGATACTGTCCGTCGATGGTCAGGGGGATGTTCTCGCCACGAGCCACGATTCCCTGCTTGTTGCCGGTCATCAGGCTCCAGGCCTGGCCGAACAGCAGGTTGGTGCCCGTTTCCTTGTAGGTGACATCGGCGAAGAAATGGCGCACGCGCGGCGAGAAGCTGTTGCTCTCGTTATAGTTCGCGGGTCCGCCGGCTGCGCCGAAGTCCGTCTCGATGTAGGCCTCGGTGCCCCACTGGTCGTTGTCCGGACCCTGGACCAGGGCGGAGAGACGACTCTGACGCTCTGTCAGGTGAAACTCGCTCAGGTAGTAATTGTGCGAGTTCGGGAAAGGGATCGAGCCGTTGTAGTTGGATGCCCAGTCCGCGGACTCGTTGCGGCTGCGATCAACCACCATCAATTCCACAAAGCCACCCAGGGTCACCTTGACGGGGCCGGCCATGAATACCGGCGCGGCCGGCTTGTCTTTGTCTGCGGCGGGCTTCGCTGCCGGCGCCGGAGTGCTTTGAGCCTGCTGCGCCTTCATGCGATCCATTTCGCGCTGCAGCTTGTTGATCTGATCCTGAAGACCCTGCAGGTCGGCCTGGTCGGCTGACATTGCAGGCACTGAGAACACGCCTAGAGCCGTCGCAACCGCAGCTGCCACCAGGGTGTGGCGCGCCCGGCCGGCGAGGCCTAGCGTTGATGGGTGCAAAGCTTTTTGGGTCGGTGTCATCGTCGAGTTTTCCTGTCGTGCTTTTAGAAGAAGGTCGTAGCGAGAACGCAACGGCGGGCTTCTGAAGTACTGCCACGTTTGCGCAATGGCCAAAGGCTCTCGTAAGAGATTGGCGCCGCACACTGTGCTGCAGTTGTGTGACAGCCAGAATGCGGAAACATGACAAATTTATTACAACGCCAAAGCCACGGTTGTGGTTTTTTTGCACTAGGGGGGCTGCTTCCGTTCCCGGCGTCTTTCTGAATGAAATTTAATGGCCCTTTGGCCGCCTTTTAATTCCCGAGTGGTCTCCTGGGACCGAAGAAATCGAAGCCATGCGAATCCTGATAGTCGAAGACGAGAAAAAGCTGTGCGAGCTGATTGCCCGAGCCCTGAAGGCCGAACGCTTTGCGGTCGACGAAGCAACCGACGGCAACCAGGGCTGGGCGCTGGCCAACTCCTACGAGTACGACCTCATCATTCTCGACCTGATGCTGCCAGGCATGGGTGGAGCGGAAATACTGCGGCGCATCCGCCTCCAGAACCAACAGGTACCCATCCTCATTCTGACGGCGCAGGACGCGACGGACGAGAAAGTCCGGAATTTCGAAGCGGGCGCGGACGACTACCTCACCAAGCCTTTTGCATTCGCGGAGTTGGTTATCAGGGTGAAGGCCCTTCTGCGGCGCGGGCCTGTGACGCGGGCCAGCGTGCTTCGCGTGGGGGATCTGGAGGTCGACCGCCTGTCGCAGCAGGTGAAGCGGGCCGGGATGAAGATCGAGCTCACATCGAAAGAGTACGCGCTGCTCGAGTATCTGGCAGCCAACCCCGGGCGGGTGTTCTCGCGCACGATGATCATCGAGCACGTCTGGGATCAGAGCTTCGAGGGGCTGACCAACATCGTGGACGTATATATCCGGCACCTGCGCAGCAAGGTGGACGATCCTTTTCCGACGAAGCTGATTCGAACCGTGCGCGGCGTGGGCTATGGGCTCGGCGAGAGCACGGACGCATGAACACCCGCTCGCTGAGCTTCCGCCTGGTCACGTGGTACGCCGGGGTGCTGACCCTGGTCTTCGTGGTTCTCGGAAGCTTGACCTTGGTCTTTTTACGCCACTACCTCCTGTCCTCGGTACTGGATACGCAGGCCCGCCGTGCACGACAAATCGCTGACACATTGATTGCATCTGTCGACCGCACCGGCGAGGAGGTCATGACCCGCCAGGTGGAAGAGTTGTATTCGCCTGTTGTGAATGACCGTTTCATTCGCGTCACTCGTGCGGGCGGCGGTGTTTTGTATGTCTCCGGCCCGCCACACGACGGGACCTTCGTGCCGTCTGATGTTCCAACACTGGGAGCCGCTGCCTTTGACCGCCAGGGCGTGTTTGAGCGCACAGTGTCATTGCCCAGTGGCTCACTGCTGATCAGCGCGGTCGCGAGCGGACGTTTCATCGTGGAAGTGGGTGTATCCACGGCGCGGACCGAAGAGACGCTTCGCCAGGTTTTACTGCTGCTGGCCGTCGGATTGCCGATCGGAGTGTTGATTGCGGTGAGCGGCGGTTTCGTCCTGGTGCGGCGGGCGCTCGAGCCGGTCTCGCGCATTGCGCACAAGGCCGAGGACATCAGCCAGCACAATCTCAGCGAGCGCCTGCCGGTCGTCCACAGCGGTGATGAGCTCGAGCGCCTGTCGATCTCGCTCAACCACATGATCGCCCGCCTGGAGGATGCGGTTCAGTCCTCGAAGCGGTTCGTCGCCGATGCCTCACATGAATTGCGAACGCCGCTGACCGTTCTGCGCGGCGAGCTGGAAAGCCTTGCCCAGGACGCACAACTCAAAGTCCATACGCGGGAAAGCATCGGCAGCCTCCTCGAGGAGGTCGACCGCCTGGCCGAGATTGTGGAGAGCCTGCTGGCACTCTCCAAGCTGGATGCGGGTGAGGCGAGCTCCGAGAGGGTCAGGTTCGATCTCGGGGAGCTCGTGACCCTCACGGCCGAGCAGATGAGCCTCCTCGCCGAAGACAAGAGCATCAGAGTGGAGTGCGACGCCGCTCCTGACGTCATCGTGGAAGGCGACAGGTCTCGCATGAAGCAGGTCGTCGTCAACCTGCTGGACAACGCGATCAAATACACACCGAACGGTGGCAACGTCCTGCTGAAAATCTCTTGCGACGGCGACAACGCCATCCTGGAAGTCGCCGATAACGGAATCGGCATTCCAACCGAAGCCCTGCCGCACATGTTCGAGCGCTTCTTCCGCGTCGACGATTCGCGCTCACGCAACCAGGGCGGTGCGGGGCTCGGGCTTTCGATCGTCAAGTCCATCTGTGTTGCCCAGGGCGCAGAGGTGGATGTTACGAGCCGGCCAGGCGGCGGTAGCTGCTTCCGGGTTCGTCAGCCGCTGGCGCGCGGGGTTTAACTCGAAAATGACACTCGTTCAATATGTTCTGAAGCGACCTTACACGGTCGTTTCCCTGCTGGATTCTCATCACGCTGCTCGGCATTGCCGAGGCGCTGCGTATGCCGGTCGACATTTTCCCGGAGATGGATATCCCGGTGGTCAGCGTGGTGTGGACGTACGCGGGCATGAGCGCGCCGGATATTCAGAACCGGATTGGCGTCCATGGTCGACGACACGGCTCGCATCGAGGCCACCGGCTACCAGGGTGTCGGCGTCGAGAAGGTTTATCTGCGTCGAGGTGCAGATGTCACGCGAGCCGTCTCGCAGTTGGCGAGTAGTGCGCTCGTAGTTCTCAAATACATGCCGCCGAACATCACGCCGCAAATGGTGCTCCGCTACGGCGCAACCGACGTTCCTATCATTCAACTCAGCCTGTCGAGTAAATCCCTCCCCGACACGAAGCTCAACGATCTGGGTCAGAACATCATTCGCCCTGCGTTGGCGGTCGTGCACGGTGCCACGGTGCCGTACCCCTACGGCGGCAAGCCGCGGTTGCGTGTTCTTCCTGTGCGCGAATAGAAGGCTGCGACGTGGATGGGGAACTAGTCCGATCAGGAGTCCAACCATCGGGAAGGTGAGGTAGGCAGTCGCCGCTGCAACCCACTCGCCAAATCCAAGTGCTCGAACTCCTACAAACACTCCATAGGTAGGTTGTCTGTTTGTGAACCGAATAGAGCAGCCGGTACATTGCAATCTCGAGGCCTTTGACGATCGCGAGTAATGCGAACATGGGAAGCAGGCGAGCCGCTGGCTCGAACCGATCGCCAAACATGGGAGGAATGACGAGTGGAACCAGGCAGAACACGCCGACTGCCAGCAAGCCGCTGACGAACAGCGCTCCCGCAAAGTGGCAAGCAGTCCGGCCGCAATTGAAGTTGCCGGGGCGGCATTCTGTGGATTAGACCTCAATCCTTTCGTCAGAGCGGCTATTCTGAAAATTTTTTAATCAGTCATTCGCCGCATTTTAATCTGGGTGTGTTTCCCTATTGATAACGGGAAATCCATGCGAATACTCCTAGTCGAAGATGAGAAGAAGTTGTGCGAGCTGATTGCGCGCGCACTCAAGGCCGAGCGCTACGCCGTCGACGTTGCTCTGGACGGACAGAGCGGCTGGGAGATGGCCGACGCTTACGGCTACGATCTCATCATTCTGGATCTGATGTTGCCGATCGTCAGTGGTACCGAGATTCTGCAACGTGTTCGCCGCAAGAATCAGGAGGTTCCCATTCTCATTCTCACGGCGCGCGATCTTACCGAAGAGAAGGTGCAGCATTTCGAGGCGGGCGCCGACGACTATCTGACCAAGCCCTTCGCGTTCGCCGAGTTGGTTATGCGAGTCAAGGCGCTCTTGCGCCGCGGGTCGATCAGCCGAGCGGCGGTGGTACGCATCGCGGATCTCGAAATGGACCGGCTTTCGCAACAAGTGAAGCGCAGTGGCAGGAAGATTGAGTTGACCGCAAAGGAGTACGCGCTGCTCGAATACCTCGCGACCAATCCGGGGCGCGTTTTTTCGCGCACGATGATAATCGAGCACGTGTGGGATCAGAGTTTCGAGGGATTGACCAACATTGTGGACGTCTATGTGCGCCACCTCAGGCGCAAGATCGACGATCCGTTCCCCACAAAGCTGATCCGGACTGTACGCGGCGTGGGCTATGGCCTCGGTGAGAGCGGCGAGGCATGAATACGCGTTCTCTCAGCTTTCGCCTCGTCGCGTGGTATGCAGGGCTTCTGACCGTCGTATTCGTAGTGCTGGGGGCCCTGACGGTCCTCTTTCTTCTGCATTACCTGGACGCCAATCTCTTCGATATTCAGGCACGCCGCGCGCGCCAGATCGCGGACACTTTGCTCGCTGCCGCCCCTCGCACGGGGGAGGCCGCAGTGGGCCGGCAGATTGAGGTGCTGTACTCACCCGAGACCAACGATCGGCTCATTCGCATCACCCGAGCCGATGGTCACATAGTCTATGCATCAGGATCACCGAAGGATCGCAGCTTTGACCCATCGCAGGTCCCGCTACCGCCGTTGACTCGTGACGGGAAGTTCAATCGCAAAGAAAGCTTACCCAACGGCGCGTTGCTAGTAGCTGCGCAGACGTATACGGGTAGCGACAATTCGCGCTACGTCGTTGAGGTGGGAGTCTCGAATGCCCGCACCGAGGCAACTCTAAGGCGGGTGTTGATTATGTTGGGGATCGGGCTACCGATCACCGTGTGTGTCGCGGTTGCGGGCGGATTTGTTCTCGTGCGGCGCGCACTGCGACCCGTCGAGCAGATCACCCGCAAGGCCGAGGACATCACGCAACACAATCTAAGCGAACGCCTACCCGTGGTGCAAACCGGGGATGAGCTCGAGCGCCTGTCCATTTCAATCAACCACATGATCGCCCGTCTGGAGGATTCTTTCCAAAGCTCCAAGCAGTTTGTCGCTGACGCCTCGCATGAACTGCGAACACCGCTTACCGTGTTGCGTGGAGAGTTGGAGGGCCTGGCGCAAGATACTCAGTTGAAGCCGCAGACGCGCGAGACACTCGGCAGCATGCTCGAAGAGGTGGATCGCCTGGCGGAGATTGTCGAAGGATTGCTGGCATTGTCGCGGCTGGATGCCGGAGAGGCCCATAGCGAGTGGGTGCGGTTCGATCTGGCGGAACTGGCCGCGACCACGGCAGATCAGATGAGCCTGCTAGCTGAAGACAAGAACATTACCGTCGTGTGCGAAGCCACGTCCGGTGTCAATGTCGAAGGTGACCGCGCTCGCATGAAACAGGTGGTGGTCAACCTGCTCGACAACGCAATCAAATACACACCGAATGGCGGACGTGTTCGCCTCAACATCAAGACCGAAGACGGCTGCGCTGTCCTGGATGTCGCCGACGACGGAATCGGGATTCCGCAGGACGCGCTGCCGCATGTCTTCAAGCGGTTTTACCGGGTCGACGGGTCGCGGTCACGAGACCAAGGTGGCGCCGGCTTAGGTTTGTCCATCGTAAAATCCATCTGCGCCGCGCATGGCGCCCAAGTAGAAGTGGCGAGCGTCCCCGGCAAGGGCAGCCGCTTCCGAGTCAGGCAGTTACTGGTCAACAACACTTCTGTGCACGCACACCCATGAATAACTCTCACAGCCCCACCGACACTTCCGCGATCGCGAACCCGCGTTCGGCTCGCCGCCGAATCGGGTGGGGAGTGTCGCTACTCGCCGCCACGATCGTAGTCGGTCTCATCGTGGCACGTACGTGGCATCGGACAGCTAATGCGACGATGGGCGCGGCGCAAACAATTCCCGCGGTGGCTGTCGTTAAAGTTGATCGGGAAGATCTTTACAAGGAGATCACCATCCCAGCGGAATTTCGTCCTTATAACGAAGTCGATGTGCATGCCAAGGTGTCCGGCTATGTGAAGCGAATCAATGTGGATATCGGTGACAAAGTGAAGCCGGGGGAGTTGCTGGCCCTGCTCGAAATTCCCGAGCTCGGAGACGAGCTCGATCACGCGATTGCCGCGCATCAGCGCGCCGCCGCCGATTACAAGGATGCGCACCTTGCCTACAGCCGGTTGGTTGAGGTCAACAAACAGCATCCGAACCTCATTGCGCAGCAGGACCTCGATACCGCCGAAGCCAAGGATGCCACCGCGCAAGGTGCTCTGGCGGGCGCGAAATCGGACGTGCAGAAGTATCAGACTCTCGTGAGCTACACGAGAATCACCGCGCCATTTGGCGGCGTAATAACCAAACGCTACGCGGACCCCGGCACCCTGATCCAAGCGGGCACGTCGTCCACTCAGGCGCTGCCGCTGGTACGGGTTTCCGACAACAATCTTCTTCGTCTCGATTTTCCGGTGTCCGTGGACTATGTCAGGGGCATCCGGCTCGATGCTCCGGTCAGTGTGCGGGTTGACTCTCTCGGCAACCGGACGTTCGAGGGCAAGATTGCTCGCTTTTCGAACAACATCGACGACAGCACCCGCACGATGATTGTCGAGATGGAAGTCCCTAATCCAACTCTGGAGCTCGTTCCGGGCATGTATGCCAACGTGACGCTGAAAGTGGACGAGCGTCCGCACGCCCTCGCGATTTCCATTGAGGCCGTGCCGCCGGGTGGCAAGACAGTCTGGCTGGTCAATCGCTCTCTCCAGGTTGAGGAGCGGCCGGTGACCCTCGGGCTCGAGACTCCAGCCAAATACGAGGTGCTCTCCGGGCTCAATGAGGGAGATCTGGTCATGCTCGGTAATCCTGCCCAAGTCGTCACGGGCCAAAAGGTCGAACCCCGCATAACAGCACCGCTGGCTCATCAATGAACGCCGCACTCACAGACGAGCAACTGCAAGCCCTGCGTAACCTGGACGCCTGTACGCTGGCCAACGCAATCGAGACCTTCAACGAGCGCCTGCGCAATGAAGGTTTCGTCAACCACACGGTGCGGAGCCTTTTTCCGCACCTCTCACCCATGGTGGGATACGCGGCGACGGTGAAGATTCGAGGCTCATCTCCTCCGACTGCCAGCGGCGTTTACGCAGACCGCACCGATTGGTGGGACTACATCGAGTCACTGCCGGCCCCGCGAGTCGTCGCCGTTCAAGACACGGCTTCGCAACCCGGTTTGTGTTCATTGGTCGGCGAAGTCCACATGAGCATATTGCAGGCATTGCACTGCGTTGGGGTCGTCACCAACGGGGCGGTGCGTGACATTCCTGCAGCGCGCAGTGCTGGATTTCACTACTTCGCCGGCAGCGTCTCCGTCTCCCATGGATACGTACACATCATTGATTTCGGACAGCCCGTCAAAATTGGCGGGCTCGAAATTCGATCCGGCGATCTGTTGCACGGGGATCTGCACGGCGTGCAGTCGGTACCGCTCGCCATTGCACCCCTGATTCCGGACGCCGCCGCGCGGATCGTGGCCCGAGAGCAGGCGTTGATCGCTTTGTGTCGCGCACCCGAATTCACACTCGAGAAGTTGCGCACCTTCCTCGCCAAGTCCCCGAAGTAAGACTCCATCTGGTCATCCCCCTATGTCACGTTTTGCCATCCGCTATCCGTACTTGGTCATTGTTATCTGCCTGATCACCTGTGTGGTTGGTGTGACCAGTGTGGTGAAGATGCCTGTCGATCTGTTTCCGACGATCCGTATTCCAGTGGTCGTTGTCGCCACATTCTTCTCCGGTATGCCACCGGAGCAGGTGGAAACTGACATCACGGGCCGGTTCGAGCGCTTCTTCACTCTCGCGAGCGGCGTGGATCACATCGAGTCACGTTCGCTGCCCGGGGTGAGCCTGATCAAGATCTACTTCCAACCCGGTTTCAACGCCGATTCCGCGGTGACGAGCATCGCCAATCTCGCGATGGCCGATCTACGTAAGCTGCCGCCCGGCACGCTTCCACCCGTCGTATTGAAGTTCGACGCCTCGAGCTTGCCGGTGTGTCTGGTCACCTTGAAGGGAGCGGGGCTGAACGAGGCCAAGCTGCGGGACCTCGGGCAGTACGATGTCCGTAATCAGATCGCGAATGTGCCCGGTGCGTCGGTTCCGCAGCCGTTCGGTGGGAAGTACCGACAGATCATGGTGTACGTCGATCCGCTCAAGCTGCAAGCGCATCAGTTGAGCGTGATGGACGTGGTTCGAACCGTCAATGAGGCCAACCTGATCCTGCCCGCCGGGGATGTGAAGATCGGGCCCTACGACTACAACCTCTACGCGAACAGTCAGGTCAACACGATTTCCGATATCAATCGGCTGCCGCTGAAGACGGTCGGGAATGCCTCGGTGCTCGTGGAGGATGTCGGGAAGGCGCAGGATGCTGCGCAAATCCAGAGCAACATTGTACGCGTTGACGGGCAGCCGTCCGTCTATCTACCGGTACTCAAGCAAGGGGGCGACGCGAACACCATCGCAGTAGTCGATGGGATCAAGGAGGGCGTCTCGCATCTGCTGGACGTACCGAAGCAACTCGTCGCAGACGTCGTGTTCGACCAGTCCAAGTTCGTTCGCAGCGCCATCGAGAACCTGATTCACGAGGGCGTTATTGGTCTGGTGTTGACCGGCATCATGATTCTCATCTTTCTGGGCAGCATGCGGGCGACCGCCGCCGTGTTTTTGTCCATTCCGCTGTCGGCACTGGCGGCCTTCATCGCCTTGTCGCTCGGAGACAATACGGTCAATTCCATGATCCTAGGCGGCCTGGCGCTGGCGTTCTCCCGACTCATCGACAACTCCGTCGTGGTGCTGGAGAACATCTTCCGGCACATGGAACTCGGTGAATCGCCGGTTGTGGCTGCCGAGAGAGGCGGCAAGGAAGTCGCATTGCCGGTCCTGGCAGCAACGCTGACCACGGCGATTGTGTTCTTTCCCGTGACATTCCTTTATGGCGTGAGCCGGTTTCTGTTCACGGCTCTCGCACTCGCGGTCGTCCTGTCGCTGTTTGCCTCGTATTTTGTCGCGATGACCGTCGTGCCGCTGTTTTGCGCGAAATGGATCAAGGGAGCGCACGGACACGAAGCGCCGCACGGCGAGGCGGGTAGCACCGACGCTCCTGTCGGGCGAACCTCATGGGGGCAGCGCTTCAACAGTGGGTTCAACCGCCATTTCACGCGAATGCTCGACCGGTACGAGGGTTCCCTCGGCCGGGCACTGCTGCGGCCGGTGGCGACGGTGCTGGGGATTACGGGGATTTTTATTCTGAGCCTGGGGCTGTACCCGCTCGTGGGCAAGTCGTATTTCCCGCGGACCGATCCCGGTCAATTCGTCATCAATCTCAAAGCGCCGGCAGGCACCCGGCTCGAGATCAGCGACCAGATGGTCAACCAAGTCGAGCAGATCGTGCGCTCGATTGTGCCCCGCAACGAGCTCAAGATCATCGTGTCGAACATCGGCACGACTCCCGGGTTCTCCTCGATGTACACCTCCAACTCGGGTCCGCATACCGCCTTTGTGCAGGTGGGACTCGAGGATGAGCATACTCAGAGCAGCTTTCAGTACATGGACCTCGTTCGGCAGCGGCTGCGGGAGCGGATGCCCCAGCTCACCGCCTACTTCCAAACCGGTGGACTGGTCGACGCTGTGCTCAACCTGGGACTGCCGGCACCCCTCGACATCCAGGTGAGTGGCAGTAACTTCGAGACGACTCACCGTGTGGCCACTCAAATCGCGGGGCAGGCGCGCGCTCTCGCGGGGGTCAGTGATGTACTCGTTCCGCAGGACATCGACTACCCTTCACTGAAGCTCGATGTGGACCGCGTTCACGCCGCTCAGCTCGGCCTGAATGAAAAGGAAGTGGTAGGCAACGTCATAACCGCGCTGACGTCCAATCAAATGATCGCGCCCAGTTACTGGGTCGATCCGAAGAGCGGCAACGACTACCTGCTCACGGTGCAATATCCTGAGAATTTCATCCGCAGCTTCGCCGATTTGTCGGCGGTGCCGCTGCGGGGTAGCCATTCGGTTCAGGCGACGCAACTCGATACCGTCAGCAGTCTGCGGCACATCCAGTCTCCAACGGAGGTGGATCATTACCAGTTGCGACGTGAGATGGACGTCTATGTAGCACCTTCGGCCGAAGACCTGAGCGGTGTCCTGAGTCAGGTCGAAAATATCATTCACGGTATGAAGTTGCCCGAGGGCGTGCGCGTGAAGGTTCGCGGGTCTGCGCAGGCGATGCAGACTTCATTCAGCGCCTTTGGTTTCGGTCTGATCCTGGCCACGCTGCTCGTGTATCTGATCCTGGTCGCGCAATTCCAGTCATTTATTGACCCGCTGCTCATCCTGCTTGCGGTGCCGACCGGCTTGACGGGCGTGCTGCTCATTCTTTACTTGACTGGGACGACACTCAATGTGATGTCGCTGATGGGTGTGGTGATGATGGTGGGCATCGTCGTCTCCAACAGCATTCTCATCGTCGAATTCACCAACCGCCTGCGAGCGGAAGGGCACTCGTTGCGTGAAGCCGTCTCGCTTGCTTGTCGTGTTCGTTTACGTCCGGTGTTGATGACCTCGCTGGCGACGCTGATGGGGCTCATTCCCATGGCGCTGAAGCTCGGCACCGGTAGCGAGGCGTATGCGCCGCTCGCTCGGGCCATTATCGGCGGCCTGGCCGTGTCGGTTGTGCTGACTGTCTTCATCGTGCCGGCCGCTTACTATGTGGTTCATCGCAACGACAAGGAGACGGGCGACACGCGTGGGAATTCCCCGAGCGGATCGGGCAATGCAATGAGCGTAGGGGAGGCGGTCTGAGCAGTGATGCGCCACTCCAACCCAACAGCCCGAATCAATTTCATGAAACGACACGTCCTGATTGCGCCAGTTCTCGCTGGGTTGGCTATCTCTGCAGGGTCGGTCCGGGCCCTGGCAGAGGACGCGGATAGCCGACCTGCGATCAGTCTGGCCGAGGCACTTCCGGCCGTTGCACAGGCCATGACTCTCGCGCAGGCGACTCCGGGCGCTTCTGCGATGACGACTCCCGCTCCAGCGTCCGGGAATCCTGCGCGGACGTTGACTCTCGAGCAGGCGCATTCGATTGCGTTAAAGAATCATCCGGGCATCGCTGCCGCGGACTATCGCGCGCTCGCCGCGGGTGAGGTATACAAGCAAGCGCGCTCGGGTTTGTTACCCCAGGTGGGTCTCTACGGGTCTGTCGTCCAGGCGCAATCGGCTGACACCCGCATCATGGCCGGTGGACTCAACAATCCGAGCGTATTCAACCGCGCGGCATTCGGCGCGGGAATCAGCCAACTCATCACCGATTTTGGACGGACGTGGAATTTGGCCCAAAGCACCAAGTTGCACGCCAGCGCTGAGAGCCAGAACGCCCAAACCACGCGAGAGCAGGTGCTCCTCGAGGTCGACCGCAGTTTCTTCGCCGTCCTGCAGGCGCAAGGCGTGGAAAATGTTGCGCGGCAAACTGTGCAGACGCGGCAGTTGCTGCTGGATCGGGTCAGCATCCTGGCCGCCAACAAACTCAAGTCCGACCTCGATGTGAGCTTCGCGCGCGTCGCGCTCGAGAACGGCAATCTCCTGCTGCAAAGTGCTCAGAACGGTTTCGATTCCGCGCTGGCGTCGCTGTCGGCGGTGTTAGGTTATCAGCAGCAACAGCACTTCAATCTGATAGAAGCAGCCCCTGCACCCATTGGATTCGAGAATGACGTCACCCCCTACATTGACAAGGCGTTACGTGATCGCCCGGAGCTTGCGAGCTTCAGAGACGAGCAGGATGCCGCGAATCGTTTGGCGCGGTCGTTGCGCGACGCGCGGCTCCCGACAGTGTCGGCTGTGATTGCGGCGGGCGATGCGCCCTCGCATGATGTGCGGCTTCCCGACAGCTACAGCGCGGGCGGCATTCAGGTGAGCGTTCCGTTGTTTGCCGGCGGATTCTACCAAGCGCGCCAGCGCGAGGCGGAACTGCGGGCGAAGGCGGCCGGCGAATCGTTGCGTACGCTCGAAGACCAGGTGGCCCGCGACGTTCGAATCGCCTGGTTGAATCTCAACAATGCGCGCGACCGACTGCGCACGACACAGCAGCTGAGCCGTTACGCAGCGAATGCTTATGAGTTGGCTGAGGCGCGTTATAAGGCCGGGACCAGTTCCATCGTCGAGCTGAGCCAAGCGCAGCTCGAATTGACCTCGGCCCAGATTGGCGAAACCACTGCCCGATATGACGTCCTGATTCAGGAGTCTGCCTTGAACTATGAGACCGGCGGAATGATGAATGCGACGGCGCGCGCCGGGAGTTCGGATTGAATTTGACAGCGGCATCGTCGTTCGCATGGCCATGTTGGGGCCTATGTTGCGAGTCGTCAGTGCAGGCGGACCCATTCTTTGAGTACAGCCAAAGTGGGCTGTGTATTGGCTTGGTGTCGCTGCAAACGCCGCAGTGGAAGCAGTCGTAGAACCTCATGGCTTCACGATAGCCCGAGCACGGGCTCGCGTCCTGATCGCGGGCGATCATGCTGACTCGGTGGTGACGCTGACTGTCCTGTTGATTGCGGTGACCGCCTGGAGCATTTTTGAACCCGGTCAGCAAGCCGTGGAGGCGGGCGTCGATCAATACGCAACCAAACCGATGGACCTCGAGGCGTTGAGCAGCTTACTGAGCGCACTGGCTGAGTGAGATGCGACAGTGCAATCCATTGCGGATTCTGCGGACCAGGCTGGCACCTCGCGGAGACCTTCATGGCCGTCCGGCATCCTGTCAACACTACGGGGCCGCTCGGTAATGCATACCCAGGTGCGAGAGCTCGCTCGCTTGCCGCTGTCCTTGTTGACGCGACTCCGACTGGTCCTGCTCGGCCACGAGGATCTCGCCGGCATCATTTTCTGGGCCGCCCTGGTCGGCTTCTGCGGAGCTCTGGCGAGTGTCGCGTTCCGCGAAGGCATTCATCTTCTGGAGATCCTGTTTACGGGGCAATCCATCAGCCTCGTGCATGCGGCCTCCGATCTCATCTGGTGGCATCGCGCGCTGGTGCCGCCTGTTGGCGGGGCGCTGGCAGGCCTCGTGCTCCATCTGGCAGGCCGTCGGCTGAGTTCAGCGAAGCCTGTGGACTACATGGAGGCGATACTGGTCGGCGACGGGAAGATCGGGCTGCGAACCACTCTAGTCAACAGCCTCTCGTCGCTCTTGTCCATTGCCTCGGGAGGCTCGATCGGACGCGAAGGTCCGATGGTGCAACTGGCCGCAATGCTCGGATCCAAACTCGGGTTCTTGGCGCGCGCCCCAGTTCCGCGCCTACGCTTGATGGTCGCGTGCGGCGGTGCTGCCGGCATCGCGGCTGCCTACAACGCACCCATCTCAGGCGCACTGTTCGTGTCCGAAATCGTTCTAGGCTCCACGGCCATGGAAAGCTTTGGGCCGCTCGTGGTGTCATCGGTGACTGCAAGCGCAACGATCCACCGGTTCCTGGGCTTCGGGCCTGTCTACACCGTGCCGCACGTGCAGTTCGCTTCCAATTGGGAACTCATCTTTTATGTCATTCTCGGTGTCCTTCTCGGGCACTTGGCGCCCCCTTTTCTGGCGCTCCTCGACTTCGCCAAGTCTCGTTTCGCCCAACTGCGGCTTGCACCCCATTGGGAGCTTGGCTTGGGCGGGATGATTGTCGGTGTCATCTCCATTGTCGTGCCGCAGGTCTGGGGCAATGGCTACAGCGTCGTGGGTGTCATCTTAGGAGGGCAGTTGGTTGGCCTGTGGCTGCTTGCGGTCCTTGCGGCGAAAGTGGCTGCTACATCGGCGACGGTGGGTTCCGGAGCGGTAGGCGGTGTATTCACGCCCACTCTGTTCATCGGCTGCGCTGTAGGAGCACTGGTGGGGGGCGTTCTGCACAGTCTGCTGCCGTCATTCACATCCGTTCCGGCTGCCTACGCATTGGTTGGTATGGGCGGGTTTCTCGCCGCGACCACTCACGCGCCGCTGACGTCCATTCTCATGCTGTTTGAGATGACACTTGATTACGATATTGTCTTGCCGCTCATGTTGGCATGCGTCACGGCACATTACAGCGCCAAGGTTTATCGGCGCGGTGAATCGGTCTATCACGCCTCTGTGAGCCGTGGCATGGCGGCGGCGGGCCAGGACGATTGGCGAGTCAAGACCGTTGAATCTCTTGTGAAGCCTGCTGTGGCCGCCGTGATCCCTTCGACGACGCTCGAGGAAATGTTCGCGCGACTGCCGAAGCGGCCGATCAATCGGGTTTATGTCGTGGACGGAGACCAGATCGTAGCCTGGCTCGATCCGCGAGAAGTCCTGGAGCGGGTGAACAGGCGACAGCTCGAGGGCGAAACGCCGGTTGAGGCTGTAGCCAAGCCCGTGACCTTCGCGCTGGCTCCAGACATGCCGCTGTGCATGGCGCTCGACGGCTTCCTCCGCGAGCAAGCCACCGTGTTACCGGTGACGCCCGGACAGTGGCGCAACACTTTGCTGGGAGAAGTCTCTCGACATGATGTGTTGCTGGCGATCCAGGACCGGCTCACGTACCCGAAATGAGATCGTTCTGGTTTAAATGGTGGTTGGGGATTGCCCTTGCGGGAGTCCTCGCAGCGGCCGCCATGGTTGATCGACGCGCTGATGGTTACTCTGACATTTCTACTCGCGGTGCAACTGGGCACCCGTGTCTTCGGTCTCGACCGGCAGACGTCCATTCTAATCGGGGCAGGCAGCGCCATCTGCGGTGCGGCTGCAGTGTTGGCAACAGAACCGGTTGTACGCGGCCAACCGCACAAGGTCTCAGTAGCGGTGACTACGGTCGTGGTGTTCGGAACACTTGGGATGTTCATATATCCGCTGCTCTACCCGCACCTCGGCCTATCCGAACGTGCTTACGGCATCTACGTGGGCTCTACCGTTCATGAGGTCGCTCGAGTAGTCGCCGCCAGCAGGAGTGTGAGCGATGTCGCAGCGGGGGCAGCGGTAGTCGAAAAGATGCTTCGTGTCATGATGCTGGCGCCGTTTCTGCTTCTACTGTCAGACGCGCAACGCCGTGACAACGCCGAAGGAACTGCTGGCCCTCACGGGACCGATCGTGCGCGGGTAGTAATTCCCTGGTTTACGTTGCTCTTCATTGCGACGAGCGCCATGAATTCCTGGAACTTGCTACCGACCGTGTGGGTGAGCTGTCTGATCCAACTCGACTCTCTGTTGCTCGCTATGGCAATGGCAGCATTGGGCTTACGGACGCACGTAGGGACGATCCGTCGAGTCGGGGTGCCGCCCTTGATGCTCGCCTTCGCACTGTTCGTATTCCTGACGCTCGGCGGGTATGTCATCAATCGCCTCGTAGAGTTCGGAGCAGTCTCGTGGCACGACGAGTCTTTGTCGATCCGGAACCGGCTGATGTTTCCGACAAAATCCCTGGAGGGTGAGTCTGTCCGTTTTTATACGCTTGCGGAGCCGAGCATCCAGTGGGCGACTCTGCGGTTGAAGTTGCGCCAACGCTTTCGTGAAAGCCAGGTCGGTTCTCCACGATGGCGCTATGGCGTATGCGCTTGCGCCGCCACCTCGAGGTGAAACACTGGCGCGCCTGGTCGAGGTGTATGAAGAGCAACCGATTGAAATCATCGAGCTCATGAGCCGGTCAGCAACTTCACATCGGCTGGGACGATATCCCCGGATCGCACCCGTACAATATCGCCGGGGACGAACTCGCGGGCGGGAAGGGCTTGCCAACTCGAGTCACGTCGGACCCGAGCGGTCACCTGCAAGCGGCGCCGCAGGGTTTCAACAACGCCGGCAGCCCGGTGTTCCTGCCCAAAGCTCAATATGGCGTTTACGAGGAGGAGGGCACCGACTGCCACTCCTGCGAGGTGCTCTGAATTGAGCCGCAAGATTTCCTAAGAATGCCAGCCTAGAGTGAGTGTGATCTAAATAACTGATTTAGCAGGGAAAGTCCGCTCTTGCCCGGTTCCTCCCGGAGATCATAAACCCGGCTCCTGACCTTTTGCTCGCAGCTCGGAAGTGCGGCAATCAATGACAGCGCGCACGCCCGGGCTGGCATCTTCGAGCAGCAGATCGAAGTCATGCAGCCGGATGATGGCTGCCACGACACTCAGGCCGAGGCCGGACCCGGGTACCGGTCGGTTGCGCTCCACGCGATAGAAACGTTGTAACACGGCTGTTCTTTCCTGGCTGGGAATGCCGGGGCCGTGGTCCTCAACAATCAATTGCGGGCGTGCGGCGTCCTGGCTGACCTTCACCTGCACCTTGCCGTCACGATGGGAGAACTTGATCGCATTGTCGATGAGATTGCTCAGCGCCTCGAACAACAACTCGGGATCACCGTGGGCGAAGATCCCCCGTTCGAGAACAGGCACCAATTGCACTCCCGCCTCCTCCGCCAGGGGCGCATACAGCTGAGTAACGGAGTCCACGAGGTTCGCCAGCTCGATCTGTTTGAAGCCCGCCCGGCGCTGTCCGGCTTCCAGTTCCGCCAGTCGGAGGATTGCGCGAAAGCGCTCCAGGACATCTTCGATCTGTTCAGTGATGCGGGCTATCTCTCTGCGGTCAACTGTCTCCGCGGCCTGCAGCCTGCGTAGTTGATGCGTGACGTTTGCCAGTGGACTCAGGAGGTCGTGAGCGATTACGGACGTCGCACTCTGCACTTCCGCCATCAGCCCCGCGACTTCAGTCATCATGTTGTTTACCGTGTCAGCCAACATGTCGAGCTCGTCCTGACGCCGTGTCATTGGCATGCGGCGTTTCAGGTTACCTCGCGCAATGTCCTCGGCTGCTGCCTTCAACCTCTGAATACGTTGCATTGGTTGGATGCTGAGGGCCGTGCCGCAGAGGAGCACGACCACGATGATTACCACACCACTCCAGGTGAGTGATGAACGCGTGATTGAGCGCATCTCCTCGAGCTGGCTGACGTCACGCCCGACCACGAGGATCTCGCCTGTCGGCAGGGATCGTGCGATCAGCCGTGCTGCCGATGGAAACCCATAGCTCGGGGGAACTTCGACCGGTTCCAGGCCAAGGCGCAGTGCTTTCGGGAATGTCGGCAAGTTGCCTGCGAGACGTTCGCCGTCGGCTGAAAACAGCCCAAACACGACCATCCGGTCGCCATTCAAGGTCAGATCCTCGATCAGCCGTCGACGCAAGCCAGGTCTCGGCGACTGCAGGAGTGCCTGCGCCTGAATATCGATGATGTGATCCACGCGCGCGGTCATGTAGACGACAGACCGGACATAAACCATCCAAAGGAGCGCGATAGTGCCCAGGGCGAACAGCGCTCCGTAAAGGATCGTCAGACGGAAAGTCGTGGTTCGCCTGAGCTCGCTAAATCGCATCGAAAATGTAACCTGAGCCACGCTCGGTGCGGATGAGGGAGGGGGCCGCGGGATCGTCGATCTTCTTGCGCAACTTGCCGATGTGCACATCGATCAGGTTGGTACCCGGATCGAAGTGATACCCCCAGACGTGCTCGAAGATCATCCGCCGGCTGAGCAGTTGTCCGGGATGGCGCATCAGGAATTCCAGGAGTTTGAATTCCGTGGGCAGAAGCTCAATGGACCGGCCGTGCCGACGGGCCTCCCGTGTTACAAGATCGAGCTCCAGATCACCTGCGCTCAGCAGCAGCGGTGGATTCTGTGTCCGGGCGGTACGCCGCAATAACACCCCGACCCTCACTGCCAGCTCGGACGGCTCAAAAGGCTTGATGACATAGTCGTCGCCGCCAGCTCGCAACCCGGCCAGTCGTTCATCGAGCTCCGACAGCGCGCTCAGCATCAGGATTGGCGTCGTCAGACCTGCTCCGCGCAACGCTTGTGCGATCTGCAGACCGTTGTGACCTGGGAGCATCCGGTCGAGTGTTATTAGATCGAAGCGTCCGCTCAACGCGAGGTTGAGGCCCTCAGCGCCGTCGAAACACGTCTCCACCGAGTAACCGCTGCTCATGAGGCACGCCACGATCTCGGCCGACATTTCCCTGTCGTCCTCTATGATCAGAATGCGCGCCGCCGGCGTTTCTGCCGCGATGCCCCTCGAGCTCAATGAAATGCCTCGTGATGCGCTGGTGTAACCGAAGCCCGGGATCATAGGACATCTCTCGCGGAAGTGAGCAACCGAAGCCGGCTCGAGCCATCAATCAATGGGATGGTCGATGGCGTAGAAGGTCGACTTCAGTTGCTGGACACAGCTTTTGAATTCGGCCTGTGCGGGTGACAGGCCGAGCGCTGCACAGGCGACCTGTTCCCGCCGTGCGATCTCGTGAGGCGAGGCAAAATAAAAAGACCCGGCTGCCACGGTGGATTCACTGAGGCCGGTGGGGCTCGAGACTGCGGAAGAGGCCGTGGGTTCCGGGTGCTCATTGGCCGACTTCAGCACGCACAGGGCGAGGTCCGGGCTGCCGGGTAGCAAGCCCTTGGCGCGGCACCGATCCTCAGCCTGCTGCACGACGGTGCTGTCGCGGGCATCCTGCAGAGAATCTGACAGACTGACGAGGCAGCCCCGGTAGTGGCTCGTCCAATAATCCAACTTGTCGTTGCCGAGCCAGTTGCCTCCCGTGAGACGCTCCCCGGGGCTCAGTCCCATGACGTTCTGACAAATGCCCGCGACTGCCGTCGCCGGGCCATGCGAAGCGTCGGGCGCCGGCGTCGCGCAACCGTCCCTGGAGGCGCCTGCAAGGGCAAACGACACAACACTCAATAGCACGTGTTTGGGGAATTTCATAGCTCTCTCCAACCAACTGTCAGCGTCCTCGGTTGGTAGAAATGCTAGGCGCGCGGCCCCTGCGTCACGATGAAGGATGTTTTATGCAGGCGGCGGGGGATGCGTTTTCAGCGGGTGCACGGGGAATGATGAAGAATGTTTCATCCGGGCCGGCAGGAGGCGAATTCCGCTGCGGATCAATGGGTATCGAGCTTTACTTGCACGGCTTCGCCCTTCGGGCCAGAGAGCCAATAGGACCCCATCTGTTTATCGATAGTGACGGCATCGCCGTTGCGCAGCGCGAGGGTGCCTGAGGCTTCGGAAACCTGTTTCCAGGTCTGCTGATTGTCCAGGTGCACGATCACGTAATCGGGGAAGTGATCGATGCTCACAATGTGGGCTGCGAAATGTTTCGGTACAGCAGGCGCGAACGCGGGCGCCGGGGTTGATAGAGCAGGGGCTTCCGGCGCGGCTCCCGAGGGCGAAGTGGTGCCGGGGCCGGCAGCCGAGTGTCGCGAGGCCGCCGCTGTGTTGACAGGAGCTCCGACTGTGCTCCCATCCGCCGTAGTGCCCGTCGACGACGCAGGTCTGCTATTGCTCGGCCCGGCCGGGTAACTCGCGACCGCCGCCGTGTAGCTCGCGACCGCCTGGTCATAACAGTTCAACCGGCGCTCGCGATCACTCTCGGCCGCGCAGGAGAGTACTCCCGCAGTGAAGGAGTCTGCGGCCGGCGCCTGCGACGCGGTAGCCAAAACTACCGCGCCGAGAAGGCAGAGCCATTGCAAGCGTGAGGCGCTCATCCGTAGGTGTCGGTCAGAACTTGTAGTGCGCGTACACACCATATTCGCTGAAACGCCCATATCGGTTCGAGTTGGCCCCACCGATCGTATAGGAGCCGTTCGCATTGGCACCACTGATCGTGTTGCTCCCGTGCTCGACCTTTTCATTCTTGTACACGATGGCGATATCGAGCGGCTTGATGGGCTTATACGCCGCGCCGAGATTGAAGTACTCATCACGCAGAAGCGGGTTTACATCAGCGCTCAGTTTTGTATTGTCGTAGCGCGCGAACGCCTGCCATTGGCTGTTGATATCGTAGGACAGCCAGGTCGAGGTACCAGTCGCCTTATCGTCTGTCGGGCCAGCCGTTGCGGTGTTCACAACGGCGGAGGTGCCGTAGGCGGACGCGGCGGGCGTGTTGACGGTCTTGTAGTTCCTGGCCTGGAACCACTCGGTGCCGAAGTGGATCCCAATAATGCTGACGGCCGCCAGCGCGTCATAGCGGGTCGCTGTGTTCTTCGGGAAATTCTCATTTGCAGCCGTGATCTGGCCCAGGTGGCCGTTGTAAAAGCCTGCCCCTAGTGTCAGCCAACTGATCGGATTGACGCCCACGCGCCCTTCGAAGTCGACGTCCTTGCTGCGGGATGGATTCTTGTAACCCGCGCCGTTCACCACCGAGAACTGGTAGTTGACCAGATTGGCGCCGTACACGCCGCTCGCGTGGATTCCCCAGTCGGCAGTGTTGGCAAAGCCCAGACGATCGGTCGTTACCTTGTCGACGTAGCGATAGCCGTAGTTGCTTCAACGAAGGAGGTCCACGCGCCGTTGTACGCACCGACGCGCAGTACGAAAAGCTTATTGAACGCGCCTTCGAGATAGAACTTCTTGATCATCACCTCGGTGACGCCACCGCTGCTGTTCTGGTTGGTTATCGCAGTAGTCGTGCCAGTCGGAGTCGTTACGGTAGTGGTACTGGCGGTACTGAATTGTGCATCCGTGGTCAGGTCCGCCGCCCACACATCACTAAACCGGTGATCCACGATCAGGTAAAGCCGCTTGATATCGAAGCCGGTCCCGGCGGGAGCGGTGTCCACTCTCTGTCCGGCGGCGTTCTCGTTTTGCAGTTGAATGTGGCTGAAGTCCGCGAACAGCTCCCCACCGATGGTTGTGTTGGCTCCGACATCGATGCCAGCCGCGCCGGCCGTCGAAGCTGCGCCACAACTGGCGAGGATTGCTGACGAGATGAGAGCGTTTCGGGCAGCAGAACGGCGCGCCATCGGCGTGACCGCCGGCGGGATGAGAGAGGACATGGATTCTCCTGGATTGTTATCCAGGGAATGCTAGGCAGCAGTCGGTTACTAGTCAGTCGACCCGGGGTGACAGAGTGGTAACGAATGGCTGTTCACAGCGCAAAACACTTCCGCTCAACGCGGAACATTGTTGACGCTGATGGAATCCACGACCCGTTTCACGCCATCCACATCGCCGGCAAGGGAAACAGCGAGCAGTCGTTCGACGTCCGTATCAACCATTCCCGTCAGGTAGACCACCTGATGCAGTGTCTGGATCCGGACTGAATCGGCCGCCAGCGCAGGGTAGCGCCCCAACCGTACGGTGACATTTTCGGTGATCGCCGCATCCGCCGCGCAAGCTGCTCCCGTGCACTTCCCGAACGTCTGACAACCGCTGAGCACGAGGCTGCTCACGAATAAAACCAACAGCAGGCGCGTCTTCATATGTCGTTTGATGCGCGCGTTATCCGATTGTTCCGGTCATGGCGTTGGTAAAACACAACCCTGTTCCCCGCACGACCCGGCAAGAGCGACGAGGGGATCCAAAGTACCGTTCCGAATTCCGAGGCCATATATATCTGGAGACCTGTTTCGGGCCTCGGAAGCCTCAGGCGACGGTCACCTGAAAGCCCAAGTGACAGGAATCTGGACATGAGTACCCCGTACGAGCATACAATGCAGCACAAATATAGAATACTGACTGTGAAATATCTGATCACAAAACCACGGGGAAATGTGAGATCAGAGAGGTGTAGGCTAATGGTCGATGTCGCTTTCATGCCACGTTGGGGTATTTCGAACGTAACCTGAAACAACTTTGGGGGGTTTGTCATGACGGACAGAAATGCGTCCAGACGGTTGGCTGTGACCATCGCGGGACTATTGGCTGTAGGGGGCTATGGGAGTCAGGCACTGGCGGATGACACGTCCGACCAGGCGTTGCGGGACCAGGTCAAAGCCCTTCAGAAGCAAGTCGAAGAGCTGTCGAAGAAGGTGAATGCCGGCAAGCCGGGAAGCGCCGAGACTGCGAAGGCTGCCGTGGACCAGAGCGCCACGCCTGATCGGGCGGTGAATGCTAAGGAGGCCGTGGCGCCCCCTAAATCGGCCGGGCCGCCCCCCATTACCTGGAACGGGATCACCCTCTACGGGACTATCGATATCGGGGTTGCGCACCTCAGTCATGGCGCACCACTCAGCCAGACCTATGGGCCCGGCCTGCCATTCACGCTGCAGAGTTTCAGTAATCATCCGATTACTTCCCTGGCGGGCAACGGCCTCAGTCAGTCGAAGCTCGGACTGTCGGGTGTCGAGCCGCTGGGTGTCGGTGACCTCAAAGCCGTTTTCAAGCTGGAGACGGGTTTCAATCCCACGTCCGGCCGGCTCTTTGACGGACCGAGATCCCTCATCGATAACAACGGCCGGCCCAACAATCAGCGAATTACGGCGAGTGACTCGAGTCGCGCGGGTCAGCCGTTCCAGGGGGGCGCCTATGTGGGCATCGCCTCCAACAAGTTCGGCACTCTGACGTTCGGGCGGCAGAACTCGCTGATGGCGGACGACCTCCTCAAATACGACCCGCAGTTGCAGTCACAGGCGTTCTCGCCGATAGGCTATGCGGGCACTTCCGGCGGCCTGGGTGATACCGAGGACAAGGCGCTGGATGACATGATCAAGTACACCTATGCGTATGGTCCGGCGCGACTCGCGGTGCTCTACCAGTTTGGTCAACGCGGAACCGTTCCGGAAGGGTCCGAGTCGGTCGATATAGGCGCGGACTACGCGGGTCTGTCGGTGGATGCCTTGTACGGCAAGGTGCGTGGCGCGGTCGCTGCCGCCTCGTTGACGGCGGCCCAGAACGCCGCCGCTCCCGGCACCCTGGCCGGCACAATTTCTGACAACACGGCCTATGCCTTCATGGCGAGCTACATCTGGCAGCCGATCAAGATCTATGTCGGCTATGAGCACATGAAGTATGCCAATCCAGAAGATCCTCTGCCGGCCGGCACGGTGACGATCGGAAGCTACGTGCTGAGCGTAGTCAACAACACTGCCTTCAACATCAACAAGATCCTCGAATACAGCTGGGTGGGCGTGCGGTGGTCCGCCACTCCGAAGTTCGACGTCACCACCGCCTACTATCACTTCAACCAGAACAGCTACAACGCCAATCACTGTTCGGATACGAGCGCAGGCTCCTGCTCAGGTCTGTTCCACCAGGCATCCGTGGTGGCGGACTACCGCTGGACGCGGCGCTTTGACACTTATGCGGGTATCAACTATTCCGCCGCATCCAACGGACTGGCGTCGGGATTCCTGTACAAGAACGATTGGGCACAGATGATCGGCGGACGTTTCAACTTTTAGTCGACGGACCGTAGCAAGTCGTTGACGGACGTCTTGGCGCGGGTCTGGGCGTCGACCCGCTTTACAATCACCGCGCAGTACAGGCCGTATTTACCGTCGGAAGAGGGGAGTGTCCCGGGCACGACTACGGAGCCGGCCGGGACACGGCCCTGGAGGATCTTGCCGCTCGTGCGGTCATAAATGCGGGTGCTCTGGCCGAGATAGACGCCCATGGAGATCACGGAGCCTGCCTCGACGATCACGCCTTCGACCACCTCGGAGCGGGCGCCGATGAAGCAGTCATCCTCGATGATGGTCGGGCTGGCCTGCAGCGGCTCGAGGACACCGCCGATTCCAACGCCGCCTGACAGGTGGACGTTGCGTCCGATCTGCGCGCACGATCCGACCGTAGCCCAGGTGTCAACCATGGTGCCGGAACCCACATGGGCTCCGATGTTGACATAGCTCGGCATCAACACCACGTTGGGGGCGATGTAGGAGCCTTTCCTGACAACGGCATGAGGCACCACGCGCGCGCCTCCCGCCTTCAAGTCCGCCTCAGTGGCCTGGGCGTATTTCAGCGGAACCTTGTCGTAGAAACGGGTGTATCCCGCATCCATCACGACATTGTCGTGCGACCGGAAATAGAGCAGGACCGCTTTCTTCAGCCATTCATTGACAACCCACTTGCCGTCCTTCGGCTCCGCCACCCGCGCGGTTCCGCTGTCCAGCAACTCAATGGATTCATCGATCGCCGCACCGACATCTGACGGCAGATTACGGGGAGTCAATTCGGCCCGCCGCTCAAAAGCAGCGTCAATCAGGGATTGCAGCTTGGCTAATTCAGTCATGTTGACCCTTTAAAATGGTGAGCGGGTGCGCTCAACACCAGCGAGCGGATGCGCTCAGCGGCTTCGACGCACTGCGCAACCATCGGCACCAACGAAATACGGACGCGGCCGGCGCCGGGGTTGATCCCGGCATGTGAGCGCGCCAGGTACGATCCCGGCAGTACGGTCACATTGGCTTCGGCGAACACGCGGCGGGCGAACTGTTCATCATCGCCGCGAACGTCCGTCCACAAATAAAATCCACCCTGAGGACGTTCAATGTCCAGAACATCCGACAGAATCGGAATGACTTTGTCGAACTTCTCCTGGTAGAGGCGGCGGTTCGCGACGACGTGCTCATCGTCATCCCACGCAGCAATGCTCGCCAACTGCGTCGGCACTGCCATGGCGCTTCCATGATAGGTTCGATACAACAGGAACTTCGCCAGCACCCGCGGATCGCCGGCAACGAAACCGGAGCGCAGTCCCGGAACACTGGAGCGTTTCGACAGGCTGTGAAACACCACGCACCGCTCGAAGCTGTCGTGGCCCGCTGCGAGCGCTGCCTGCAGCAATCCGCAGGGCGGCGAGTCTTCATCGGGAAAAATCTCGGAGTAACACTCATCCGCGGCGATGATGAAATCGTGGCGGTCGGCGAGCTCGAGCGCGTGCCGCAAAAAGTCCTGTGACAGGACCGTGCCACTGGGATTGCCGGGACTGCACAGGAACAACACCTGGCAACGGCGCCAGTTGTACTCGCCAACAGCGTCGAGGTCGGGCACATAACCATTGCCCGATGTCATATTCATGAAGAAGGGCTCTGCCCCGGCCAGTAACGCTGCGCCCTCGTAAATCTGATAGAACGGGTTCGGCATGGCGACGAGTGGCTGAGTCCGATCGTCGATAACAGCCTGCACGAAAGCAAACAGCGCTTCGCGCGTGCCGTTGACCGGCAGCACCATCGTCTCGGGGTTCACGCTTCCGATCGGTAGATCAAACCGGCGTTGTAGCCACCATGCCACAGACGCCCGAAACTCCGGCAGACCGGCAGTGGCGGGATAGCTGCCGAGCCTGTGGAGGTTCTCGCGAAGCGAGTCGAGCACGAAAGCGGGCGGGGTGTGTTGGGGTTCCCCGATGGACATCGCAATGTGCTCGAGTCCGGCCGGCGGCGTGGCTCCCGCCTTCAGCCGCGCGAGGCGTTCAAACGGGTAGGCGTGAAGCTTCTCGAGGCGCGGGTTCAACGATTGGTCTCGTGGGGCGCATGGACGCCCCGGTCGCGTGAGATGGTAAACATCAGGCGGCGCGCCGCCGGTCCAGCGCCTGCATCAGTTTTTCGCGCAGCGTCTGTGCGGCTTCCGCGGTGAGCGGGCGCTGCTCGAAGTCAGTGATGTAGAAAACGTCCTCGGCGCGCTCGCCAACCGTCATGATCTTCGCGTCGTGCAGCTGCAGGTGCTGTTCCATGAGCACCTTGCCGATATCACTCAGCAGCCCCGGCCGGTCACCCGCGGTGAGCTCCAACACAGAGCGTCGATTGCGGTCGTCGACGTTCAGTTGGATCTGGGTAGGGGTATTGAACATCCGGGCCTGCCGCGGGGCGCGCCGGGAGACGGCAAAGGGCGTGTCTTCCGGCCGCTGCAATGAGCGCCAGATGGCGTGCTCGATCTCGTTCTTGCGATCGTTGTCGCTGATGGGCGCGCCATCGTCTTCCAAAACGTGATACAGGTCGAGGCTGAAGCCGTCTTCCGTCGGCGTGATGCGTGCGTCAACGATGTTGAGCCCCAACTGGTCGAGGACCGCGGTCGTCCGGGCAAATCCATGTCGACTGGGTCGAGCGAAAATCAACACCGAGGTCGTGCCACGTACCCCGTGTGGATCCAGCGCCACCAAAGGCTCGTCGGAGCCGGATTCTCGTTCCGCCAGCAGTCCGGTGTGCCACGCAATCTCTTCCGGCGTGTGCCGCAGAAAGTAGGGCGCTCCGAAACGAGCCCACGCTTGCTGCACTTCGGCATCCGAGACGCCCGCGTCCTTCAGCAACCGGCGCGCGGCCTCCTGCGTTTCCTGGACCAGTTGCTCCTGATCGATCGGGCTTTCCAGCCCACGCCGCAGCGCGCGCTTCACACGGTCATGGAACTCGTGAAACAGCGATGCCTTCCAGGAATTCCACAACTTCGGGTTGGTCCCGCGGACATCCGCGCAGGTCAGCACGTACAGGTAGTCGAGATGGGTTTCGTCGCCGACCTTGCGCGCGAAGGCGTTGATCACCTGCGGGTCGGAGATGTCCTGCTTCTGCGCGGTGATGGATAGCTCCAGGTGATTGCGCACCAGCCATGCAACGAGTCGCGCGTCGTACGGCGACAGTCCCTGCTCCAGACAGAAGGCCTCCGCATCGACCCCACCCAACTCGGAATGATCGCCGCCGCGCCCCTTGGCGATGTCATGGAAGAGGGCGGCGAGATAGACGATTTCGGTTCGCGGCAGCGACTGCATGATTCGCGAGGCTGCCGGCAATTCGTGGTCGTACCGGGCGATCGCGAACCGGCGCAAATTGCTCACAACAAACAGCGTGTGAGCGTCAACCGTGTACGCATGGAACAGATCGTACTGCATGCGGCCAACGATCCGCCCGAACGCGGGAATGTACCGTCCCAACACGCCGTAGGTGTTCATTCGCCGCAGCTCGTGCGTGACACCAACAGGGGCGCGCACTATCTCCAGGAATAGACGGTGGTTGCGCGGGTTCTGTCGGAACTCCTCGTCAATCAGCCAGAGGCAGCGGGCGACGGCGCGCATGGTGGAGGCTCGGACGCCGTTGATCTCGGGGTTCTGCTGTAACAGTACGAACATCTCGAGAATGGCCGAAGGCGTGCGCGGAAATACGTCGTTGCTGACAGCCTCCAGCGAGCCATTGCGAACCTGAAATCGTGCATTCAACGGCCGTGGCGGCTCGCTTTCGGTGAGAATCGCCTCGCGAAACAACTGCAGCAACAACTCGTTCAGCAGGCTGACATCCATTACAGTGCGGTAATACCGCTGCATGAATTGCTCAACCGCGAGGGTGTAGGACGCATCCTCGTACCCGAACGATTGCGCGAGCCGGATCTGGTGATCGAACAGCAGCCGGTCCTCGCGCCGGCCTGTCAGGATGTGCAGGCCGAAGCGGACTTTCCACAGAAACGCCTGCGCCTGCTTCAGGCGGCGCAGCTCCGCGGCTGACAGGAAGCCGCGCGTGGCGAGACCATCGAGCGTGTCGGAGCCAAAATGGCGCTTGGCGACCCAGGCAATCGTCTGGATGTCGCGCAGGCCGCCCGGACCGGTCTTGACGTTGGGCTCGAGGTTGTAAGCCGTGTCGTTCGCCTTGGTGTGGCGGTCAGCCTGTTCACGGACCTTTGCCTCGAAGAATTCCTTTACCGGCCAAACGTGCTCCGGTGAGAGAGCCATGCGCATGCGATCAACGAGCGTAGAATCTCCAGCGAGTTGTCGCGCTTCGAGCAGCGTGGTCATGACGCTGACGTCAGCGGTGGATTCCTGAGCGCATTCCTCGACGGTGCGGACGCTGTAGCCTATCTCGAGGCCGATATCCCAGAAGAAGGTAACGAGCCGCTCGAGCTTGCCACGGCCATCCGCATCCGGAGGCTGCGGGACCAACACCGTGATGTCGATGTCGGAGCAAGGGTGCAGCTCGCCGCGGCCATAGCCACCGACAGCCACGAGTGCCCAGGATTCGAGATCGGCGAGATGTTGGCTCCGCCACGCCTCGCGCATCACTACGTCTATGAGCGCAGCGCGAGCATGCACGAGCTCCTCGATCGGATCCTCGGCGAGAAAGCGGGCTTTCAGCTCTTCATGAGCCTGGCGCAGATAATCGCGGTAGACACTGGGAGAGCCGTTTGCATCAGCCAGCAGGGCGGGCAAACGATTGAGCAATGGCCATGGGGCGCTACGGGTCGGTAGCGGCAGCGGCTCTTCCAGAATGTCGATGTCTCCGACCGGCATGTCGCCATTATGCCGTGGCCCGCCGGGAAGACTAATGCTTTCCGGCGGCTCCGAGCGTCAGAACTTCCACCCCTGTATCAGTAACGAGCACCGTGTGCTCCCATTGCGCGGACAATGAATGGTCCTTGGTGATCACGGTCCAGCCGTCCGGCAGCAGTCGCACGTGCCGCTTGCCCGCATTCACCATGGGCTCCACTGTAAAGGTCATTCCCTTTTTCAGCTCCATGCCCGTGCCCGGCTCGCCGTAGTGCAGAACCTGCGGGTCCTCGTGGTAGACGCGGCCGATGCCGTGGCCGCAGTACTCGCGCACCACTGTGTAATTGCGTTCTTCAACGAACGCCTGAATCGCATGGCCGATATCGCCGAGGCGGGCGCCAGGTTTTACGGTCTCGATTCCACGCCACATCGCTTCGAAACAGGTTTCCGCCAGCCTCTGCGCATGCGTCGGTGGCTTGCCGACGAAATACATCCGGCTGGTGTCGCCGTGGAATCCATCGCGAATGACAGTGACGTCGATGTTCACGATGTCGCCGGCCTTGAGCCGCTTGTCATTCGGAATTCCGTGACACACCACGTGATTCACCGAAGTACAGATGGTCTTCGGGAAGCCGCGGTAATTCAGGTTTGCGGGAATGGAACGCTGCACATCGACGATGTAGTCGTGGCAGAGCTTGTCGAGCTCCTCGGTCGTGACACCGGGCACGACGTGCTCGCCAATCATGTCGAGCACCTCGGCGGCGAGGCGTCCGGCGATGCGCATTTTGTCCTGCTCTTCAGGGGTCTTGATGGTCACATGCATAGATTCAGTGTGAGTCTTCCGGTGGGCGCGCGTAAGGCATTGTTCAGACTCGACCGACATGCTATAAAGCGCGGCCTTTTTTGGCAACGCAACCCCACACGCGCATCTTAATGAACCTGGTGGCTGGGTGCCCGGGACGTAAATTGAGCTTTATAGCTCACACGTCAAGGGTGGCTACCTGGGATGCGCGGAGGCCCAACCCAAACTGGAGACTTTATATGCCCGGCGTGTCAATGCGACAGATGCTGGAAGCGGGCGTCCATTTCGGACATCAGACCCGTTTCTGGAACCCCAAGATGGCTCAGTACATCTTTGGTGAACGAAACAAGATCCACATCATCAACCTTGAAAAGACGCAGCCCCTGTACACAGACGCTGCGAACTTCATCAAGAGCGTCATTGCCGACGGCGGCAAAGTGCTTTTCGTAGGCACCAAGCGTTCAGCCCGCGAAGCGGTGCAGCGCGAAGCCGGCCGTTCCGGCCAGCCGTACGTGAACCAGCGCTGGCTGGGCGGCATGCTCACCAACTTCAAAACCATCCGCCAATCCATCAAGCGGCTGGCTGAAATCACGGAACTGGCGTCCTCGGGCGCGCTCGATAAGCGCGGCAAGAAGGAAGCCACCCAGCTGCGTCGCGAAATGGACAAGCTGGAGCGCAGCCTCGGTGGAATCAAAGACATGGACTCCCTGCCGGATGCCATGTTCGTGATTGACGTCGGTCACGAGAAGATTGCCATCCACGAGGCCCACAAGCTGGGAATCCCGGTCGTAGCGATCGTGGATACCAATTGCTCGCCGGACGGCATCGACTACGTCATTCCGGGGAACGACGACGCAATGCGCGCCGTTCAGCTCTACGCGACGGGTATGGCGGACGCTGTCCTCGAGGGCAAAGAATCAGTGCCGTCCGCGCCAGTCGGCGAGGACGAGTTCGTCGAGCTGGATGAAGCCGGCAATCCGCGTAAGAAGGCAGCGAAGGGTGGCCGTCCGCGTCCTGCCGCCAATGTCCGCAAGAAGGCGCCAGCGCGGCGTCGTCCGGGCGCCCCGGGAGCTGGGCCGGAAGAGGCTGTGGCCGAAGGCACCGAGTCGTCGGGCATTGCAGACGACCTGGACGCAGAGGATCCGGCACTGGTAGCGGCTGCGGTCGGCCTGCAGCCAGTCGCGGTGCCCGTTGCGGATCGTCGTCCCCCCGCGCGCCCCTCGGGCGGCGCACGGCGCGGTGGCGGCCGATCTGGCGGTGGCCGGACCGGCGGTCGCGACTAAGCTGGGAGATTTATGAACATTACTGCAGATGCCGTTAAGCAGCTCCGCGAGCGTACCGGCGCGGGCATGATGGAATGCAAGAAAGCCCTGGTGGAAACTAAGGGCGATCTGGATGCCGCTGCCGAGTTGATGCGCAAACAGGGGCTCGCCAAGGCCGACAAGAAGGCCGCCCGTGTAGCCGCTGAAGGCGTCATCGTGGTCGAGAAATCGGCGGATGGCCGCAAGGCCGCGATGGTGGAAATCAACTGCGAGACCGACTTCGTGGCTCGCGAGCAGGACTTCCGGGGCTTCGCCCAGGCTGTGGCCGCCAAGGCCCTGGCCGTGGGTGCCGGTACCCTGGAGTCGCTGATGGGCGGCAAGCTCGATAGCGGAGAGACTGTGGATGAGCGCCGCCGGGCGCTGGTCGCGAAGATCGGTGAAAACATCAGCGTCCGCCGTTACACGGTGCTGAGCTCCGAGGGGACCCTCGGTGCTTATGTGCACGGAACCCGGATTGGCGCGCTGGTAGTGGTCAAGGGTGGTGATCCCGCCCTGGCTCATGATCTGGCCATGCATGTGGCCGCGAGCAACCCGAAGTACCGCACCATGGCCGACGTTCCGGCCGACGTGGTCAGCAAGGAGCGCGAGATTCTGACGGAACAGGCACAGGGCGAGGGCAAGCCGCCGGAGATCGTCGCCAAGATGGTCGAAGGTCGCCTGCGCAAGTCGCTGGGTGAAATCACATTGCTCGGTCAGGCGTTCGTCAAGGATCCCGATCAGACGATTGAGAAGCTCCTGAAGAGCGCCAAGGCGGAGGTAGTGTCCTTCGAGCGTTACGAAGTCGGTGCCGGCATCGAGAAGAAGCAGGACGACTTCGTGGCTGAGGTGATGGCACAGGTCAAGGGAGCGACCCACTGAGGTTTTTGGATCTCTCACGAAAAACCCCGCCTCGCGCGGGGTTTTTTTCAACGGCAATCCGGCAGGAGCGGGTGACGCAATGAATGAACCTGTAAAACCGCGCTTCTCGCGCATTCTCGTGAAGCTGTCCGGGGAGGCGCTGCTCGGCTCGGTCGAGTACGGCGTCGATCCCGCGGTCCTCAAGCGGATCGCCGGCGAAATTCAGGACATTGTGCAGATGGGTGTCCAGACCGCCGTAGTCATCGGCGGTGGAAATATCTTCCGCGGCGCGGGACTCGCGCGTGCTGGAATGGATCGCGTGGCAGCCGACCACATGGGCATGCTGGCGACAGTCATGAACTCCCTGGCAATGCAGGACGCGCTCGAAGGGCTGGGAATGTACGCCCGGGTCATGTCCGCGATCCGGATCAATGAAGTCTGCGAGGACTACATTCGCCGCCGCGCCGTCCGCCACCTCGAGAAAGGGCGGGTGGTGATTTTCGCGGCCGGGACCGGCAATCCGTTCTTCACGACCGACACCGCGGCCTCCCTGCGCGCGATCGAGATCAACGCCGACGTTCTGCTCAAGGCAACCAAGGTCAACGGTGTGTATTCCGACGATCCGGTCAGGAACGCCGCCGCGGTTCGTTACTCGTCCCTGACATTCGACAGGGTTCTCACGGACAAGTTGAATGTGATGGATGCAACCGCCATTGTCATGTGCCGGGACAACCGCTTGCCTTTGCGGGTGTTCAATCTCAACAATTCCGGCGACCTGACGCGCATCGTGAAGGGCGAGGAAGTCGGGACGCTGGTAACGAACGAATAGCTTGGTTTTTTTGCAGGAGAGCGAACCTATGCTCGATGACATCAAAAAGGACGCGACGGTACGGATGACCAAGTGCGTCCAGACATTCCAGGCGGACATGAAGAAGCTGCGCACCGGACGTGCGCATCCCAGCCTGGTTGAGCATCTGAAGGTCGACTACTACGGCAATGAGACACCGCTGCAGCAGGTCGCCAACATCGCGGTGGAAGATGGCCGCACGCTCGTTGTCTCACCGTGGGAAAAGTCCATGGTGCAGCCGATCGAGAAGGCGATCTACAAGTCCGATCTCGGTCTCACGCCGATGACGGCCGGCACGATCATCCGTATTCCGATGCCGCCGCTCACCGAAGAGCGTCGACGTGACATCACGAAGATTCTGCGCCAGGACGCAGAAGGTGCCCGCGTTGCCATTCGTAACGTCCGTCGTGACGTGATGAGCGACATCAAGGACCTCTTGAAGGAAAAGCTCATCTCGCAGGACGAGGAGCGCAAGGCCGAAACGGATGTCCAGAAGCTCACCGACAAGCACATTGCCGACATCGAACAGTTGCTGACCGCCAAGGAAAAAGAGGTCATGCAGGTTTGACCTCCCTTCCGCGGCATGTAGCGATCATCATGGATGGCAACGGACGCTGGGCGAAAGGCCAGGGCGTCCCTCGCGCATCCGGTCACCGCGCGGGCCTGAAGCCCACGCGCATGTCGATCCAGGAATGCGCACGGCGTGGCATCGAAGCGCTGACCCTGTTTGCCTTCTCGAGCGAAAACTGGAACCGGCCCGCCGACGAGGTCTCGAGTCTCATGAACCTGTTCGTGGACTCGCTCGACCGCGAAATCGACGAGTTGCACGCGAACCGCGCGCGGGTGCGCTTCATCGGCGACCGCAAGCAGTTGGCGGTTCGATTGCAGGCGCGGATTGCCGCGGCGGAGGAGCGGACGGGGCGCAATGACGGCCTCAAGCTGCAGATCGCCATGAGTTATGGCGGCAGGTGGGATATAGTTCAGGCAGCTCAAGAACTTGCGCGCCAATGCTCCAGTGGATCCATACGTCCGGCCGAGATCGATGAAACCCGCTTCGCCGCGAACATGCAGCTCGCCGGCGCGCCGGAGGTCGATCTGATGATCCGGACCGGCGGGGAACAGCGGATCAGCAACTTTCTGCTGTGGCATGCGGCGTATGCCGAGCTGTTCTTCAGTCAGGTGCTGTGGCCGGAATTCACTGTGGCCGAGCTGGAAGCGGCGTTGAATTTCTTCGCCAGCCGCGAGCGGCGTTTCGGTTTGACGCAGGAACAATTGCCTTCTGACGCTGCGGGGCGGTCCGGTCGCGCGGACCAGCGATGAAAGTACGAGTGCCGTGAGCGACGGTCTGCGCAAACGCATCATCACCGCGGTCATTCTCGGTGGGGGCTTTCTCGCGATTGCGCTGCTTCTGCCTGCGATTGCGACTTACATTCTGTTGACGCTGTTGATCCTCGCTGGTGCGTGGGAGTGGTCGGGATTCCTACGGCTGAGCAGCGTCGGATGGCGCGTGCTGTATGTGACGCTCGTAGCGGGTTTATTGCCGGTCATATGGTTGGTTGCGGAGTCTCCCGAGGGGCGCGAAATCGTTCTGGCTGTCGCTGTTGTCTGGTGGGTGATTGCGGTGGTCTGGATCGCATTTGCGCCGCAACGCGTGACCTCTTTGTTGGCAGGACTCGCCGGCCTGTTGGCTTTGGTACCTGCCTGGCTGGCGCTCCTGCGACTGCGGTCGGATCTGGGGGCGCAGTGGATGCTGTTCACTTTCCTACTCGTGATTGCTGCCGACATAGGCGCGTTCTTCGCAGGACGCCGCTTCGGCCGGTTGCGCCTGGCGCCCACAGTCTCACCAGGTAAAACCTGGGAAGGCGTGTTGGGAGGTATTGCAGGCGGTGCGATTCTGGCAATCTGCGGCAGCGTCTGGTTCGGCGTGCCGGCCTACGCATTCGTGCCGTTGTGCCTGGCCGTGGTGGCGTTCTCTATCGTCGGTGATCTGACAGAGAGCCTGCTGAAGCGGTTTGCCGGGCTCAAGGACAGCGGTACGCTGTTTCCGGGACACGGTGGTGTCATGGACCGCATCGACAGCGTGACCGGCGCGGCGCCGGTGCTGCTGTTTGGATTAACCGTTATGGGAGTCGCGGCATGATAGGCGTTGCCGTTCTGGGATCGACCGGCTCAATTGGCGAAAGCACGCTCGATGTGCTGGGCCGCCATCCGGACAAGTTCAAACTCGTGGCTCTCGGCGCGAACCGCAATGTCGCCAAGCTGGCCGCGCAGGTGTTGCGTTGGCGGCCTGCCTACGCGGTGCTCGCTGACGAAAACGCTGCTCGCGAGCTCGTCCAGACACTGGGCAATCAGGCTCCAGGGACGCGAGTGCTCGCAGGTCAGGATGGTCTCATTGAGATCGCGACGCTGCGCGAGACCGATTGCGTCATGGCTGCAATTGTTGGAGCAGCGGGTCTTCCATCCACCCTTGCCGCCGCGCGCGCGGGCAAACGCCTGCTGCTCGCGAACAAAGAATCGCTCGTGATGGCGGGACCCTTGTTGATGTCAGCGGTCAGGACCGCTGGCGCGACTCTGCTGCCCATCGACAGCGAGCACAACGCGATCTTCCAGTGTATGCCGCCACAGGCTCGCACCGGCGAGCCGGCACCCGGCGTGCGCAAGATTCTGCTCACCGCATCCGGCGGACCTTTCCGCGAGACGCCCCGTGAGGCGCTCGCCAACGTCACCCCTGAGGCGGCGTGTGCCCACCCCAACTGGGTCATGGGCCGGAAAATCTCCGTCGACTCCGCAACGCTCATGAACAAGGGTCTCGAGCTGATCGAGGCCTGTTTTCTGTTCGGCGTGCCACCGGCCCAGGTGGAGATCGTTGTCCACCCGCAAAGCATCGTTCATTCGATGGTCGAGTACCTCGATGGCTCGGTCCTGGCCCAGCTCGGCTCCCCCGACATGCGCACGCCGATCGCCCACGCGCTTGCGTGGCCCGAGCGAATCGCCTCCGGTGTAGAATTCCTGGATCTGGTACGGGCAGGCAGGCTGGACTTCCGCGCCCCGGACTACGAAAAGTTCCACTGCCTGACGCTAGCTCAGGCGGCGGCGCGGACCGGCGGACTGCAGCCGGCCACTCTGAATGCGGCAAACGAGGTTGCAGTGCAGGCGTTCCTGGACCGGCAATTGAACTTTATCGGCATCGCAACGGTCATTGAAGCCGTAATCACAAAGAGCACCGGCGGCAAGATCGGTGGTCTCGACGATGTTCTGGCCGCTGATGCCGAGGCGCGCCGGTTGGCTCGCGAACAGGTGAGCGCGTCGGCGGCAGGCACTCGGTCCGCTTATAGTGGGGTAGTTAGGGACGCTCACGCATGATTTTCCTGTGGAAGCTGTTGTGGTTCATCGTGGCCGTGAGTCTTCTGGTCACGGTGCACGAGTTCGGGCACTACTGGGTGGCCCGCCGTCTCGGCTTCAAGGTGCTGCGATTCTCCGTGGGCTTCGGCCGGCCGCTGTTCAGCCGCATCGCAGGCGCGGATCGGACTGAATATGTGATTGCCGCCATTCCCCTGGGCGGCTACGTCAAGATGCTCGATGAGCGCGAAGGCCCGGTGGCCACCGAAGATCTGGCGCGCTCCTTCACCCGCAAGCCACCCTGGCAGCGCATCGCCGTGCTGCTGGCCGGTCCCGCATTCAACATCGCGTTCGCCATCCTGGTGCTGTGGGGCATGTTCTGGGTCTCCGGCATCACCGAGTTCAAACCGGTGGTGGGCGATGTGTTGAAGGATTCGATTGCCGCGCACGGCGGGCTGCGCTCCGGCGATGAGATTCTGACTATCAACGGCGCGGCCGTCGTAGGCCAGCGCGACGTCATGTTTGATCTGCTCGATGCGGTCAGCTCGGGTGGTGTTGCGAACCTGACGGTCAAGGGCAAGGACGGCGCGACTCGTCCGGCCAACCTGAATGTCCCCACCCGCGAGGAGCGGGTCAAGCTGACCGAGCCGGCCGCCCTGATGCACGGCTTGGGTTTCGAATTCAAGATTCCGCCGCTGCCTGCGATTCTCGGCTCGGTGATTACCGGTGGCCCCGCCGCGAAAGCGGGACTCCAGGCGGGTGATCGCATCACCGCCATCAACGGCGAGAGCATTGCGGATTTCCGGGACATCGTGGCGCGCGTGAGCGGCCATCCCGGCGAGACGCTGAGCTTCGATTACACCCGTGATGGCGTCACGCACTCAGTGCGGATCCCGGTCGCCGCCGACAAGGATGGCGACAAGCTGGTCGGCCGGATTCAGGCCGGACCCATCAAGAAACTGCCTGACGATATGGTCATGCAGATCGAGCTGTCGCCTGGCGCTGCGCTGAGCCGCGCGGCGCAAGAGGCGTGGAGCATGACGGCCCTGCAGGGACGCCTGTTCTGGCGCATGGTGCTCGGTCAGTTCTCCATGAAGAATTTGAATGGCCCGTTGTCGATCGCCGAATACGCCGGTGACTCGGCCGAGGCGGGGGTCGCCTCGTTCATGGGCTTCCTGGTGCTGATATCGCTGTCGCTCGGCTTTCTCAACCTGCTGCCCATCCCGATCCTCGACGGTGGGCAGATCGTCTTTCAGCTCGTGGAATGGCTGAAAGGAAGCCCGCTTTCGGAGCGGGCCCAGGCGTTCGGACAGCAAGTTGGTATTGCGCTGCTCATCCTGCTGATGGGCGTCGCTCTGTTCAACGACATCGCGCGCCAACTCAGCTAGTTGAACCCCTGACAAAACCAACGGCGCGCATTGCGCGCGAAAGAAAGTTATTTGTGAGTGAAGCATGAAGGCTCGTGCCGTCCTGGCCTCCGTTGCCCTGTTTACGCGTTGCGCGATCACCATCGCTCAGACGCCCATGGCGCAGACATCGACGAGTGATGCGGATTTTACGGTCGGCGACATCCGTGTCGAAGGCCTGCAGCGCGTCTCCGAAGGTACTGTCTACAACTACCTGCCGGTCAACATCGGCGATCACCTGAATGCCACGCGGGTGCGCGAAGCCATCCGGGCGTTGTATGCGACAGGGTTCTTCCGCGACGTGCAGTTGCGCCGCGACGGCAATACATTGCTGGTCGTGTTGCTCGAACGTCCGTCGATCGAGAGCTTCGAGATCACGGGCAACAAGGACATCAAGACCGAGGATCTGCAGAAGTCCTTGCGCAACGTGGGACTCGCGACCGGCAAGACTTTCGACCGCTCGGTCCTCGAGGATGTAACGGGTTACCTCACCGACCAGTACTACAGCCGCGGTAAGTACGCCGTGCGCGTGAATACGAAGGTGGAGGAAGAGTCCGGCAACCGCGTGAAGGTGAAGATCGAAATCAAGGAAGGCAAGCGCGCGAAGATCCGCCAGATCAATCTCGTGGGCAATCACACGTACAAGCAGAAAGACGTGCTGGACACCTTCGAGCTGAAGATGCCCAACTGGAAGTCCTGGTACAAGCAGGACGACCGCTATTCACGCGAATCCCTGCAGGGAGATCTCGAGAAGCTGCGCAACTACTACATGGATCGTGGCTACGCGAACTTCCAGATCGACTCCACGCAGGTGGCCATCGCTCCCGAGAAGGATGACATCTTCATCACCGTCAACCTGACGGAAGGCGAAGTCTTCAAGATTTCAGACGTGAAGCTGGCGGGCACCTTCGTGGTTCCCAAGGCTGAGCTCGAGAAGCTGCTGATTGTGAAGCCCGGCCAGATCTTCAACCAGAAGCTGATCACCTCCACGCAGGAGCTGATCCAGAACCGGTTGGGGATGGACGGTTACGCGTTCGCCAAGGTCGATCCGGTTCCAACACCGAACAACCAGACGCACGAAGTATCGCTCACCTTCTTCGTGGATCCGGGTAACCGGGTGTACGTCCGGAATATCACGTTTAACGGTTCCAACCGCATCAACGACGAAGTCTTGCGCCGTGAGATGCGTCAGCTCGAGGGTGGCTGGCTCTCCAACACGTCGCTGGAACGTTCCAAGCAGCGCGTTCAGCGCCTGCCGTACGTCAAGAACGTCTCGTTTGAGACAACTCCCGTCACGGGCTCACCGGACCAGGTGGACGTTGCGTTCAAGATCGAAGAGGGGCCGAGCGCGCAGCTGGGTGGTGGTATCGGTTACTCCGAGACCTATAAGTTCCAGTTGAACGGCAGCTATACGGATGCCAACTTCCTCGGCAGCGGCCAGCGTATTGCCGTCGAGTTGAATGGCGGTGCGTTCAGCAAGGTCTACAGCCTGCAGCACACTGACCCGTACACGAGCATCGACGGCGTCTCGCGGACGGAATCCCTGACCTACCGCGACGTCACGCAGTTCGTGTCGTCCTCCTCCAACTTCTCATCCAAGACAGTCAGCGGCGGTGTCACCTGGGATTACCCTATCACGGAATATCAGTACATCCGGGTCGGCGGCTCGATCGACAGCTCGCAGTTGCTCACCAACTCGGGGGGCAGCGCGTTGCAGGCGCAGGAGTGGGTGCGGAACAACGGCCATTCATATCAGCGCGTTGCGCATGATGACGCGACCAACAACGAGTTCGTGTTCTACGGAACCAACTTCCACTCCGTCGAGGGTCTGATCGGATGGGGCTGGGATACCCGTAACCGCACGCTGTTCGCCGACCGCGGCATGCGGCAGACGGTTTCATTGTCCAGCACCATCCCGGGCAGCAACGTTCAGTACTGGGTGGGTAGTTACAACTTCCTGCATTACGTCCCGATCTACGGCCCCGTGACGTTCTCGTTCAACTTCTCGGTGGACTATGGCGCCCCGTTCAGCGGTACGACGGCGCTGCCGCCATACCGGAACTACTTCGGTGGCGGTCCCGACGATGTCCGCGGCTTCCGTGAGAGCCGCCTGGGTCCCAAGGACCAGTTTGGCAATCCGTAC
>Ga0207703_10000184_pt1 | contig 72995 bp, 65 predicted proteins | sample KBSSwiS12_FD_184304 | JGI IMG/M metagenome (GOLD analysis project Ga0207703, IMG submission 184304) | Switchgrass rhizosphere microbial communities from Kellogg Biological Station, Michigan, USA - KBS Switchgrass S1-2 (SPAdes) (version 2) | ecosystem: Host-associated > Plants > Roots >...
TGAAGGTCGGCGACACCGTTCCGGTGAGCTGGCTCGACGGCATGAACCGCGTGCGCCGGTCGGAGCTCGTCGTGACAGGAATCGTTCGCACCGGCTCCGACGAGCTCGATCAGAAGCTCGTCTTCGTGCCGCTCTCCACGGCTCGCCGATGGATCGGGGCAACCGAGGGGGACGCCGGCGCGATCGTGGTGAGCGCCGCGGACAACAACGACTCCAATGGACTTGCCGCGCGTATCCGCGGGCGCCTCGATCCGGCCGTTTACCGGGTGCGCACCTGGGGCCAGGTCTCGCCGCAGCTGAAGGGGATGGTCAGTTACCAGCGCGGCAGTATCAACATCGTGCTGGCAGTCATCTATCTGGTCGTGGGGGCCGGTGTCGCGGCGATCCAGCTCATGGGCATTCTCGAGCGGACGCGCGAATTCGGCGTGCTCTCGTCGATCGGCTTCACCCCCGGCCGTGTCATCGCGCTGGTGGCGGTCGAGTCGCTGATGATCGGCGTGCTGGCGGTGATCATCGGCCTGGCCCTCGGCGCGGCCCTGGTCACGCTCGTCGCCCACGCCGGCGGTTTCGACGTCCGGATCGCGGCCGGAGGAGAAGGGCTCGAAGGGTTGATCGGAATGGATCCGTACCTGCGCCCCATCGTCACACTCCGGGCCATGGCCTTCGCCGCCGGACTCGTCGGGCCGGTGCTGATTCTCGGCGGGGTCCTGCCCGCGCTGCGCGCCGCGCGGATGACGGCGATGGACGCACTCCGCCGATGAACGATCCGCTCTCCGCGGCGAGAACGAGACCGCTGCTGGCCGGCGAAACGATCACGCGCGTGCTCCCGGGCGCCGTCCCCATCACCGCCCTCGAAGGGGTGAGCGTTTCGGTCGAAGGGGGAGAGCTCGTCGCGATCGCCGGGCCGTCGGGCTCGGGCAAGACGACGCTCCTGGCGATTCTCGGCGGACTCGATCGTCCGACGTCAGGCCGGGTGTTTCTCGAAGGCGAGGAGATCTACGGCCTTTCGAGACGTGCGCTCACGAAGTTCCGGACCAGTCGGATCGGCTTCATCTTTCAAACCCATAATCTCCTGGCGTCGCTCACCGCCCGGGAGAACGTCGAGCTGGCCGTTCGCATGGTGTGCGGCCGCGCCGTCGATCCGCGCGTGACCGCCACCGAGGCGCTGGCGTCGCTCGATCTCGCAAAACTCAGCCACCGCCTCCCGATCCAGCTCTCGCTCGGCGAGCAACAGCGCGTCGCCGTCGCGCGCGCCATCGCCATCAAGCCCCGCGTGCTCATCGCCGACGAGCCGACCGCAAGCCTCGACGGAACCAACGGAGAGCGTGTGCTGGAGGCGCTCCACGCCGCGACCCGAACCGGCTGCGCCGTCATCCTGGCCTCTCACGATGATCGCTGTCTCCGCAGCGCCACGCGGGTTCTGCATCTCCTCGACGGGCGGCTGGAGGGGGGCGGGTCGTAAGCAGGACGCTTCGGATAGCTCCGTCGAAGCCGCGGACCTATATTGCTGGCATTCCATAATGCTGCATCGACTCATCGCCGCCGCGGCTCTGGTATGGATCGTCGCTCGAGCCGACGCGGGCATGGTCACGCTGGTGGGACCGACCGTGATCCGCGCTTCCGGACTGGCCGTCGACGTCGCCGGCAATCTCTTCATCGCCGATCCGATCCAGAACAGGATCCTGGAATGGAGCCCGGTGACGGGGCAGCTGACGAAGGTCATCGACGCGCCGCCCAGCGCCATGAGCGATCTGGCCGTCGACGAGGCGGGCAACCTCTACTTCACCGATGACTCGAATTCCGTGTTGTGGAAGTGGACGTCCGCCACCGGGCAGGTGACCCCGATCGTCTCCACGGGGATCGCTATTCCGAACGGCGTGGCGGTCGACGGATCGGGCAATGTCTACATCGCCGATACCGGCAACAAAGCCGTGCGCAAGTGGAGCGCGGCTACCGCGCAGGTGACGACACTGGTCTCGTCGGAATCGCAGCCGATGGACGTCGCCGTCGACGGCGCGGGGAACGTCTACTTCGTCGAACAGAAGCAACTCCTGCGATGGAGCGCGGCGACGCAGCAGGTCGACGTGTTGTCGTCGGACCTCGGTTACCCGGAAAGCGTCGCGGTGGATGGCGCGGGAAATGTCTACGTCGCCGAGCCATACACAAGCTCCGTCAGCAAGTGGAGTGCGGCGACCCAGCAGGTCACGAAGCTGTATTCGGCGTCCCAATCGCGGCCTTTCGAAATCGCCGTCGGCGCCGCGGGGAATCCTTACTTCTGCGATGAATCCGACGCGGTGATCAAGCGCGTGAACGGGACGAACGTCGAAACGATCGTCACCACGACGTTCCGCGAGCCGTATGGCATTGCCGTCGATGGCGACGGAAACATCGCCGTGGCGGACAACGGGCATCGCGAGATCAAGCAGTGGCGGCCGGCGACGCGCACGCTGGTCACGCTCGTGCCGCTCGACGACGATGAACCGAGAGGTGTGGCCGCCGACGCCGAAGGCAACGTCTATTACTCCGCCGGCGCCGCACTGCAGATGTGGAATCGCGCCACGCAACAAGTGACGACGCTCGCCGGGCGCGACGTTCTCGAGGAGCCGTGGGGAATCGCCATCGACGGCGCCGGCAACGTCTACCTGGCCGACGCCGGCGCGCGATCAATCAAGAAGTGGAGCGCGGCGACCGGGAAAGTGACGGTCGTGGTGGACCAGCTGAGCGGCGTACCGCGGGCGGTGGCCGTCGATGCCGCCGGCAATCTCTACGTCGGCGACCGCGTCCTCGAGAAATGGAGCGCGGCGACCGGACAACTCACGACTGTGGCCTCGGACGTCGACGAGCCGTGGGGCATCGCCGTGACCGGCGCAGGCGACGTCTACTTCACCGACTACCTCCTGGAAACAATCCGGAAGTGGAGCGCCGCCACGCAGCTGACGACACTCGAATCATCGGATCTGCACTTCCCCTTCGGCATCGCGGTCGATCGCTTCGGGAGCGTGTTCGTCGCCGACAGCGGCAACAACTCGCTGAAGCAATACATCCCCATGCGCCGGCGCGCATCGCATTGACGCACGCCGCGGACGTCCCGCCCGCAGTCGGCGGCCGCGCAAACGGTCGCCCAACTCCTCGGGATCAAGACGGCGACGCTCGCGAAACGAGCGATATCTCGTCGAGGAGCTCGCCGGCGCGGCCACCAGTGCCGACCCGGCCGCGACGCGGGCGCTGCGCTGGCTGATGCGACGGCCCTAGCCGGCCCGGCCGGCAGCGCTGATCGCTCCGCCTCGCAGTACGCGCGCTGCCGTGTCCGCGAGTCTCGGCTTCGAGTTGACGCTCACCATCGCGCGCGGGATTTCGTCGTTGGTGACGCTGGAGATGAAGCCCGAGAGCGACGCTGACGTGTGCGGCGCCGGTGTGAACCCAGGGCCTGCGTACTCGTCCAATCGCGAAACGCTGAAACGCATCCGGCCGCGGGGAACTAGACTGGTGGCCGAGGCGTAGAAGCGTGTGATGTCGATGCTGGCCGGAACCATCCTCGCCGCGGCGTTCGTCGCGATGCCGAACAGCGGCCCGGCTGCGCCTCCGCCGCTCGTCGTGGCCATGCGCGACGGCAAGAGGCTCGAAGTTCCGGTGGCCCATCCGCCGCGTTCGCACCGGTTCATCGTCGAATTTCAGGATCCGCCTCTGGCGCGCCGGGACCGCCGCGTCGCTGCGCAGTCGTCCCGCGACACCATTGAGCGCTTCCGTCGCGATCTCTCCGGTTTGCGCTTCGGAAAAAGCGCGGCCGCCGTCTCGATCGAGCACGAGTACTTCCGCGCGTTCCACGGCGTGAGCGTCACGCTCGATGATGCGAGCGTCGCAACAGTGCGGCGACTGTCGTATGTGAAGAAGGTTCACGAGGACGCGCAGGTGAGCGCATTCACGGATGATGTCGAGCACCTCACTCGCATCGGAGCGCCGAGAATGTGGTCGGAGTTCGGCGTGCGCGGCGACGGCATCACCGTGGCGGTGATCGACAGCGGCGTCGACTACATGCACCCGGCCCTCGGCGGTGGTCTCGGCGCCGGCTTCAAGGTCATCGCCGGTCATGACTTCGTTGCGAACGACGACGATCCGATGGACGAGCTCGGCCACGGCACGCACGTCGCCGGCATCATCGCAGGCAACACAGACGAAGTGCGCGGCGTCGCGCCGAACGCGAGGTTGCTCGCGTATCGCGTGCTCGGCGCAAACGGGGTCGGAGAGACGAGCGACGTTCTCCAGGCGATCGAATGGACCGTCGACCCGAATCAGGACGGCGACCTCTCCGATCGCGTCGACGTCGCCAACATGAGCCTCGGCGGTCCCGGCGATGCGGACTCTCCGCTCTCCCTCGCGGTGGACGCCGCGACGCGGGTCGGCGTCGTGTTCTGCCTCGCGTCCGGCAACACCGCCGGCGAGCATACCGTCGGCTCGCCCGCCTCTTCGCGGCTCGGCCTCACGGTCGGCAGCAGTGAGTCGAACGATCGGATCGCACCGTATTCCTCGCGCGGTCCGGCCGGCCCCGACTGGACGTTGAAGCCGGAAGTCATCGCGCCCGGAACCGCCATTCGCTCCGCGCGCCTCGGCGGCGGAACGATCGTGATGAGCGGCACCTCGATGGCCGCGCCGCATGTCGCCGGCGCGGTCGCGCTGTTGCTGCAACTCCATCCCGACTGGACGCCGGCCGACGTCAAGGGTGCGCTCGTCGGCAGCGCGGTTTTGGTGGCGGGAGAGGTGATGGAACAAGGCGGCGGCCGCATCGACATTCCCACCGCAGCGATGCGCGCAATCTCGATCGCGCCCCCCTCTTTAACGTTCGGCCGCCATCCCGGCCGCGAAGCGTGGGCGGCCACACGTACCGTCACCATCATCAATCGAGGTGCTGCCGCTCGTACGTACACCGCATCCTTTGCCACTCCGGACGGCATCACCGTCACCGCCGATCCCGCCGAGCTCACCCTGGCGCCGGGAGCGTCAGGCGACGTCGTCGTGCATGCGGAGATCAGCGCAGCGGCAGGAGCAACGTCGTCCTGGCTCTCACACGGTGGCCGGATCGCGTTCACGACCGAAGATGAATCGGTGCACGTGCCATGGGTGGCTATCGACGCGGTGCAGGTGTCGATCACGCACGAGCTGCCGGCGACGATGCTTTGGGCCTGCGATCGCGACCCGGCCATGAGCAAGAGGTTTGTGGCGGACGCGATGACCTTGCTGCTGCCCAATGGCCGCTGCGAGTTCTTATCGTTCACGTTGCCCGATACGCAGAACATCGGGCCGGTGACGCTGATCGGGAAAACGATCGACGTCGAAGGCGACCTCGCACTGCCATTCCGAGTGGCCGATGCGCCGTACGCGACGAGTCTCGGCGGCGTCGATCAGAACGGCAAGCCGATCAGCAGCGTCGGGTTCTCGCTGTCGACGCCATACGTTTCGGACTACAACATTCAGTTCCCGCCCGATTCGAAGCTCAGCACGATCTGGCTCGGCACGTTCACGTCGGAACCGATGCGCACGAGTGAGCTCCGCGACGGTTTCAGGATCCAGGTCTCGGAGATGATGGTCGACTTTCCGAATCGCGCGCTCTACGCGATCCATCATGCACCGCTGCGCGGGATTCACGCTTCGTCGACGTTGTCGACGCTGCCCTCCGATCTACGCCACGCGCGCGTCACCATTGCGCCGCAGCCCGCAGGCACGATGTTGCACGCGCTCTACGGCGTCATGCTCGAAGGGGAGTACGGCTGGAGCGGGATGACTGCCGAGGCCACGCTTGAACATGGATGGAGCGGCGATCTGTACGTCACCGCCGAGGGCGATGATTGGCGCAACTGGAACGCCGTGGGGCTGCACGTGTCGCCGGTGAACACGTGGCCCGATCTCATGTCGCCGATGCTGCGCCTCGTCGACGGAGAGCTCGTTGCGTCGAACGATCCCATTCCGTCGCCGCTCGCGTACCGCCCCGGTGCGAGCGGCACGTTCGCCATCGGCGAGATGCCGCGGCATTTCTGGGCGGCGGTCTGGTTGAGCGGCGAGACATCATTCGGGATCGGCGCGACCGTCTACGGTCCTCTGGATGAGGTATCGAACGAGGCGAGCGCGGGCTACGCGTACGAGTTGCGCGACGCCGCCGGCGCGCTGCTGCAGGAAGGAACGGCGAGCAGTTCCACGGTCATGGCCGACTTCGGTCGTCTCGGTCCGTATCGCGCGAAGCTTCGCACGCGAACGGGCGAAGAAATCGCGCTTGCATTCGACACGTCGATGCCGGACATGTCTCCGCCGAGGATCACGTCGCTGCGTGTCCTCGATGGCGACAGCAGCATCGTGAGCCGTGTGACGCGAGGCAAGGCCGCGACGCTCGCTTTCTCTGCCTTCGACAACGCCGGGACTCCTGTTGCCCGTGCTTCGTGGCGGACCGTCGGCGGTCCCTGGCACGAACTGCCGTTGACCACGGCGCCGGAAGGCTATGTGCTCGCAGATCTCACGCCCGTGACGTTGGCGGCGACGGGAAAGATCGAGCTACGCGTCGAGCTCGAAGACGCCAGCGGCAATACGTCGACGTCGATCCTCCCGTATCCGCTCCTGGCCGGCCAGCGCGGACGCGCCGTCGGGAAGTAGCGCTTGGTGGGTTATGTCTCATTGTTCAGGAGGAAATCGTGACCTGGCGTCGATCGATCCTTGTTGTCCTCTTCGTAGCCACGTCCCTGGACGCTCAACAGCCGAAAAACGTGAAGATCCTCGTCGGCATGTCGCGTCCCGAAGTCCAGCGCGTCATGAACCAGATGCGCGCGGGCCTGGGTGTGCATTGCCACTACTGCCACGTCGCCGGCCAGGACCCGTCGGTCGACGGGACACCACAGAAGGCACGGGCTCGGGAGATGATGCAGATGGTCATCGATCTCAACCAGCGCAATTTCGGCGGAAGGGAAATGGTCACTTGCTTCACGTGCCATAACGGCACGCCGCATCCCAGGTTCGCTCCTCCGCTCCCACAGGCGCTTCCGCCTGACCTTCCCGCCAATCCGCCGGTCGCGGAAACGAAGAAGCTTCCTTCTGCTGCCGAAGTGTTGCAGCGGTACGTTGCGGCCGTCGGACGGATCGTTCCGGCAGCGGACCCTCGCACCATCATCGCAACGCGGGCCACTCCCCTGGGAGGACCGGTAGCAATGAAGGTCCTCGAATCGGGCGAGCAGTGGCGGGTGGACATCACGCTTCCCGACGGCACACCGCTCACGCAGGTCCTCACCGGCGTCGGCGGCTGGATCCGCGACAAATCGGGAGTGCGCGACTTGAACCCGGAGGAAGTGGCTGCCGTTCGCATGAGTCGACGCCCCTTTGCTCCATTCACCGAATCGAATTTCGGCGATGACGCCAAAGTGACCTCGGCCAGGATCGGCGATCAAAACGTATGGGTTGTGACGACTCCGGACGCGGAGTATTCGTTCGACGCCGAATCGGGACTCCTCCTGCGCCGCGTCGTCTTCTACCGCAGTCCGATCGGCCGAATCCCCGAGCAGACCGAGTTCGACCACTATCGCAGCGTCGCCGGCGCAAAAGTGCCCTTCACCACCCGGGTCGCGCTCGTCGATCCGTGGCTCGGCGGAAGTCGTCAAGCGACGACGATTGTGATTGGCACATCGATTCCGCAAGCGGAGTTCGACAAACCGTCGCCGCGGCCCGGCCTCTGAGCGCCAAAGCGAAACGCCGCCCGGTCTGACTGACCTGAGCGGCGTTGGGTGGTGGCATTTTGGTAGGCGCTAACGGACTCGAACCGTTGACCCCCACCGTGTGAAGGTGATGCTCTACCGACTGAGCTAAGCGCCTGGGATCTCTGTCAACGAACGACCGGGGCATGGTATTTCGCCGGCGGGGTGGCGTCAACCTGCCGGAGAATGACGGGGTGAATCGGATCATCCGCGCCGCGTTCGGCGCATCGGCGATGGCGATGCTGGCCGACACGTTCGAGCGGCAGCTCATCGCCGCGCCGCATTACCGCGGCCCGGGCAGCGATCACTTCGACGGGCGGACGTTCTTCAACGCCGAAGAGGGCGAGCATGGCCGCGGGTCGTTTTTCAAATGGATGCTGAACCGCGACCACGGCTACTGGCGCGACTGGGTCGATGATCCGCCCGGGCCGCCGCCGCCGGAGCGGGTGGGGGGCGGGCGGATGCGCGTGACGCTGATCAATCACGCCACCGTGCTGCTGCAGGCGGACAACGTCAACATATTGACCGATCCGATCTGGTCGCGGCGCTGCTCGCCGTTCGCGCACGCCGGACCGAAGCGTCACCGCGCGCCGGGGATCCGCTTTCGCGACCTGCCGCCGATCGACTTCGTGCTGATCAGCCACAACCACTACGACCATCTCGACCTGCCGACGCTGCACGCGCTGCGGAAGGCGCACCGGCCGCGCATCATCACGCCGCTGGGGAACGATCTCTTTCTGCGGCGGCATGGGATCCGGAACGTGATGGCGCTCGACTGGTGGCAGGAAGAGACAGGCGGGGGCGCGTGTCCTACACGCATCACCCTCGTGCCGTCGCGGCACTTCTGCTCGCGCGGCCTGAGCGATCGCGACGCGAACCTCTGGGGCGGCTTCGTGATCAGCGGGCCGTCGGGTCACGCGTACTTCGCCGGCGACACCGGCTTCGGCGGACACTTCGCCAAGATCGCGGAGCGCTTCCCGTCGATCCGCCTGGCGATGCTGCCGATCGGCGCGTACCTGCCGCGCTGGTTCATGCGGCCGATGCACATGTCGCCCGACGACGCGCTGCTGGCGCACGCGGCGCTCGGCGCGGCGACGTCCGTGCCGATGCACTACGGCACGTTCGACCTCGGCGACGACGGCGAGCTCGAGCCGGTCGATCATCTGCGCCGCGCCATCGGCGAGGCGGGAAATCCGAACATCGCGATTCTCGAACATGGAGAAGGAAGAGAGGTCTGAATGCTGCGATCGATTGGCGCGGTCTCGCACGGAATCATCGACTACCTGATGGTCATCATCCTGGCCATCGGCCCCGGCGTGGCGGGGTTCAGCGGGAAGCAGGCGGTCTTCTGCTACGTCCTCGCGGCGGTGCACTTCCTGATGACGGTGCTGACGCGTTTTCCGCTCGGCGCGGTGAAGATCATCGGCTTCCCGCTGCACGGTGTGATCGAGGCGCTGGTGGCGATCCTCCTGATCCTGCTGCCGTGGCTGGCGAATTTCTTCCGCGGCGTGCACTCGCGGAACTTCTTCATCGCCATCGGATTGCTGATCGGAGTGATCGCGCTGCTGACCAACTACCGCGGCGTCATTTCTTCGAAGACTTCTTCGAAGATTTCTTAGCCGACTTCTTAGTCGACTTCTTCGACGACTTCTTCGAGGAAGCCTTCTTCGTCGATTTCTTCGACGACTTCTTCGCCGGCACCTTGCCGCCGGCGCGACGCGCTTCGGAGAGCCCGATGGCGATGGCCTGCTTGCGGCTCTTCACTTTCTTGCCCGAGCTGCCGCTCTTCAGCGTGCCGTGCTTCCGCTCGTGCATCGCCTTCTCCACTTTGTCCTGGGCCTTCTTACCGTACTTCGCGGCCATGGTGATTCCTCCTGCACAACCGGTTGTGCAAGAGGCATGCGTGCTTGCGGCTAACATTGCGATTCGTGTCCATTCGCCGACTGATCGAAGCCGCGATGATTTTCGCGACGGCGCTTTCGCTCGTCGCGCAGGAGCCGCGTCCCGCGCGGCTGCAGGCGCCGAGCTTCGAGCAGAACGACGAGATCGCGATGACGTACGAATGGCGATACGCGCCGGGCGATGAGGCGGGACGCGAAGCGCCGGCGTACGACGACTCGCGCTGGAGCCTCGTCAAACCGATGCTCGCGCCGCCCGGCGTCGGCTGGTTTCGCAGACACCTGCAGGTGAGCCCGACGGTCTCGTCGAAGGCTCTCGCCATGCGGATCACGGCGCCCGGCGCGGCGCGCGTCTACCTCGACGGCCGGCTCGTGATGAACATCGGCGAGCAGCCGGCGCCGCTCGAGATTCCGGGCACGCGCCGCGACGCGGTCCTCGTTCGTCTCGACGGCCGCCATCTCCTGCTCGCGGTGCGTTACGTCTATCCGCTGAACGCGCCGCGATTGAAGAACGGGATCGGCTTCACTCTTTCACTCGCGCAGCAGCCGGTGGTGAACGCGCCGCCGCGTCCGGACATCGTGCTCACGCTGCGCGGCGCGGTGCTCGCGCTTCCGATTTTTCTCGCCCTCCTGCACATCGTGCTCTTCTCGTTCGACCCCCGGGCGAAGGAAAACCTTTTCTACGCGGCGGAGATGTTCACGTTCGCCGGGATCCTCGTCCGCGAGTACCGGGAGGATCTCTTCGTGACCGAGGCGCAGCGCGCGCTCTTCGATCGCCTCGGGCGCGGGCTGCCGGTCGTGGCCATCCTCTTCGGCGCGCTGACGTACTACGCGCTGCGCACGCGTCCCTGGCCGAAGTCGTGGCGGCTGTTCGTCGCCGCGGCGATCGTGCTCCTTCCGCTGCCGTACCTGACGAACGTCAACCTCGAATACGGCTGGATGTTTTTGTTCACCGCGTTCATCGTCGATGTCGTTCGCCTGGAGGCCGGCAGGCACGTGGTGGAACGGAAAGGGGCCGGTTTCTATCTGGCGAGCTTCGCCGTCTTCTGCCTGACCGTGGCGCTGCAGATCTTCGTCAACTTCGGCTATCTCGACGACATCGCCGGCGTGCACGAGGTCTACATCTTCGGCATCCTCGCCTCGGCCGTCGGCATGTCGCTCTATCTCGCCAGCACGCTCGGGCAGTCGCGCATTCACGAGGCGGAGAACGAGCGGAAGACGCGCGAGCTGACGCATGCGCGCGAGCTGCAGCTGTCGATGCTGCCGCGCGAGATGCCGAGCGTTCCGGACCTCGACGTCGCGGCGTCGACGCAGACCGCGGCCGAGGTGGGAGGCGATTACTACGACGTGAAGCGGGCGGGGGATGGGGCGCTGCTGTTCGCGTTCGGCGACGCGACGGGTCACGGCCTCTCCGCCGGCATCGTGGTCACGGCGGCGAAGGCGCTCTTCACCTCGCGCACGGCGGACGAGTCGCCGCGCGAGATGCTGGAGCATTGCCATCGGGCGATGGCGGAGATGAACCTGCCGACGCTGCGCATGTGTCTCACGCTCGCGCGCGTCTCGCCGCGCGCAATCACCGCCGCGTCCGCGGCCATGCCGCCGCTGCTGATCAGCCGCGCCGCCGGCGGGGACGTCGAAGAGCTCGGCGCCGGAGGCCTGCCGCTCGGCAGCCGGATCGCGGCGCGATACGAGGAGCGTTCGGCGGCGCTCGCCGCGGGCGACACGATCCTCTTCGCCAGCGACGGATTCGCCGAGCTGACCGATCCGTCGGGACGGCAGCTCGGTTACGACGGCGTGGCCGCGTCATTCCGCCGCGCGGTGACGGCGTCGACGGCGAGTGAAGTGATCGAGCGCCTGACCGCGGATGTCACGGCGTTCCGCTCGGGCCGCCCGCAGGATGACGACATCACGTTCGTCGTCGTGCGCGTGAATCAATCGCCGCTTTCGATGTAGGTCGAGCGCGCCATCACGCTCGCGTTCCGGCGATTCACGTCCACTTCGATCGTGCGCGTGCCGAGGACTTTCTTTTCCGGCTTGCGGACCTCGAGCTCGTAGTGGCCCTGCAACGCGCGCTCGAGCAGGTTGAACGCCATCTGCGGAAAGCGGAACGTGCTGGCGTAGAAGCCGCCGGTGTCGTTGGCGGCGGTGGAGAGGCCGAAGGCGAGATCGTGATAGTCGGCCTGCGTGATGTCCATGGCGAAGACGCTGACGCGCGCGGCGTCGAGCACGTAGCGGACGATCGGATATTCGGGACGCATCAGCACCTGATGCGCCACGCGCTCGCCGAGTCCCCAGCCGAAGAGGACGAGGGACTTCGGTCCGGGGATGGAGCGCAGGGCGTTGCCGAGGACGATGAGCCCTTTCTCCGGCGACCCGGCCTTCATCATGTCGTCGCGGTGGAGGTGCGTGCGGAGCGACGGATTAGGCACGACCGGCGGCTCGTTCGGTTCGTCGATGGCCAGCGCGTCGCGCACCGCCCCTTTGATGCGTCCCTGGTCGTTCGTGAAGTCGAGGCGGAACTTCAGGTGCGAGTCGTATTGGAAGACGGCGACCTTATCCTCCGGCTCCAGAGATTCGACCAGGTGATCGGCGTTCTCCATGATGTGCATCTGCCCGCCGATGCGGACAGCGTTGCGCGCGAAATCGGTCTGGATGAAGAAGACGATGAGCCGTCCCGCCGGCGCCGGCTGCTTGTCGGGATCGGGACTCTCCTCCTGCGTGCCGATGCTGGCCAGTCCGCGCGCCGCCGCCGTCTCCGGGATCCACTCCACCGACTCGACCTTCACCGGCTTCCCATCGATGCGGACGCGGAAGTCTTTGACCGCCAGGTCGGTGATCGGCTCGCCGTGGTCGTCGGTGACGCGGGCGTCGATGATGACGCGTTCGACGGAGATTTTTTCGGTGACCTGGGCGGTCGCGGGGAAGGACACCAGTACGCCGGTCAGCAGCTGACAGGTGACAGTTGGCAGGAGCTTCCGGGCGACGCTGCCCACTGCGAACTGCCAACGGCGAACGCTGTCTGACATGCCCAAAGCTTACAATCCATCCATGCGTCCAATTCGCTTCGTTCTCGCAACACTTCTGTTGGCATCCTCTGTCTACGCGGCGCGTTTCGACGAGCTCTTCCTCGACAAGACGATGCGCGTCGATTACTTCCACACGGGGAATCGCGGCGAGGAGATCGTGGCGCTCGACCGCGTGGTCTCGGACGGCCCCTGGCCCGGCTCGCGCACGCATCTCGTCGACACGACGAACCTCGGCAACTACTACTTCGAAGTGGTCGACCGCGCCACGAACCAGGTCATCTATTCGCGCGGCTTCGCCTCGGTGTTCGGCGAATGGCAGACGACGGACGAGGCGAAGGAGCGCGCCGGAACGTTCACCGAATCGGTGCGCTTCCCCTGGCCGCGCAAGCCGGTGCAGGTGGTGATCAAGAAGCGCGACAAGCAGAACGCGTTTCAACAGCTCTGGTCGACGCTCGTTGATCCCGACTCGCACTTCGTCAACAAGGCCGACCTGAAGCCGATCGGCAAGGTGTGGACGGTGTTCGAGAACGGTCCGGCATCGGAGAAGGTCGACCTGCTGGTGATCGGCGAGGGCTACACCGAGGCCGATCAGGCCAAGTTTCACAAGGACGTGCAGCGATTGACGGCGCGACTCTTCGACACCGAGCCGTTCAAGTCGCACAAGAAGAGCTTCAACGTGCGGGCGATCGATCTCGCCGCGTCGCAGAGCGGCGTGCACCGGCCGCGCACGCGCGACGACCGCCGCACGACGATCAGCACCGAGTACAACATCTTCGACTCCGAGCGTTACGTCCTGACGCTCGACAACCGCGCGTTGCGCGACGTCGCCTCGGCGGCGCCGTACGACTTCCTCGAGGTGCTGGTCAACGACAAGCAGTACGGCGGCGGCGGAATCTTCAACGATCAGGCCACGGCGTCGGTCGACTCCGGCTTCTCCGAGTACGTCTTCGTGCACGAGTTCGGACATCACTTCGCCGGGCTGGCGGACGAGTACTACACGTCGGACGTCGCGTACGAGACCGGCGGCGAGCATCCGGAGCCGTGGGAGCCGAACATCACGGCCGACGGCGCGCATCCCAAGTGGATGGAGACGGTGGACAAGGACGTGCCGCTGCCGACGCCGTGGGACAAGGAAGAGTTCGAGAAGCACAGCCGCGAGATCCAGGCCCGGCGCCGCAAGCTGCGCGCGGAGAATCGTCCGGAGACGGAGATGGACGCGCTCTTCCGCGAGGAGCAGGTGTGGGAGACGAAGTTCCTCGATCACGATCAGACGTACGCCGGCAAGGTCGGCGCGTTCGAAGGGGCGGGCTACGAGGCGAAGGGGCTGTATCGTCCGCAGACCGACTGCATCATGTTCACGCGCGACGACGTCGGCTTCTGCAAGGTGTGTCAGAAGGCGATCGCGCGCATCATCGACTGGTACTCGGAGTGATCATGAAAAAGCTCATCGTTCCGATTCTTCTCCTGGCCACCGCCTGCACGCACGTCACCCGCGACATCCAGGCGGGCGATGCCGGTCCGGCGATCCGGCGGATGTCGCGCGAGTTCGCCGAGGCGGCGAACGCGGGCAACGTCGACGGCATGATGACGATCTACGCCTTCGACGCGGTGCTGATGCCGCCGAACGCGCCGGAGTTCCGCGGACCGGCGTCGATCAAACAGTTCTGGACGGGACTGATCGGCGCAAAACCGAAGGTCACGCTGACGCCGGTGACGATCCTCGAGTCGTGCGAGATGGCGACGGAGATCGGCCGCTACGAGCTGACCATCGGACCGATGAAGGATGAAGGGAAGTACGTCGTGACGTGGCGCCGCACCAACGGCGACTGGCGTGCCGTGGCGGACATCTTCAACTCGAACAAGGCTCAATGACGAGTGTCATCCTGAGGCGCGAAGACGCCGAAGGATCCTTCGCAGTCTGCGCTGCTCAGGATGACACCGGCGAACATGTTCAAACAAACCTACGATTTCTGGCGCGGTGAGACGAGTCTCATCGATCCGCGGCCCTCGCCGGCGGATGAAGAACTGCGCGGCGTGACGCGCGCGTTCGCCGCCGCCGGCAGCTCCCGTCGCGCGGAGATGCGCGACGACATGAGCATGAACGACTTCTACTCGCTGCTCACGTTCGCGCGGCGGGCGTCGGTGTTCGCCATGCGTTCGCGGGACGGGCAGTGGATCGTCGACGCGCTGAACGGGATCGCCATCATCGACGCGCATCGCATCGACGAGCGCGACATCCCGCTGACGCTGAGCGTGGTGCACCACGCGGCGGAACGGATCGGCGTGGAGACGAAGCGGAAGTTCGAGGCCGCGGCGGCGCTGGCGGAGAAGAAGCCGGCGGAGCTGATCCGCTCGTTCGTGCGCGGCGACGAAAAGTACAAAGACCTCCGCCGCTCCTGGGGCCACGACGAGATCGTGACCTCGGCCGGCGTCGGCATCATCAGCCGCGAGTTCAGCCCCTACAACCCGACCGGCGACATGGCTACGCTGGCGGTGGCCATCGCCCATGTCGTCCGCGACGATCACTACGAGCCGAGCTCCGTGGCCATCGCCTCGAAACTGCCGTCAGCCTGGTTCCGCACCGACGACGAGACCGGGCTGCTGGCGCTGCTGCGCCACGTCCGGGCCGGACTGACGGTGCAGGGCCGGCTGCGGCCCGATCAGCGTCCGCTGCAGGAGATGCAGACGCTGACGATTTTCGCCATCGAGCTCGAGGACGCGTCGACCGCGGAACAGTTGATGCGGATCGCGGCGACGCATCCGCCGCGCGAGGAGGGACGGCTCGCCATGCGGGAGAAGGAGCTCTTCTGCATGGTGATCGGCGAGGCGGTGGCCGAGGCGGAGCCGTTCGAGACGAGCGAGAGTCTGAAGCGGTTTCGGGCGGAGTTGATGAAGGTGTTGAGCGGCTATCACGCGCGCTGAAGCCGCATCACGTGCGCAACCTGCGCCGCTGCGATCATCGCCATCGCGATCGACGCATACACCGCCGTCACCATCGGCGTGGCGCTTCCGGTGAAGCCGGCGAAATCGAGCGCGGGCGTCGCTCCCTTGTCGTTGATGGCGACGTACCAGAACGTCAGGAAGAGCACGGTGAACGTCTTGGCGTTGCCGCTGACGAAACCGAGGAACGTCGCGGCGGATGCGATGAAGAGCACGCCGACCACGAACGGGATGAGCGTTGCCGGGCTGGCGAGCAGGCGCACTGCAGGCACGATGGCGAACGGCAGCAGCACGAAGAGCGTGGAGAGCGTCTTAAACGCGACGAAGCGCGGCTGAAGGAACGGCGCGGCGAACGTCAGCGCGCTCGTGCCGGCCTGCGTTTCGCGCGATGCGATGGCGGCGACGGCGATGCCCATGGCCACGATGGCGATCGGTGCCGACGTTTTGAACGGCGTCGCGAGCGAGACGATGCAGATCCCGATCGCGGCGATGGCCAGCAAAGGCGTGGAGCTCGTGGTGAGAATCGCGTCGGCCAGCGCGGAGCGGACCAGCGACGGGCCGCGGCCGCCGGTCACGAGCAGCATCGACGCGCGCGTCAGCGGCTTGAAGAGGCGGTTGACGCGCGCGAAGAGCGAGTCGCGATGCCGCGCCGCCGACTGCTTCACGCGCACCGGATCGAAGCGGTGAAAGAAGAGCCGCGCCAGCAGCAGGATCGGAACCGGCATCAGCATCGACAGCACGCGCGGAAGGATCCATTCGCGGCCGAGCACGAGGCCGTGGAAGACGAAGACGCCTTTGTGCGGATCGAAGCTCGACGCGCCGACCGACACCGACGTCGTGTGCAGCTGATGACGAAGCGAGTCGATCATGAAACTGAGGCCGGAGATGTCGAGCGCGCCGAGAATCCCCGGCCCGTGGCCCTGCTCGGTGGTCGTCACGGTGACGGCGAGCAGCACGGTCCAGACGAAGAAGAAGGCGACGTCGCCGAAGCGGCCGGAGAGGAACGGGATCGATTCGAACAGCAGCGCGAGGGCGGAGACGGAGACGATCACCGTGGGGACGATGAGCAGGTATTGCTTCGCGAAGACGAGTGGCTCGATGGGTGCCTCGCCGCGCACCAGGATCATCGTCATCGCGCTGCACATGAAGCCGAAGGTGAAGGTGGTGAGGAAGACGACGTTGCCGGCGAACTTGCCGATGAGGTACTCGATGCTGCCGACGTTCGTCGAGGCGATGACGAAGCCGCAGCGCGAGCGCGCGTCGCGGGCGATAGTGTTGGAGATGACGTAGAAGCCGATGAGGCCGATGAAGAGTCCGGCCAGCGCCGCGGTGGCCATGCCGACGGCGGCGGAGTTGTAGAGCGCGCGCTGTCCGTTGATCTGCAGCAGCGTGCGGCCGGTCGACGGCGCCGGCACCCAGGCGTACGCCACGGCGCTCATCAGCAGGAAGATGACGAGGGTCGAGAGGCGGCGGAAGCGGATGCGGAAATCGGCCGCGATGATGGCGGCGATTCTCACGCCGCCGCCCCACCCATCACGGAGAGGAACGCGTCTTCGAGCCGCGGCTCCGCCGGCGTCGCGTCGTCGAGCGGCTTCGTTCCGACGGTGCGCACGTGCACGCCGTCAGGCCGGCGCACGGCGTTCGACACCACGAGCTGTCCGCGCGAGCGCTCGAACTGCTCGGAGCTGATGACGATCTCCCAGACGTTGCCCTCGGCGCGCCGCAGCAGCTCCTCCGGCTTGGCCAGCGCCACGAGCGCGCCGTGTTTCATGATGGCGATCTCCGTGGCGATCGATTCGATGTCGCTGACGATGTGGGTGGAGAGGATGACGAGCTTCCCGACGCCGAGGTCGGAGAGGAGATTGCGGAAGCGGACGCGCTCCTCGGGATCGAGTCCCGCCGTCGGCTCGTCGACGATCACGACCTCGGGGTCGTTGATCAGCGCCTGCGCGATGCCGAGCCGCTGCTTCATCCCGCCGGAGAAGCCGCCGATGGTGCGGTTCGCGACGTGGTGCAGGTTGACCGCTTCGAGCATCTCGCGGATTTTCGCCGTGCCGTGTACGCCCTTCAGCGCGGCGAAGTAGCTGAGGAATTCGATGGCCGTCAGGTTCTCGTAGACGCCGAAGTCCTGCGGCAGGTAGCCGAGCGTGCGGCGCATCAGCTCCGGCTCGCGCGCGATGTCGCGATCGCGAAAGAGGATGCGGCCGGCGGTCGGGCGGGTGATCGTGGCGATCATCTGCATTAGCGTCGTCTTGCCCGCGCCGTTCGGCCCGAGAAGTCCGAGGACGCCGCCGCTGACGCTCATCGAGACGTCGCGAACTCCGAAATTGCCGCCTTTGAATTTCTTGGAGACCGATTCGAGCGTCAGCATGCGTTAGGTATACGGCTATTGGGGTCGCATCTGGACAATTAACTTAACGGGCATCGTTAAGTTAATTGTCCAGATGCGACCCCGCGTTCACGATCGCCTCGGCGATCGCTTTGTAGTTGCCGGCGAAGTGGTGCGCGCCCTTTGTGCGCACGACCATCGCCAGCGCCGGGTCGAGCGACTTGCAGAGCGTGTCCTTTTCCTTCTCGCCGTACACGCAGAGGATGCGCTGGCCGCGCAGTTTCTCGAGCTCGGGACGCACCTGAAACTGCGGCTCGTTCGGATGCAGAAACGGGAACCAGTAGTAGCGGAAGTCGATCGTCGATTCGAGCCCGAGGAGGGCGATGAGCTCGATGCTGCGCTTGTCGGTGAGGCGGCTGGCCATGAAGGGGAGGACATCGGCGCCGCGCGAATAGCCGATCAGGATGACGCGCGGACGATGCCACTTCCTCTGGTATTCGCGGATCGTCCGCTCCAGCGCGCGCGCCGATTCGTCCGGCGTGCGGCGCGTCTCGTAGTAGTCGGGGGTCAGGAAGCCGACGACGGAGACGCCGTGCTCGTGCAGGTCGCGCGTGAGGCGGTCGTCGATGCGTCTCCAGCCGCCATCGCCGGTGAGGATGATGGCGAACGTGTCGCCCGCTTTCTTCGCCGGGAACTCGCGAAGAGGAAGTCCGGCCAGCAGCATCAGGAGGAGGGCGATCACTCGAGCTCGTCCAGGATGAGGTGCGCCAGCTTTTCGTAGCCGCCGTCGAAGTGATGCGCGCCTTTCATCGTGATGACGCGGACGTTCGGTTGCACGAGACCGTTGCAGAGCGAGTCCTTGTCGTCCTCGCCCCAGACGCAGAGCACCTTGCGCGTGCGAAGGCGCTCCAGCTCCGGCCGCACCGCGTAGCCGGCCTTTCGGTCGCGCAGCCAGTCGGCGACATGGAACTCGAACTCGACGTAGGGGCTCGGCCCGAGGAGCGCGATGAGGCGGATCTTGGACTGCGTGTCGGCGGGAAGGCGCCCGATCATCGCCGGCAGGACGTCGGCGCCGCGTGAGTATCCGATGACGATCACGCGCGGCTTGTTCCAGCGCGTCGAATACGTGCTGATGATCGACTGCAGATCGCGCGACGCCTCTTCCGGAGTTCGCTTCGTCCAGAAGTATTGAAGGGCGTTGAGACCGGCTACCGGCATTCCGTCGCCGGCCATCACGCGCGCGATCGCCTTGTCGATCGGCGCCCAGCCGCCGTCACCCGAGACGAGGACGACGAATGTGTCGGACGTGCCGTGCGTGACCGGGACTTCGATGATGGGGAGCGCCAGCGCGGCGGCGAGCAGGAGGACGTGCATCGGGCGGCGTCATTTTGCCACGACGCCGCGCAGCCCGCCGGCGATCAGCGCGGCGAGGTTGGTCAGGATCCGCGGCAGCGCGAGGCCTCCGGGTGACGCGAGGTAGGTCGGCTCCCACACGGGATCGAATTTTTCCTTGTATTGCCGCAGACCCTGGAAGTTGTAGTAGTCCTCGCCGAAGCGGTACGCCAGCGCCCCGACGCGATTCCAGAGCGTGCCGAGCGCGCGGTTCTCCAGTCCCGACAGCGGCGCCATGCCGAGGTTGAACCAGTGGAAGCCTTCCTGCTGACCGCGGATCATCAGCTGCGCGAACATGTAGTCCATCACGCCCGCCGGCGCGTCGAGCGCGTGGCGCATCAGGTCGACCGACAGCTCTTCGCGCTCCGCGCTCTCCCACACGTTCGCGAACGCGACGATGCGTCCCTCGCGCCGCACCACCGCGACCGGAAACCGTCGCACGTAATCCTCGGCGAAGAATCCGAGGGAGAAGCCTTTCTCCCGCGCTTTCTTTTCGGAGAGCCAGGAGTCGGAGATCGCGCGCAGCTCGGGCAGGACCGGCGCCGGATCGCGCAGCAGCTCGAAGCCGCACTCCTCCGCTTCGACGCGCCGCATCATCTTGCGCATCCACTTGCGCGAGCCCCCTTCGAGCGAGAAGTCGCGGAGGTCGACGCGCGCTTCTTCGCCGATCTTCAACAGCGTGAGGCCGAGGTCGAGATAGAGGTGGAGGTGTTGGCGCTGCACTTCGTAGAAGACCGTCCAGCCGGCGTGCAGGTCGCACAGCTCGCGAAACTTCCAGATCAGCTCCGACTTTTCGTCGTCGGGGCCGACCGGATCGCCCATCGCGATCCAGCTCCGCCCCTCCACGCCGTACATCACGAACGCGCGTCCGCTCTCGCTGAAGAGGAACGGCTTGTCGCCGAGCAGCGCGAGGTTGGCCTGGCTGTTCGGATCGTTGTTCACGATGGCGTGTACGCGATCGATCTCCTCGATCGACGGCGGATTCTGATCGGCAGCGGCGGGGCGCAGCAGGCGGCGGATGGCGACGAGCATCAGCACGCTGAAGACGCCGATCGACGCGCGGAGGAATCGCGGCGCGTCGCCGCGGAGCGAGAAGTGCCACCAGAGATCGTTCGAGTACTCGACGTGCTTGTAGCTGAAGAAGCCGAGCCACATCGATGACAGCAGCACCAGGCCGATGGCGAGGAGCCATCCCGGACCGAAGCTCTCGTTGACCAGCGACGCCTTGCGGTAGAAGTGCCGGCGCGAGGCGACGAGCCCGAGGAGGAGGATGGCGAGGATCACCGCCTCCTCGTAGTCGAATCCTTTGAAGAGCTCGAAGAAGATCGACGCGCCGAGGATGACGACGGTGAGTTGATACGCGGCGTCGAGGCGGCGCTGCAGTCCGCGCGCGAGCAGCAGCAGCGCCGCGCCGGCGAGTGAACCGAAGAAGTGCGAGACCTCGACGATCGGCAGCGGGACGAAGAGCCGGTGCGCGATGGCAGGCGTGGCGCCGGAGAAGAGCAACACCGCGCCGCCGACGAAGATGGTGAAGGAGAGGAGGTGCGGGGCGATGCCGGGCGCCCAGCGTCCGAACACGCGCGCCACGCGCGCCACCCCTTCGCGCCGCTCCATCAATTCATGCACGGTGAGGAGCAGCGTGGCCAGCACGAGCGGCACGAGGTAGTAGATCGCGCGGAAGGCGACGAGCGACCCGAGAATCGCGCCGGCGGGATAGAACTGCGCGAGGAAGACGAGGATCACCGCCTCGAAGATGCCGAGGCCTCCCGGCACGTTGGAGACGACGCCGGCGATCTGGGCCAGGAGAAAGATGCCGAGGAAATGCACGAAGCCGATCGGCAGGCGGTCGGGGAGGAGGATGAAGAGCACCGCCGCGGCGAGGATCCAGTCGAGCGACGAGACCGCGGCCTGGGCGATGAAGACGCCCGGCTTCGGCAGCTCGAACTCCCACTGCCGCACGCGGAGCGGCTCGCGCTTCACCGCGATCCAGAGGAGATAGGCCGCGGCCGGGATGATCATCAGCAGGCCGATGAGCCGCACGGAATGAATCGGCAGGTGAATCGACGGCGGCACGGCGGGCGGCATGAAGATGAAGACCGTGCCGCCGAGGACGACGAAGCCGAGCCAGAAACTGATGGTGCAGAAGGCGATGACCTTCGCGATCTGGACGGCGCTGAGCCGCCAGGCGCTGTAGAGGCGATAGCGGAGCGAGCCGCCGACCACGCCGGAGAGTCCGACGCTGTTGTTGAACGCGTAGCCGATGAACGACGCCAGCGCGATGCGCCGGTAGGGGAGCGGATGGCGGATGTAGCGGAAGGCCAGCGCGTCGTAGCCGGTCATCGTCAGGTAGCCGAGGATGGTGAGCAGCAACGCCAGCGCGATCTGCCCCGCCGGCAGCCCGCGCAGGTAATGCATCACGTCGCGATAGCGGTAGTGCGCGAGCGTCTCCTCGAGCACGCGAAGAGCGACCGCGAAAAGAGCGAGGACCAGGAGCGGTTTGAGGAAGGGTTTGAGACGGTGCACCGCGGGGGGATTGTATGCGGGGTTACGCGGTTACGAGGTTACGGGGTTGCGAGGTGTTTTGCAGCCGCGTAACCGCGAAACCCCGCAACCGCGTAACCAATCTTTGCTACTCTCCTCACCCGTCCCATGCCCATGTCATTCGTCGTCGGCGCTGCTGCCGACATCTTTCCTCCGGATTTCGCTCGTTCCGTCGATGCGGAGCTCTGGAAGCGCTACCCGGCGCCGCGGGAGGGAAGTGAGGAGGCGTGGCGGTCGGATGTCGTGGAGCATGCCGGATGGCAGCAGCTACAGCAGCTGGCGACGTCGATGCTCGGCGCGGGACATCCGTCGCAGCTGGCGGGAGTCGACGCCTACCAGATGGTCTGGATCCCCGCGACGCTCCCGCACGTCGAGCACCTCGGGATCCCCAACGCCGCCGATCCGCTGCAGGTCGGCAGCCTGCCGGCGCTGGTCGAGGAGCTGCGCGTCTTCGCCGGCGCGGCGTCGCTGCCGACCGATGACGTCGAGCTGATGGAGCTCGGCGCGCATTACCTCGAGGACGACCTGGCGTTCGACAAGGACCTGGAGATCCAGACGTATGTGCAACTGATGCTCGCGGCGAAGCAGGCCACGGCGCGGGGGCAGGCGTTGTGGATCGCTGTCTAGACCAATCGCGACGGCGGCAAAAGCGACTTGTTGATGGCGATCGCCGCCACCGCCCCATCCGCGGCTGACGTCACCGCGAGCTGCGAGCCGGGGGCGAGGTCGCCGATGGCGTAGACCCCTTCGACCGTCGTCTGCTTGTAATCATCGACGACGATGCACGGCTGCTCTTCGAACACCTGACATCCGAGATCCTCGGCCAGCGTGCAGCTGCGGACCGTGCCGATGGAAAAGAAGAGAGCGTCGATCTCCACGCGCTCGCCGGTGTCGAGCACGGCGTGCGAGAGCTGGTCGCCGTGGCCGGTCAGCGTCAGCACCTTCTCGTCCTTGATGTCGATCCCCTCGGCCAGCGCCTTCGACATCTCCTCCTTCGTGAACTCGCGCGTGTTTCCATTCACGAAGATCGTCAGCTCGTCGGTCCATTGCCGGAGCTTGAGCGCCAGTCCGACCACGCGCTTGCCGTGGCCGATCACGCCGACGCGCTTGCCGGTGACTTCGTAGCCGTCGCAGTCGGGGCAGTGGTAGACGCTGCCGGGATAGAAGTCGGTGATGTTCGGGATCTCGGGGACGAGGTCGCGCACGCCGTACGCCAGGGCGACGCGCCGCGTGCGCATGGTGCCGGCGGTGGTGGTCACGCAGAACTCATCGCCGATGCTCTCGATCTTCGAGACCGTGCAGTCGCAGATTTCGACGCCCGCGTCGATCGCCTCTTCCCGTCCGCGCCGCCGCAATTCGGCCGGATCGATGTTGTGCTGGCCGATGAAGCCGTGGACGGCGCGCGAGGCGTAGTTGCGCGGCCGGCCGCTGTCGCAGAGCAGCACGCGGCGGCGATAGCGCCCGAGAAAGATCGCGCAGGTCAGTCCCGCGGGACCGCCGCCGATGATGATGCAATCGTAGATAGACAAAGAATCGGGCAAGGAACCCTCTGTGCGTGGGTGCTAAGTGCTAAGTGCTGAGTGCTGTCTCCTCCGAGCACTAAGCACTCAGCACTAAGCACATGTTTATCGCATGCCGCCGCCGGAGAGGAGGTAGGGCTCGCCGGTGGCGGGACGGTCGACGCGGATCGACACGTTGCTGGCGGGGATCGATTCCTTCTCCCCCGGCCGGCGCACCCAGACCACGATGGTGTAGATGCCGGGGCCGTCGGTGAACGGGACGCGGAAGGAGAACTCGCTGCTCGCGTCGACCGCGTAGTCGTGGCGGCGATCGGGGAGCGAGTAGGTGTCGATCATGTTGGCGGTGATCGGCGAGATCGGCTGCGGCAGCGGCTCGAAGTGGACGCTGACGGCGTCGGCGAGGTAGCCGCGCTCGGCGCGGCCGGCGGCGACGATCTTTTCGGTGAGCGTCGCGGCGCGCGGGAGCGCATGCGTCCAGGCGATGTACTTGCGGACGAACTCCTGCGTAAGCCGGAACTCTCCCTTTTCCCACGCCAGTCCGATGCCGACGTGCGTGGCGTGCGGATCGAGGATCGTCCGCCGATGCCCGTCGTGCGGCGCGCGCTCGGCCATCATCGCTTCCTCCGAACGGCGGATCATCTCGTACAGCGCGCGGTCGTTGAAGCGATACGTGGCCGACCACGCCGCGGCGTTCTCGCTCACCGCGTCGTTCCCGCCGGCGAACGAATAGCGCATGTATGGCGACTGCCCGTCGGTCGTGAAGTGCCCGGTCGTCCCGTTGCGGATCTGCGCGCGGCAGTACTCGTCGGCCAGCGCGGAGGTCCAGCCGTCGAGCTCCACCGGCTTGAGGCCGTGATGCTTGCGGTCGGAGTTGATGAGGCGGAGGAACTCCTGCCGCAGCGTGAAGCGCGTCTCGTAGATCGGACTCTCGCCCTGCGCGAGCGTGCTCGCGAGGAGGATGGTGAATGCGATGACGACGCGTTTCATCACTTCAAGGGTAATTCAATTTCCACTCTGAATCCCGGCGCCAGATTTTCGGCGCGGACACTGCCGCCGTGTTCCTCGATCGCTTTCCGCGCGATTGCAAGCCCGAGGCCGGTGCCGCTCGACTTGGTGGAAAAGTAGGGATCGAAAATCTTCGGGAGGAGCTCGGTCGGCACGCCGGGGCCGTTGTCCTCGATGGAGATGACGGCCTTCGAATCGATGCCGTGGCTGCCGAGCCGCACCTGTCCGCCGGGCGCGGCCTGGAACGCGTTCTCGATCAGGTTGGCGATCGCGCCGCGCAGCAGGCGCGCGTCGCCCGAGTAATTGCCGGGTGTCGACGGCTCGATCTCGGCGCGGAACTCGATGCCCCGCTCGCCGCTCGCGGAGTAGTCGGCGGCGAGATCGGTCAACAGCTTCTTCAGGTCGAGCGGACGGCGCCGCACCTGGCGCAGCGAGGCGTAGTCGCTGAACTCCTTCGACGTCTCGCGCAGCGTCACCACCTGGCGGAGTATGTTCTCCACGGCGCTGCGCACGACCGCCGGCAGGGACGGATCGTCTCGCTCGGCGACGGCGCGCAGATGCTCGGCGGTGAGCTGGATGGGCGTGAGCGGATTCTTGATCTCGTGCGCCACCTGCCGCGCCATCTCCCCCCACGCCTCGAGTCTGTTCGATCTCAGGATCTCCGTCACATCCTCGGCGATCAGCATCTCCTCTTCACTTTCGGGAAGCGGAATGATCGAGACGCGGAAGGTGCGCGGATTGCCTTCCGACTCCAGCTCGAGCTCCGCCGATTCGACGTGCAGCGGGCGGTGGCGCTCCAGCATCTCGCGGATGGAGGGAGGGAGCTCGCCGGTGGGGAAGAGGCGGCGCGCGGCCATGTTCATCGTGCCGGCGTTGCGCGCGCCATCGAGCACCACCACGGCCGCGTTGATGTTCTCGAGCAGCGTCTGCAGGCGATCGCGCTCGTGACGCAGATCGCCCTGCTGCCGGCGGATCGATTGCGCCATGTCGCGGAACGTCGTGACCAGCAGGCCGATGTCGGGATCGGCGGGAGCGTGGACCTCGACGTCGAAGTCGCCGCGCGCCACCGCCCGCGCGCCGGCCACGAGGCTCTGCACCGGACGCGTCACGCTGCGCGCCGTGCGGAAGGCGACGGCGATCGCGGCGATGACGATGAAGACGAGCAGCATGTAGATCGTCGTGGCCAGGTCATTCACCTGGGCCTCGATCATGCGCCCCTGCACGATGAACGGCAGCGCCAGCGTGTAGCTCCGTCCGCGCACGAGATTGATCGGGCTGTAGATCTCGACGTACTGCGTGGAGCCGGCGCGGCGCACGGCGCGGTAGAGCTGCTTGCCGTCGACGACGATGGCCGAGTAGACGTCGCCCGGCAATCGCTCCGACTCGACGTGCGCGGCGAAGAGATCGCGGCGGCTCGACGCCACCAGCTGCTCGCCGCGATAGAGGTGGAGGTCGTGGCCGATGACGCGCGCCAGCCAGCTGAGGATCTCGTCGTCGAGCACCTGCTCCGGCGGCGCCGAGGTGGTCGACGCCAGGTAGTCCTCGATCACGCGCTGCGCGGCGGTGAGCGCGGTCTGCCCGCGATCGACGTACTCGGCCTCGAGCCGGTTGGCGAGATAGGCGCGGACGAAGAGGACGAAGACCATCAGCGGCACGACGACGACGGCGGTGAGATAAAGCGCCGTACGGGCGCGGAACCCGAGGCCGCGGGGAAAGCGGCGAAGGGCGTCGATGAGCGAGGGGATGGAGTGGATGAAGATCGCGATCAGCGCCGCGGCGATGGCCCAGATCACCGCGCCGCCCGCGCGCCGCAACTGCTGCGCCGGCGTCGGAATGGCGAGGGGAAAGGCGAAGAGCGCCTCCTCCGTGCGGCGGAGATAGATGGCCGATGAATCGCTCAGCGGCCCGCGGACCCACGCGCCGCGGCCCGGCTTCAGCTGGCCGAGGTACCAGACGGGACTCTGCGGCAGGCGGACGTTCGTCGCGCCATGCACGTTGCCGTCGCGATCGTAGACCGCCGGCTCGCGCTGGGCGTGCAACCCCGTGGTCACATCCTCGGTGCCGGCCTCGAAGAAATCGCGATAGATGTCGGCGAACGACGTCGCGCCGGGATCGGCGGGATTGACCACGTGCACGCTGCCTCGCGCGATCGTCACGCCGAACGCCGTGACGTCGAATTCGTGGTGCAGCAGAACGCGGGTGAGGCTGCCGACCTGCAGGATCTCCCGTCCCACCACGGTGCCGCGCTCGTTGAACTGCGGCAGGCCGACGCCGAAGCGGCTCATCACGTTGCCGGTGAAGTCGTCGCTGACCGTGATGACCGCGGGGATGCGCCACTTCGAGAGATCGGAGCGGAGCCAGAGCGCGTAGGCCAGGTCCTCGAGGTTCATCCGCCGGTAGTCGTCGGGCAGCACGCTGCTCAGCTCCGTGCGGGAGAACTCGTTGTGCAGTGTGTCCTCGATCATCGTCCGCAGCTGGCCCGCTTCGCCGACGACGAGCGGGGCGTAGGTGTCGGCGATGAAGCGCCGCGCGCCGTCGCGCTCGAACTGCTGGACCGGAAGCCAGACTGCCAGGCCGCAGAGCACCGCGGCGATGAGCGTCCGCAGCGCCGGATGCGGCGCCCATTCCCCCCACTCCCAGACGCGGGCGAGGCGCAGCACGGCGTAGGCGAGGCAGAGGAGCGACGCCAGGAGGATGGCCTGGGCGGCGGAGGCGGGGATGATGTGATCGGGCAGCGGCGAGACGCGCGAGTTGTCGACGAGATTGCGGACCAGCAGGACGTCGCCGACGCCGGCGGCGATGGCCACGGCGAGCCGCACGATCCGGAATCGCGTCCCCTGCGTGGCTACGAAGACGATGCCGAGAATGGCGATCGAGGTGGCGAGAAGATCGAAGGGGGATTTGCTGAACGGCCCGAGGAGACGCGAGCCGTAGAGATCGAAATGGAGGATGCGGGAAGGGTCGTCGGGGAATTGAAGCGGCAGCAGCGCGACGCGGGCGAGCGCGATGAGGATGACGTAGGACAGGCTCTCCAGCTTGTCCACCCGCAACATCATCATCACCACGATCGCCCCGATCGCGATCAGAATCGCCGCCGCGTTCGTGGCGTTCATGCGCGTCGTGTCGAGCACCTCGCGCGCGGAGCGCGGCGTGATGTCGATCCAGAGGTCGCCGTCGGGCCGGCGCTCGATCAGCTGGCGCACCGTTCCCGGCTCCTGGCGGAGGAATCCGGCGTGGAAGACGGCGCCGGTGGTCCACTCCGGATCGACCGGATGAATGGAGCTGATGGTGCCGGGCGCGTTCGCGACGCGCTTGAAGCTCTCCACGACGTAGCGGCCGGCGATGCGGGTGCGGACGATGTAGAGGTTCGTGGCGTCGAACTCGAACGTCTTCGCCGCCGCGCCGCGGAGCTCCTCGCCCCACCACGCCAGCAGGTCGCCCTCCGGCGTGCGGATGCGCGCGCCGCGCGTGCGCGACGGCGGCACTTCGTTGCGCAGCAGCGCGAAGAGCTCCGCGCGCGACGGCTCGCGATGCAGCGAGTCGATGCGTCCCTCGACGCGGTCGGCCGTGGCGTCGAGCTCCGCCTCGACCGTCGCCAGGCGCTGCCGGACGTGAGTCACGTCGTCGCGAATGTGATCCGCGGAGCGCTGCTTGAACGTGGCCTGGATGGAGCGGAGAGAAAAAAAGGCGCCGGCCTGAATCAGGCCGGCGAGGAGGAGGAAGAGCGCCGCCGCGCGTATGACGCGATTGCGCATCACGCTAAGTCATCACTTGCTGGCGGAGCGAACCGACACGACCGACCAGTGATCGCCCTTGTTGCGCAGCGTGATGTAGAGGTCGCGCGCTTCCGGCTTGCCGTTGTTCTGGATCGTCCAGGCGGCGGTTATGTGGTACTGGCCTTCGGCGCTGACTTTGCGCGCGCTGCGCTGCTCGAACGACGTCGGCTTCGCCTTGCTGAACAATCCGTCGAGGAGGTACGCCGCCTGATCGCGGCCGAAGAAGCCGCTCTGGTTCACCAGCCCCGGGAACTGGAGCATGACCTGGTCTCCGTCTCCGATGCCGGCGACGACTGCCTGCGCGTCACCGCCGCCGAAGCCGCGGGTGAGGTTCGCCATCGCCGTGTCGAGGTCCTTGAACTGCGCCGATGCGATCACCGGGAAGAGCACCAGTGACAGCGCCATCGCCATCTTTTTCCAGAGTCTCATGGTCGTCCTCATGCCTGTCGTAACCTTGGTCAATAGTCGATTATTCTAACAAATTCAATAGTTTAGGTGTGGCGATTCGAGGTCGTTCCGTCCTGTTTCGAGGCCGCGCCGGCGCGCCTCTTCGACGAAGTCCCCGGGCACCGGCGCAACGACCCGAAGCGGTTGATTCGTAACGGGATGTGTCATCACGAGCTCGGCCGCGTGCAGCATCGGACGCGCGGCATTTCTCTCTCCATAGAGCCAATCGCCTGCCAATGGATGCCCGATGGCGGCGAGATGAACGCGGATCTGGTGCGTTCGGCCGGTTTCGAGAATGACGTCAACGAGCGAGCCGCGCGCCGTCGCCTCCAGCGGCTCGACGTGCGTCACCGCGCGCCTGCCGTCGTCGCGCACCGCGAACTTGATCGCCCCGACCCGCGCCAGCGGCGCGTCGATCGTCTGGCGCTCCGCCAGCTCCCCCTCGCAGAGCGCGAGGTAGCGCTTGCGAATCCGCTTCTGCTCGAACTGCCGCGTGAGCTTCGCGTTGATGTCGGCGCGCCTGGAGAAGAACATCACGCCGCTCGTCCCGCGATCGAGCCGCTGCATCAGGAAGACATGCCCGCACCGCGCCGCCACCAGCTCCACCAGCACCGGCTCGTCCGCGTCGTAGGCGCGCTGGACGATGATGTTCGGGGGCTTGTTGATGAAGACGAGCGACTCGTCTTCGTACAGGATGTCGAGCTGTTGAGCTGTTGGGCTGTCGAGCGGTTCAGGCATCTCAATCGCTCAATCGCTCAACAGCTCAATCGCTCAACGGCTCGACAACGTGCAACTCCCACGGCCCCACACACGTCAGCTGCAGCACCGACTCCTGCGGGATCCAGAGAAAGTGATGCACGTTCGGCGGATTGACGTAGAAGCCGCCGGCGCGGAAGGTCGTCCCCTTCTTTTCGAATTTGTCGCCGAAGCCGACGATCACCCGGCCGCTGAGCACCGTCACGCGCTCGTCGCGCGGATGCCAGTGCGGCGGGATGATCGAGCCCGCCGGCAGCTTGATGCGCATGGTGAACAGCCCCTCGCTCTTCGGATCGCCCTCCAGCACCGCGACCTGCGTGCCTTTGGGCAGGGTGGGCGGGGCCGGTTTCCAATCGACGTGCGTGATCTGGATCTGGGCGACGAAAACCAGATAGCAGATAGCGGATAGCAGATAGCAAAAGATCGACCGGCGCATCCCCGAATTATCCATTGCTATCTGCTATCTGCTATCTGCTATCCGCTATCTAGTCGGTGGATCGATACAACAGGAACTCCTCCCGGATCTGCGCGAACTCGCGGAGCGTTCCCTCCCACTCCACCACCCACTCGTCGACGTCGCCGCCGCGCTCGACGATCTCGCGGAAGCGCGAGCTGCCTGCGAGGAGGTCGATGGCCAGGCGGTCGGAGACGAATTCGTACGTCTCGCGGCGCCAGTCGAACTGCTCCGGGTCGAGATCGCGCGCGACCTTCACGCACCACAGTCCGGTGCGGTACGGCTCGAACGCGCCGCGGTTCGTCACGTGCAGCTCCACGCCGCCGCACACCTTCCCCCCGTGCTTCTGGAACTGCGGCAGGAAGTAGTGCGGGCGGAAGCGGACGCCGGGGAGATCGAGCGCGTTGAGGCGGTCGGCGAGCTTGAACGGATTCAGCCACGGCGCGCCGAAGAACTCGAACGGATGTGTCGTGCCGCGCCCCTCGCTCAGGTTCGTCCCCTCGATCAGGCACATCCCGGGATAGACCGTCGCCGTGTAGACCGTCGGCATGTTCGGCGACGGGATCACCCACGGCAGTCCGGTGTCGCCCCACCACATCCCGCGCTTCCAGCCGCGCATCGGGACGACGGTGAGGTCGCACTCCAGGTGAAAAACCTCGTTGAAGTAGCGCGCCAGCTCGCCGGCGGTCATGCCGTGCCGCGTCGGCAGCGGGAACATGCCGACGAAGCTGGAGTACTTCTCCTCGCGGATGTTCCCCTCGAGGTGATAGCCGTCGATCGGATTCGGACGGTCGAGCACGATCACCTTCAGGCCGATCGGCGCCGCCTCGCGCATGCAGATGGCCATGGTGTAGATGAAGGTGTAGTAGCGCGACCCGATGTCCTGGAGGTCGATGACCAGCGCGTCGAGCGTCTTCAGCACGTCGCGCCGCGGTACGAGGTCCGCTTCGCTCCGGCCGTAAAGCGAATAGACCGGGAGGCCGGTGACCGGATCGTCGGAGTGCTCGACGTGGGCCATGTCCTGCGCCTCGCCCCAGATGCCGTGCTCCGGTCCGAACAGCGCCGTGAGTTGCCAGCCGCGCCCCGCGTTGAGCAGCCGCACCGAATGCTGCAGGTCGGACGCGACGGCGCTGTGGTGGGTGACGAGCCCGATCTTCCGCCCCAGGATCGGGGCCGGCTCGTCGAGGAGAACTTCGAGTCCCGGTTGAACCGTCATGTGTGTTTTGTATCGCCCGCCAGCAGTTGCAATGCGTGTGGAATCAGCGGCAGCACCGCGGAAAGGTTCTCCCGCGCGCCGCGCTCACTCCCCGGTAAATTCACGACCAGTGCCGATCCGCGCGTGGCCGCCTGCGCGCGCGAAAGCGGCGCGAGCGGCGCCGTCCGGCGCATGACCTCCCCGAACCCCGGCACCACGCGATCGCACACCCGCATCGTGGCCTCGGGCGTGACGTCGCGCGGAGCGATGCCGGTGCCGCCGGTGGTGACGACCAGGCGCGCGCCGTCGCCGGTGGCGTTCTCGATCGCCGTGGCGATGGCCTCGACGTCGTCCGGCACGATGACGACGGCGTCGACGTCGCAGCCGTTCGCGGCCAGCAGCTCACGCACCGCCGGGCCGGAGCGATCTTCACGCTCCCCTCGCGAGGCGGCGTCGCTGCAGGTGATGACGCGGGCGCGTATCATCGCGCGCGATTCTAATGAAGCGCACCGACTTCGCCTACGACCTTCCGCGCGAGCTGATCGCGCAGGAGCCTCGCCCGCGCGGACGGTCGCGCATGATGGTCGTCACGCCCGGCGCGCCGATCGAGCACGACTCCTTCGCCAACTTCCCCAACCGCCTCGGGCTGCGCGACGTCCTCGTCATCAACGACACGCGCGTCATTCCCGCGCGGCTCTACGCCGAGCCGAAGGGGCAGATGAAGAATCGAATCGAGCTGCTGCTGACAAAACAGCTGGATTCGATTCTGTGGGAGGCGTGGTGCAAGCCGGCGAAGCGGGTGAAGGTCGCCGATCAGCTTCGCTTCTCGCCGCTCCTCACCGCGGCGGTCATGGCCAAGCGCGACGACGGCACGATCGTCGTCCGCTTCGAAGGTCCGCACGAAGAGCTGGAGCGCGTCGGCGTGCCGCCGCTGCCGCCGTACATCGCGCGGGAGGCGCCGCGCGAATCGGACAAGGAGTCGTACCAGACCGTCTACGCCGCCGAGCGTGGCGCGATCGCGGCGCCGACCGCCGGCCTCCACTTCACCCGCGAGATCCTCGACCAGATCGCCGCGCGCGGCGTCGACGTCGTCCGCGTCACCCTGCACGTCGGCCTCGGCACGTTCAAGCCGGTGAAGGTCGACGACATCGCCGAGCACCGGATGGATTCCGAGCGCTACACCATCTCGCCCGAGGCCGCGGCGACGTTGAACGGCGCGCTCGATGAACGGCGGCCGATCGTCGCCGTCGGAACGACGAGCGTGCGAACGCTGGAGAGCGCCATCCGCGCGGGCGACGGCCGGTTCAACGCCGGCTCGTCCGAGACCTCGATCTTCATCACTCCCGGATTCGAGTTCCGCGCGGTCGACAAGTTGTTGACCAATTTCCACCTGCCCGAATCGACGCTGCTCATGCTGGTCTCCGCGTTCGCCGGCGTCGAGACGATCCGCAACGCGTACGCGGCGGCGATCGCGGAGAAGTACTTTTTCTACAGTTACGGGGACTGCATGTTTCTGACGTAGTTGGCAGTGGGTAGTTGGCAGTTGGCAGTAGTACGTTCTCCGGCCAACTGCCAACTATCAACGGCCAACGATCAAACGATTCACCAGTACCCCGTCGTAACCTCCACCTCCCCGCAGACGATCGCCTGACAGGCCAGCCGCTCGCCGGCGGTGAATCCGCGCTCCCCGGAGACGCGTAGCTCAATCATCGTCGGGGGGCTTAGGTTTTCGGTGCCGGTGATGACGCGGACGCGACAGCGGGCGCAGACGCCGATGCCGCCGCAGGAGTTGCCGAGGGGGGCGCCGGCACGGCGGGCGACGTCGAGCAGGGTCTCGTCGGGGTTCGCCGAGGCCGAGCGGCCGAGCGGCGTAAACGTCACGATTCTTGACGAGGTGTTCACAGGAACTTGGCCGCGCGGCTAGAAACTTCGGGGCACCATTCACGTCTATTAGAGCAGATCGTTTGGAGGAGACCATGAACGCCACGGATGAAACGCGAATCGCTGACGAGATCGTTCGAGTGCTGCCGGAGGGGAGTGTGGTGCGCGTCTGCAGCGACGACCGGGACTCGGTTCGATACGCCGTCCGCGACGGCTCGCTGAAGCTTCGCTCGATCGTGCTCCGCCGCGCCTCGCTGCGCAAACTGCTCAGCGACCCCGCCCGCGCCGTCAAGGTCGAATACCTCGGCCGCGAGCTGGCGGAAGCCGCCACGCAGCGCAGCGAGTACCGCTACCCCCGCCCGGTGCGGCTGCACAACCCGATCATGCCGATTCGGTTACGAATGCTTGCTTTTGGCGGCATTTTCTGACGATTCGTAGGTGAACCTAGTGACAAACCGACGTTGTGGTGACATATTGTCTCCATGGCTGTCGATCTGGATGACCTCGACCTTCGCATCGTCGGCCTCCTGCTCCGCGACGGGCGCTCTCCCGCCTCCCAGATCGCCGATCAGGTAGGTCTCTCCCGCCCCGCCGTCGCCGACCGCATCGAAAAACTCGAACGCCTCGGCGTGATCCGCGGCACGACCGTGGTCGTCGATCCCGAAACGATCGGCCGCAAGGTCACCGCCTTCATCGCCGCGCGCGGATCGGTTCATCTCACGGCCAAGGCGCTGAAGATGTTCCGCGACATCATGGCTCTCGACGAAGTGCTGGAGACGCACACCGTCGCCGGCGACGACTGCTACCTGATCAAGGTCCGCACCGACTCCATCACCTCGCTCAACACGCTGGTCGGCAAACTCAAGGAGCCGCCGCTGTCGCTCAGCACCCGCACCACGATCGTGATGCAGACGCATTGCGAGAAAGTCGGCGGCATCATCCTCGGGGAGGCCTTGTGAAGTATGTGAAGAGGGAGACTCTTCTCGCTTACATCGCCTTCGGCGTCGTCTGCGTCGTCTGGGGCACGACCTATCTCGCCATCCGGGTGACCGTCCAGACCGTGCCTCCGATGATGCTCACCGGCACGCGCTACATGGTCGCAGGCCTGATCATGCTCGGCGTGCTGAAGCTGCGCGGCGAGAAACTGCCGCGCGACCCTCGCATGATCGGCGAGCTGGCCATCGTCGGCACACTCCTCGTCGCCGGCGGCAACCTCTCGGTCATCTGGGCCGAGCAGTACGTCCCGAGCGGCATGGCCGCGCTCTTCGTCGCCACCGCGCCATTCTGGGCGTCGATCCTCGAGGCGATGCGCAGGAACGGCGAAGAGATCGGACTGCGCCGCGGCATCGGCATGGTCGTCGGATTCGTCGGCGTGGCGATGCTCGTGACCCCGGGTGCCTCGGGCCACTACGCGCCCGGCTTCCTCGCCGGCGCGCTCGCCATCCAGGTCGGCTCGTTCTGCTGGCAGTACGGAATGGTGCGGGGAAAACACAAGGTGCACGGCGTCTCGCCGATGCAGTCCGCGACCGTCCAGATGCTCTGCGGCGGAACGCTGGTGATGATCGTCGGATTGGCGCTCGGCGAGGGTTCGCGCTATGTCCTCACACCGCGCACGTTCGCCGGACTGGCGTACCTCACCGTCTTCGGCTCGGTCATCGCGTACAGCTCGTTCATCTACGCGCTCGCGCACATGCGGGCGACGAGTCTCTCGCTCTATGCCTACATCAATCCGGCCGTCGCCGTAGTCCTCGGCTGGTTGATCCTCGACGAGAAGCTGACCTGGGTCTCGATCGTGGCGATGGTCGTGATCCTCGGCGGAGTGGCCATCGTGCAGACCGCACGCAGCGGCGAGCGCGCCGCCGCGGCGGTCGTGGAAGAAGAGGGGCGGGCGGCGTGAGAGGGGTGCGGACGTCTCGTCCGCACGGTCCTCCTGGGCGGACGAGACGTCCGCCCCCCTGTTTTTAAGCCCGATCGATCCGGCAGGCGAAGCAGCCGTACGTCGGAAACCGCGCGTGCACGAACGCGACGTCGGGCGAGGCGAGGAGCTTCTCCAGCGCCGGCTCGACGTCCTCGGGCGAGAGCATCTCGGCGCCGACGATCGACTCCTCGCCGGAGTAGGCGCGGAGGACGAAGCGCTCGCGCAGGTAGCCGATCGGGATCGGGAGCGACGTCCGATCGATGCTCTCATCGCTCTCGTTCGCCAGGACGAAAACCGGTCCGAACTCCTTGTACGGACCGCTCTTCGCGAACGGCGAGAAGCTGGCGAGGATCAGCTCTTCGCCCGGATTCGCGCGGCGGAGGACGTCGCGGCACGGCTCGCCGCCCTCGGCGATGAGGCGTTTGACCGGCTGCCCCTGGTCGTCGACGCCGAACGTGCGGACGCGGTGGAGAAAATCAGCGGGAAGCGGTGCGATGTTGATGTTCATGCGCTCCATTCTGGGGAGCGGCGGGCGAACGGACTATCCGATTGTTGCGGTCAAACCCGGAACCCCTTCAACAGCATCTCCGTGCCGATCGCACTCGTCACGAGGCGCTCGCGGCGATCGCTGCGCAGGCGCGCGGTCCAGTCGTTGAGGCCACCATCGCCGAGGGGCAGCTCATCGACCCAGACCTTGAACGCGACGCGCTGGTAGTACGACGTCTTCGTCAACCGCACTTCATCGCGATCGACGACCACGTCGGGGCCGAGCAGCGCGCGCAACTCGTCGAAGTTGTCGGCGGCGAGCGTGACGCGCAAGGCGGCGCGGCGGAACTCCGGCGGCAATGTCGAGAGCAGACGCAGCTGGATGCGGATGTGCTCGACGATGTTGCGCATGGCGAAGGCGTCGCCGCGGCCGGCGCTGCAGAGGCTGAGGAGGCGGAAGTGCTGCGTGTGGTACGCCTCGCGCACCCGTTGCGCGCGCACGAGGCGTTGCGTGGTGCAGAGGTGGACCTCGTCCTGCGTGTCGCGACGCCGCGCGCAGATCAGTGCCATCACGTCGGTGGCGTCGGCCAGCACTTCCTGGCCGCGGATCGTGGCCATCACGTTGTGCGGATGTACCGGACCGAGCGTGCTCACCATGCCATGCGGCGCGAGCGGCGAGAGCTCGACCGCCTCGAAGTGCGGCGGCATCTGCGCGAGGAGATGCGCGTCGAGCTTCGTGAACGCGCGTTGATCAACTGTGGAGGGGACGACGAAGGCGTCGGACTCGAAGCGGCGGCGGATGTCGTGAACGGAAAGCTTGCGCGCGCGGCGGGCGAAGAGCTCCAGGAGGAGCGACGTCAACTCGCTCGACGAAAGTTGTTCGAGCGCGTCCATCGCCGGCGCGCCGATCTTGCGCGCGGGCCTCTCCCACGGTTCGCTCATCCGTCGCGCTTACATTTCTCGATGATCTCGCGGATCTTCGAGTCCGCTTCGGCGATCGGCAGCTGGCAGGTGCCGGCGCCGCGGTGACCGCCGCCGCCGTAGCGATCCATCAGCTTGCCGACGTCGGTGTTCGAGGTGCGATTGAAGATCGAGTGCCCGAGGGCGCAGACCACGACCTCGCCGCGCTTGCCGTCGAAGATGCGCACCTGGATGTTCTGCTCCGGGAACATCGTGTAGACCAGGAAGCGGTTGCCGGTCGGCATCGACTCCAGGCCGCGGAGGTCGGTGATGATCACGTTGCCGTCGACGCGCGAATGCTTCTGCGTCACCTTTTTGAACTCTTCCAGCCCTTCGAAGTAGCGCGCGACGCGCTCCTTCACGTCGGGCTCGTCGAGGATCTCGGCGGCCGACTTCGTCGGGATCCACTCCACCATCTTCATCATCAATTCGCGGTTGCTGATGCGGTAGTCGCGGTGGTACGCGAGACCGGTGCGCGGATCCATGACGTACGAGAGGAGGATCCAGCCGCTTGGTTTGACCACGTCGTCGTGCGACAGCGTCGCGGCGTCCGACTTGTCGACCGATTCGAGCAGCTCGTCGTATTTGGCGAGCTTCCCGCCCCGGCCCTGCTCCCTGTAGTGGTTGTAGACGACGCGCGCGGCGGACGGCGCGACCTCGAAGCGGCCCTCGAACGACACGCCGTCGACGTCGTTGCGCACGGCCTCGCTGGAATGGTGATCGAACCAGAGGCCGACGCCGGGGACGTAGGGGAGGTTGGTCAGGATGTCGCCTGATCCGACGGCGATCTTGCCGTCCTGCACGTCTTTGGGATGGACGAATTCGATGGGGTCGACGTCCATGACTTCCTTCAACAGCACCGCACAGACGAGCCCGTCGAAATCGGAGCGCGTGATCAACCGCATCGTGATACTCCTGTGAAGATTTCGCCGGATTCTATCCCAGTCATGTCGCGACTCATCGCCATCACCGCCGCCGTCATCGCCGCCGCCGTCGTGTTCAACGTGACGTCCCAGCCGGCGTCGCTCGCATCGCGTGTCGGACCTTCGCCGGTGGTGGTCGAGCTCTTCACCTCGCAGGGTTGTTCGTCCTGTCCGCCCGCCGACGAGCTCCTCGGGCGCATCGCGCGCGACGCGTCGCTGCGCGGCAAAGTGATCCCGCTCGCGTTCCACGTCGACTACTGGGACCACCTCGGATGGCGCGATCCGTTCTCCTCGCCGCAATGGTCGCAGCGCCAGCTGGAGTACGTGCGGGCGATGGGATTGAGCGGCGCGTACACGCCGCAGGCGGTGGTCGGCGGCACGCGCGAATTCGTCGGTTCGAACGAGCGCCAGCTCTACGGCGCGATCGAAGAAGCGTCGAAACGGAAGGCGCCGGCGTCGGTGGCCATCGCCGGAGACAAGGTGCGCGTCGACACGCCGCGCGAGCTCGAGCTGATCGCGTTGTCGGTCGGCAATGCGCAGACGACGAACGTCGCACGCGGCGAGAACGGCGGAAAGACGCTGACGAATTACGCGATCGTGCACAAGCTCACGCGCCTCGGCGCGGTGAAGGGGCAGATCGAAGTCCCGTTGCCGAAGGGGACGAACGTCGTGTTGTTGCAGGATGGGAAGACGATGGCGATCGTCAGTGCCGCAGCTGCCGGACAAAATCGTCAATAGTCATCGGCTGATGCAGCGCCGAGGCGAGGACGCGGCTCGCACCCTCGTGATCGATGGCGATCGCGGCGTTCGCTTCCTGAACAGCGGCGGCGTTCCGGCCGCTGGTCGCGTAGATCAACGCGAGATAGACGTGCGGCTCCGCTGACTTCGGCCGCTCCTTCGCCGCCGCTTCGAACTGCGCGGCGGCGCCGGCGTTGTCGTTCATCCGCGACAGCAGCGCGCCGAGATTCATGCGCACGTCGTACTGATGGGGATCGAGGCGCAATGCCTCGTTGTATTCGGCGAGCGCTTCCTGATCGTGTCCGGCGCGCGCCAGCATCGCCGCGAGATCGTTGTGCAGCTCGGCCGACTTCGGATCGATCTGCCGATAGAGCGCGATCGCTTCCTCGACGTTGCCGCGCGCGGCGGCCAGCGCGGCGCGCGTCTGCGCATCGGGACTGAGCGCGATCGCCTTCTCCAGGATCGGCACCGCCTCCTCCCGCCGTCCCGACGACAGCAGGATGCGGCCGAGCGAGCGGTACGCGTCGACGGCGTTCGGATTGCGCGCGATGGCGTCGCGCAACTGCTGCTCGACCGCGCCGGCGTTGCCCGAAAGCGCGAGCGAGTCGCGCAGGCCGTCGCGCGCGATCTCGTCATCGGCCTTCAACTCGAGCGCCTCGCGGAACGTGCCCGCCGCCTCGTCGAAGCGCTTCTCCTTCATCAACTGCAGGCCGAGCATGTCGATGGCGATGCGATTGCGCTCGCTCACCGCGATCGAGTGGCGGAAGAGCGTCTCGCTGTTTTTCCAGTACGACGTCTGGATGCAGGCGGTGACGGTCAGAGCGACGATGGCGACCGCCGCGAGGAACCTGCTCTGCGGGACTTTGTCCGCCACGAGCCAGACCAGCGCGAACGTCAGGCCGATCTGCGGCAGGTAGGTGTAGCGGTCGGCCATCGACGCCGAGCCGAGCTGCACGAAACCGATCACCGGCACGAGCATGCCGAGATACCAGAGCCAGCCGGCGAGGAGATAGCGATGGCGCGCGCGCATGGCCCAGGCGATCGTCGTGATCACGAGCAGCAGGACCGCGCCGAGGAAGACCTGCGATGGATCGATGACCAGGCGCAGCGGATACGGAATGGCCAGGTTCGCCGGCCAGAACATCTTTCCGATGTAGGCGACGTACGACAGCACGGCGTTGGCCATGCTCGCGGCGATGGAGACGTGCTCCGACGAAGCGATGGCGTTGATCTTCTTCTGCGTCAGGAACGTCGTGGCCAGGCCGGGGATGAGGACGATGAAGAACGGGATCTTCTCGATGAGGCTGCGCTTGAGCTCGAAGCGTTTCAGCGGCCAGTAGTCGATGAGGATCAGCACGAACGGCAGCGTGATCAGCATCCCTTTTGCAGTCAGTCCGATCGCGAACATGGCGACAGACGCGATGTACTCGCCGCGTTTCTGCGATTCACACCACCGCGCGTAAAACCAGATCGCCAGAAAAAAGAAGAGCGCGCAGAGCACGTCCTTCCGCTCCGCCACCCAGGCCACCGACTCCACGCGCAGCGGATGCACGGCGAATAGAGCCGCGACGATTGCGCTGCGCCAGAGCGTCTTCGTCGTGCGGCGAAGGAAGAAGAAGAGGAGGAGCGTCGACGCGATGTGCAGCAGCACGTTCGCGTAGAGCATCGGCGCCGCCCTGACGCCGAAGAGCGAGATGTCGACGAGGTACGTGAGCCACGTCAGCGGATGCCAGTTGGGGGAGAACGACGTCAGGGCGAAGCGGAGCGCGCTCGCGCTGAGGCCCGCCTTCACCGCCGCGTTCTCGGTGATGTACTGGTCGTCGTCGTAGTTGAGAAACGTGTGCGTGCCGACTTGCGCGTAGATGATGAGGATCAGCACCACCAGCGCTGCACAGATGGTGTAGGACAGGCGCCCTCGCCTGTCGTCGGCAGGCGGGGGCGCCTGCCGTACACGATCAGTGACGCTGCGTTTCGAGGAAGCTGGCATAGGCGTCGATGTTCGTCGGATTCGGCTGGATGTGCAGCGCGTTGGTCAGCTGCGTGTTGGCCTGATCGTGATCGACGGCGATGGCCGCCTTCAACTCGGCCACCGCCTCGTCGACGCGCTTGTCCGACGCGTACACGAGGGCGAGATAGACGTGCGGCTCGGCGGATGTCGGCACGATCTCCGCCGCGGCCCTGAACTGCGTGACGGCGTCCTGGTTCCGATTGCGCCGGCTGAGGATCGCGCCGAGGTTCATCCGCGCGTCGTACTGGTTGGGATCGATGCGGATCGCCTCGTTGTAGTGCTCGATCGCCTCGTCGTCGCGGCCGGCGGCGGCGAGCATCGCCGCGAAATCGTTATGCCGGTCGGCGAGCTCGGGACGCTCGCGCACCGCCTGCTGGTACGCGGCCAGCGCGGCGGGGAGGTTCCCGCGCGCGCCTTCGAGTGATGCGCGCGTGGTGATGTCGTCGCGAATCTTCAGCGCGCGCTCGAGCAGCGGAATGGCCTCGGCATTCTTCCCCGCGGCGAGCTTCATCCGCCCGAAGTCGAGCAGCGCTTCCTCGTTGTTCGGATTGATCTCGATGGCGGCGTTGAACTCGCGCTCCGCGGCCGCGGTGTCGTGCGCGCCGTTGTAGACCTCGCCGAGGAGCGTGTGCGCGATGTCGTTGTCCGATGTCACGTCGATGGCGTGGCGATAGAGCGTCGTGCTGTTCTGCCACGTGCGCACCTGCGCGAATGTCAAGAAGGCGAAAATCGCCACGATGACCGTCGTCGCGCCGATCAGCGCCGCGCGCGGGACTCGGAGGCGGTCGATGAGGAAGACGACGGCGATGAAGATGCCGATGCTCGGGATGTAGGTGTAGCGGTCGGCCATCGCCTGACGTCCAACCTGCACGATGCCGATCACCGGCACCAGTGTGCCGAGGTACCAGAGCCATCCCGTGAGCGCGAACGGCGCGCGGCGCGCGAAGTAGAGCGCGGCCGCGGTGATGGCCAGCAGCACGAGCAGCGTGGCGAACGTCAGGCCCGGCGACGGTGGCCGCATCGGATAGATGATCGCGAGCCGCGCCGGCCAGGCGAGCAGCAGCAGATACGAGACGTAGGACTGGATCGCGTTGGACAGACGCTCGCTGAGCGGAATGGCGACGGCGATCAACTGCGCGCGCAGCGTCATGACGATCGCCGGAATCAGCATCGCCAGCAGCGGGAGCTTGTCCTTGATCTGCACGCCGCGCTTGAGCGGCCACCAGTCGAGCAGCAAAAGCACGAACGGCAGCGTGACCACCATCGGCTTCGCCAGCAGCGCGAGGGCGAAGACGGCGAGCATCGCCGCGTACCGCGCCGGCATGCGGCGCTCGCTCCAGTCGACGTAAAGCCAGATCGTGGCGAGGAAGAGGAGCGTGCTGAGGACGTCCTTGCGCTCGCTGATCCAGGCCACCGACTCAACGTGCGCCGGATGCAGCGCGAACAGCGCCGCGATCGCCGCGCTCGGGAACGTGCGGCCGGTCATGCGGCGGAGGAGGAACAGCAGGAGGATCGAGCTGAGAGCGTGAAGGAGGACGTTCACCGCCGCGAGCCGTCCGGCGTTGACGCCGAAGAGCGAGACGTCGAGCTGGTGCGAGATCCAGGTCAGCGGATGCCAGTTGAAGGCGTGGGTCGTGGTGAAGGCCCAAGAGATGTTGTCGGGCGAGAGGCCGCTGCGGACGTGGCCGTTCTGCGTGACGTAGATCGGGTCGTCGAAGGAGACGAAGTCGTGTTTGACGACGTGGGCGTAGGCGAGGAGGGTGGCGAGGAAGAGGATCGCGGCGAGGATGACGGTCTCGCGTCGGTCATCGCGTGCGGTAATGACCGTCGCCTTCGGCGGCTGGGGCTCGCGGTCGTGTTTGGATCGGGATCGTTTTCCCACGCGCGGCGGATTCTATCCGGCTGAGGGGTGACGCCGCGAAGAGCGGACGAGACGTCCGCTCCCCTCTGCGCTACGTGGTTTAATCCGATCCATGCCTTCGACCGCACCGCCGCCCGTCCGCCCGATCACACTGGCCGAGATCCACGCGGCGCGCGAGCGCATCCGCAACGTCGCGGTGCGCACGCCGCTCATCCGCTTTCTGCACGGCACCGACGCGCCGGAGATCTGGCTGAAGCTGGAGAACCTGCAGCCGATCAACGCGTTCAAGATCCGCGGCGCGGCGAATGCGGTGGCGCTGCTTTCGCCCGAGGCGCGGGCGAAGGGTGTGTGGACGATCAGCGCAGGCAACGCCGGGCAGGGCGTCGCGTACGCCGCGCGCGCGGCGGGCATTCCGTGCACCGTCGTGGTGATCGAAACGGCGCCCGAGACGAAGATCGAGCGGATGCGCAACCTCGGCGCGACGCTGGTCCGCGCGCCGTTCGACGCCTGCTGGAGCGCGATGGAAGCGCGCGAGTTCCCCGGCGTCGAAGGGACGTTCGTCCATCCGTTCGACGATCAGGATTTCGTCACCGGCAACGCCACGCTCGGACTGGAGATCATGGAAGACCTGCCGCACGTGCGCACCGTGATCACGGCGATCGGTGGCGGAGGCTTGATCTCCGGCACCGGCAGCGCCATTCGCGCGCTCGCTCCCGACGTCCGCATCCTCGGCGCGGAGCCGGAGACGGCGGCGCCGGGCGCCGTGTCGTTCGCGGCCGGCGGGCCGCGCGTGTTCGAAGGGTGGCAGGCGACGTTCGTCGACGGCGCCGGCGGCAAGAGCATCTTCCCGCGAATGTGGGAGCGGATGAGCGGCGTGGTCGACGGCTCGATCGTCGTCACGCTCGACGAGGTGAAACACGCCATGCGGCTGGTGGCGGAGAAAGTGCGCGTGATCGCCGAAGGTGCGGGCGCACTCGGTGTGGCGGCGGCGCTGTCGGGGAGGGCGGGGGATGGGCCGATCGTCGCCGTAGTGTCGGGCGGCAACATCGACCTGAAGAAGTTCTGCGAGCTGGTTACGTCTTCTTCTTCCGCCGGTCCCGCTTGAAGTTGTGCCTGGCGTCGGCTTCTTCGATCGAGTGCGACACCTTCAGGTCGGCGTCGCGCTTGGCCATCTCGGCGAGACGCTGATAGTGGATGTGCAGCACCTTCAGCTCTTCCTCTGACAGGTCCTCGATGGAGATCAGCCGATTGCTCGCCCCTTCCAGTCCGGCCACGACCTCGTTGAGCTTCAGCTGAATCGCCAGCGCGTCTTTGTTCTGCGAGCGCTGGATCAGGAAGACCATCAGGAACGTGACGATCGTCGTCCCGGTATTGATGACGAGCTGCCAGGTGTCGGAGAAGTGGAAGAGCGGCCCGGTGACGAGCCAGATCAGCACGATGCCGGCCGCGCAGAGAAAGCCGGCGGTCGAGCCGGTCCAGTCGGTCACGCGCGTCGCCAGTCCGGATAGCGCGCCGCCGCGTTCGCGAGTACGTCGATCGGTCATGGTGCTACCTCCGAGGAAGAGGCAGGTTCGGTGCCAGTCGTTGGCAGTTGATAGTTGGCCGTTGGCCGAGGAACCGTCTCCTGCCAACTGCCAACTGCCAACTGCCAACTGCCGACGGTCAACTGCCAACGACATCACTTCATCTGGATCATCGGCTTGTAGAAGCCGGGCGGCTCCGGCCAGTCGCGGCGGCCGACCATCTGCGCGATCGGCGTCTCGATCACCGGCATCTCGATCCCGGCCACGCTCACCTTCGTCGACGTCACGCGCGCCTTGTCGATCTTCGCGGCGGTCCGCACTTCGATCGCCTTCGGGTCGATGACGCCGATCCCGCCATCCTTCTTCACGATGATTCCGGGGATGAGGACGTCGGCATTTCCGGGGATGTTCTTCAGGACCAGCGTCGCGCGCGGAATCGCCGGCGTGCTGAATTCGACCGTCACTGTGCCGGGCGGCACGTCGAGCAGGATGAAGGAGCCGTTCTCCGCCAGGCCGCCGGAGATGTACGGGGCGCCGTCGATCCAGACGTTCATCGACTGAAACAGCTGCATCTTGCGCGCGGCCTCGGTCTCCACCGTGCGGTAGGTGGAGTTTTCCCCGCCCTCGACGTCGGACACCCAGCCGCGGACGCTGACCGGCTCCTTGCTCACGACCGGGCCTTTGGTTTCCTTCGGACCGCAGGCGGCGAGGATCAGAGGGATGAGGAGGAGCGAAAGGGGACGCATCCGCGCATCATAGGGCGTGTCGAGGGCATGCGATAATTCGCCTGCCCTCAATGAAGCGATTCATCCTCCTCACCTCCCTCGCACTCCTCGCCGCCGCTTCGATCGTCGTCGCGCAATCGACGGTCCAGGCGACGCTGCACACGCAGAGCGGCGACCGGCCGATCGCGGTCGCCCACCAGAACGGCCAGACCTACTTCTCCGCCGAAGACGTCGTCGCCGCCCTCGGCGGAAGCGTGGCCGCCGACGCGCACGGCTATCGCGTCACGGTCAACAACAACGTCGCCGCGTTCGGCCCCGACAGCCGCTTCGGCGTCGTGCGCGACGACCTGATCGAGATGCCGGCCGCGCCGGTGATCATCGACAACCGGCCGTTTGTCACCATCCAGTTCTTCCAGGGCTTCCTCGCCAAGACCGCCGACCTCGACGTGGTGTGGGACGAGCGGACGAAGCTGATGCAGATCCGTCCGCTGCAGCACACGGTCGTCGGCGTGCAGGTTTCCGTGGCCAACGTGCAGGGGATCTCGAAGATCGTCTTCACGCTGAGCCAGAACTCCGGCTACGCCATCGTGAAGGAGCAGGGGGCGTACACGATCCGCTTCGCCGCGCAGATCCGCCCGCCGTTCGCGGAGCAGGCGTACGAGGACCCGAACGTGGCGAAGATCTCGTTCGCCGGAACGGACGTCCGCGTTCAGCTCACCAGTCCCGACGTCGTCGGCGACGCGTACAAGCTGGAGAATCCGTACCGCGTGATCCTCGACGTCCGCAAGGTGGCGCCGGGACCGTCGGCGCCGGTGATGCCGTCGCTGAACAAGCCGTACGACCAGCCGGGCATCCACACGATCGTCATCGATCCGGGCCACGGCGGCAAGGACATCGGCGCGACCGGACCGGGCGGCCTGCTGGAAAAAGAAGCGACGCTGGCGATCGCCAACAAGCTGGCCGCGGCGCTGGCGACGAAGCTCGGCGCGCGCGTGATCCTGACGCGCGAGGATGACAGCGTGGTGTCGCTCGATCAGCGCACCGCGGTAGCGAATCAATACAAAGCCGATCTCTTTCTTTCGGTGCACATGAACGCCGCGCCGACGAAGGGCGCGCACGGTTCCGAGGTCTACTTCCTGTCGCTCGAAGCCTCGGACGAGCTGGCGAAGAAGGCGGCGGAGTCGGAGAACGCGTCGTCCGGTCACAGCGCCTCGCAGAGCGATCTGAAGCTGATCCTGTGGGACCTCGCGCAGCAGGAGTACCTCGCCGAATCGAACCGCTTCGCGCAGTCGATCCAGGAAGAGATGAACGCGCTGGCGGGGATCCAGAATCGGGGCGTGAAGCAGGCGCCGTTCAAGGTGCTGGTCGGCGCGACGATGCCGGCGGCGCTGGTCGAAGTGGCGTTCATCTCCAACCCCGACGAAGAGACGAAGCTGCGCAACGAGCAGTTCCAGAACACGGTTGTCGACGCGCTGACGCGCGCGGTGCAGCGCTACAAGAGCGACTACGAGACGCGGATCGGCGTGGCCCAGCCACCGCCGCTGTCCGCCCCCGCGCCAAAGGCAGGCGAGGCGCCTGTTTCCACACCGAGGACGGGAACGTAGTGCGTCGCGCCGTCGCGCTCGCGCTCGCGCTTCTCGTCGTCGCGGGCGGATGCAAGAAGAAGGAAACTCCCGGAACCCTGGCCGCGGCGAACAAAGTCGCCATGCGCGCGGTGCGGATCTACTTCGAAGCGCCGAACATGCTTCTTTCCGCCGAGGCGCGCAATCTGCCGTTGCCGGAGAATCCGGCCGCGGCGATCCCGCTCGTGGTGCGCGAAATGATGAAGGGACCGGCGGCGCCGAACCTGATGCGGCTCTATCCGCCCGACACGGTCGTTCGCGCGGCGTACATGCTTCCCGACGGCACGGCGTTCGTCGATCTCGGCGGCACGACGCTGACGGCGGGATGGGGCACCGGGACGCACGTGGAGCTGATGGCGGTCTACTCGCTCGTGCAGACGGTGACGGCGAACTTTCCGGAGACGAAGCGGGTTCGGCTGTTGATCAACGGGGAGCCGGCGGAGACGCTGGCCGGTCATGTCTGGCTGGGCAAATCGTTGCAGCCGATGGCCAATCTGGTCGATCCCGCTGCTCGCTAACCGCCGGCCGACCGGTCGGTATGGACCGAACGCTCGTTTTGTTCTAGACTCGGTTTGTTTCCAAATGCGACGGCTATCGCTTGAGCAATCAATGGCTTGTCACGTTGCTGTTACATTGAGAAATTTTTCACAATCTGCGTTATACTTCGTTCGTACTAAGAACAAAGGCTTACTGGATGGGCAGGCGAGTGCCGCTTTCTGTTGTAACTTCCTGCCTCTTTAACAACCTCTTGAACTCTTCTTTGAACCTTACCGACTTTAGATCTCGCCCCTGAGCTGTACCCGGTTGCCCCATCCAGTAGATCTCCAGCGGCCCCGCCCACCCGTGGCGGGGTCGCTTTTTTTTGTGCAGCTGCGCTGCGGTTGCCGGTTGCCGGTTGCCAGTTCCCAGCACTCAGCACTCAGACCAACGCCGCGAAAGCCTGTTCCACCAGGAGTCGGGCATCGGCGTTGACGCCCAGCCAGCGAATGGCGGCGAGCATTCCGTCCGCGGCGGCGAGAATCTTTTCCCGTCCCACTTTTTCGCGCAGCGCGGCGAGCTCGTTTCCATCGGCAGCGGCCTCGGCCAGCACGTCTCCGGCCAGCGCGATCGCGCTCTTCACGTCGTCCTGGCCGGCGATCAGCGCCGCCGCGGTCAGCAACGACACCGTCTCGTTGTGCGTGGCGTAACGCTTCAGCGTCTCGATGATCGCCTTGCGCAGCCCGAGGTCGACCTCCACGTCGCCGCCGATGAAGATCTGCTGGCAGCGCGATTTGATCGTCGGCAGGAGCAGGTCGTACGAGCGCGTGAGCAGGACGAAGTAGGTGTCGCGCGGCGGTTCCTCCAGCGTCTTGAGCATGGCGTTCGAGCCGCCGACGCTGAGCGCGTCCGCCGGATCGATGATGAAGACCTTGCCGTGCCCTTCGTACGGGCGCATGGTCGCGGCGTTCACCACCTCGCGCACCTGTTCGACGGAGATCATCTTCCGCTCGCCGCCGACCTCGACGAAGTGGACGTCGGGATGCAGCCGCTGTTCGACGCGCCGGCACGACGTGCAGTCGTCGCCGGTCGTGCCGTTGAGGCATTCGATGGTGCGGGCGATGCCGAGCGCCGTCTCCCGCAGCGTCGCCGGCGCCGGGCCGTGCAGCACGATGGCGTGATGCAGCTCGCCGCGGCGCGTGGTGTCGAGGAGCATCTCGGCGGTGGTGGCGCTCATGCGAAGACCACGTCGTCGACCCGCTTGCCGACTTCGTCGATCGAGCCGTTGGCGTCGATCACGATGAACCGCTTCGGCTCGGCCGCCGCGAGCGCGAGATAGCCTTCGCGAACCCGGCGATAGAACCGCAGATCCTCGGCCTCGAAGCGGAGCTCGTCGCCGCCCCGCCCGCGTGCGCGGCGCAGCCCGGTCTCTTCATCGATGTCGAACAGCAGCGTCCGATCGGGATGCAATGAGCCGGTGGCCCAGTCATTCAGCGCGCGAAGACGATCGAGATCGAGCAGGCGTCCGAAGCCCTGATACGCGAGCGTGGCGTCGGTGTAGCGATCGCAGAGCACCACCCGGCCGCTGTCCAGCGCCGGCCGGATGACTTCCACGACGTGCTGGTGTCGCGACGCGGCGAAGAGAAAGACTTCCGCCAGCGGATCGAGTTTTGAATTCGCGTCGAGGAGGATGGCCCGGACGCGATCGGCCGTCGGAGTGCCGCCCGGTTCCTTGGTGATCAGCGGATCGCGAAACCGCTCGGCGACGCGCCGCAGCTGCGTCGTCTTGCCGGAGCCGTCGATCCCTTCGAATGTGATGAACATCAGGCGTTCAGTCCGTCGCGCAGTCCGCGCAGGTAGTGCTCACGCATCAGTTTCTCGAACGTATCGTTGTTGGCGAGAAAACGGAAGCGTTCCCCGAGGCGCGCGCGGCGGCGGAGGCGGGCCAGGCGCTTCTCGTCCGCCAGCGTGCGCGACGAAAGTTCGTGCACGCCGAGGAAGTGTCCGAGCTCGGGATGCTTCTGGTAGAAGATCGCGCCCGATTTGCCGACCGTGTACTGGCGGCGCGCGAACGAGTCGATGGTCATCGGATGGTAGTGCCGCGTCACCGCCTTCGCGTTGTAGCGGATCTTCAGTCCGAGGTCGTTGAGGCGGTAGGCGAGCTCGATGTCTTCCCACGCCGCGGAGGGGAAGGTCGTGTCGAACGGATGATCGACGAGGAGTTGGCGATCGATGGAGATGTTCGACGTGTAGAAGAAGTTGTACGGCACGACGTCGCCGTCCTTGATCAACTTGTAGCCGAACTGCAGGCCGAAGTCGTTGATGTAGTCCATGAACGCCGTGACGCGCTCGCCGTGCGGCCAGCCGGTGTAGCCGAGGCAGGCGGTGAGCGGATCGTCGTTCGCGTTGCGGTGCACGCGCGCGTGCTCCGCCAGGAAGCGCGGCTCGGGGACGGTGTCGTCGCCGATGAAGATGACGAACTTGCCGCGCGCCAGGGTCACGCCATGGTTGCGCGCGCGTCCCGGACCGCCGTTCGGCTGCGTGCGGAAGGTGATGTCGGTTCTTTGCGAGATGACGTTTTCGGTGGCGTCTTTCGAGCCGTCGTTGATGACGATCGTCTCGAACTCCGGCGCGTCCTGCTGCGCGCCGAGCGCGTCGAGTACGCGCAGGAGCATGTCGAGACGGTTATAGGTCGGGATGACGATGGAGAAGTACATTAGGCGGTCGCAGTTTATCCTGCGCGCAGACGCAGGATCTCCGGCGGCACTCGCGGCGCATGTGGTGTTGTGCGCTGCCGGTGTAGCCGGAGATGCTGCGTCTGCGCGCAGCATGAACGGGGGATATGAGAGTCAAGATCTGCTGCATCGCGTCGGTCGACGAAGCCTGGATGGCCATCCGCGCCGGCGCCTCGGCCCTCGGCCTCGTCTCGACCATGCCGAGCGGGCCCGGCGTGATCCCGTGGGAGCGGATCGAAGAGATCGCGGCGGCCGTTCCGCCTCCCATCGGCACGTTCCTCCTGACCTGCAGCCAGGACGCGGCGGAGATCGCCGAACAGCAGCGCCGCTGCCGCACGAACACGATCCAGATCTGCGATCACCTCACCACCGGAACCTACGAGGAGCTCCGCCGCGCGACGCCGGGAATCTCGATCGTGCAGGTGATCCACGTGACGGGCGAGGAATCGATCGACGAAGCGAAAGAAGTCGCGCGGCACGTCGACGCGATCCTCCTCGACTCCGGCAATCAGAAGCTGGCGGTGAAGGAGCTCGGCGGTACGGGCCGGACGCACGACTGGCGGTTGTCGCGGCGCATTCGCGAGGCGGTGAACGTGCCGATCTTTCTCGCCGGCGGCCTGACACCGCTGAATGTGCGCGACGCGATCGAGAGCGTCGAGCCGTTCGGCCTCGATCTATGCAGCGGCGTGCGGACGAATGGCGATCTCGATGAAGTGAAGCTGCGCGCGTTCTTTCACGCGCTGAGCCCTCCATCCACGCACAACACCTGACCGGTGATCCCGCTGGCGTCGTCGCCGAGGAGGAACGCGATCGCGGCGGCCACCTCGTCCGCCTTCACCGATCTCCGCATCGGGATCTGGCGGATCATCTCCCGCTTCACCTCTTCATCCAGTCCGGCGAGCATGTCGGTCTCGACGAGTCCCGGCGCGACGCAGTTCACGCGGATGCCGCTGCGCGCGACTTCGCGGGCGAGCGAGCGGGTCATGGCGATCAGGCCGCCTTTGGCCGCGGAGTAATTCGCCTGGCCGACGATGCCGTGCAATCCTGAGAGCGACGCCACGTTCACGATCGCGCCGCGCCGCTTCTGCATCATCGGCTGCAGCACGGCTCGCGTCAGCGCGAACGCGCCGCCGAGGTTCGTGTCGATCACCTCGTCCCACTGCTCGTCGGTCATGTGGTAGGTCAGCGCGTCGCGGCGGATGCCGGCGTTGTTGACCAGCGCGTCGATCGCGCCGAAGCGCTTCAACGCTTCATCGACCACCTGTTTGGCCGCGTTGCGATCGGAGACATCCGCCTCGCAGGCGAGGATGCGCTCGGGATCGGAGGCCACGAACTCTCGCGCCGATTCCTTCGACGACGTGTACGTGATGGCCACGGCGTAACCGTCCATCAGCAGGCGCATGGCCGTGACGCGGCCGATGCCGCGCGCGCCGCCGGTGATGAGAGCTGTTTTAGCCATTGAGCTTTTGAGCGATTGAGCGATTGAGCAGCTGAACCGCCCAACCGCTCAATAGCTTAATCGCTATCAACTCTCTTCCTCGTACTTGTCCTTCAGCGACGCGACGACCGTCGGATCGGCGAGCGTCGTCACGTCGCCGAGCGCGCGTCCCTCGGCGATGTCGCGCAGCAGGCGGCGCATGATCTTGCCCGAGCGCGTCTTCGGCAGGTCGACCGTCACCAGGATCTTCTCCGGCCTTGCGATCGCGCCGATCTTGTCCGACACGTGCTGCTTCAGCTCCGCCTCGAACTTCGCCGGATCGTCGAGCGCGTGCTGCCGCTCCGACTCCTTCACGATCACGAACGCGGCGATCGCCGTCCCCTTGATGTCGTGCGAGATGCCGACCACCGCGGCTTCGGCGACGGACTTGTGATCGACGAGCGCCGACTCGACCTCCATCGTGCCGATGCGATGGCCGGCCACGTTCATGACGTCGTCGACCCGCCCGAGGAGCCAGAAGTAGCCGTCCTCGTCCCGCTTCGCGCCGTCGCCGGTGAAGTAGATGCCGTCCCACTTCGACCAGTACTGCTTCACGTAGCGCTCCGGATCGTTCCAGATGCCGCGCAGCATCGACGGCCAGGGCGAGGTGATGGCGAGATATCCGCCCCCGACGTCCACCGGATCCCCTTGCTGGTTGAGGATCACGGCGTCGATGCCGGGGAACGCCTTCGTCGCGGAGCCCGGTTTCGTCGGCACGATGCCGGGCAGCGGCGTGATGAGGATCGCGCCGGTCTCGGTCTGCCACCAGGTGTCGACGATCGGGCAGCGCTCGGCGCCGATGTTCCGGTGGTACCACATCCACGCTTCCGGATTGATCGGCTCACCGACCGATCCGAGGAGGCGGAGCGACGACATGTCGTGCGCCTTCGGCAGCTCCTCGCCCCACTTCATGAAGGCGCGGATCGCGGTCGGCGCGGTGTAGAAGATCGAGACTTTGTGCCGTTCGATGATGTCCCAGAAGCGATCCTTCTTCGGCCAGTCGGGGGCGCCTTCGTAGATCATCACCGTCGCGCCGCAGGCGAGCGGACCGTAGACGACGTACGAGTGGCCGGTGACCCAGCCGATGTCCGCGGTACACCAATAGACGTCCGAGTCCTTCAGGTCGAAGACCCATTTGCAGGTGGCGTAGCACTGGGTGAGGTAGCCGCCGGTGGTGTGAATGATGCCCTTCGGCTTCCCCGTCGTTCCGGAGGTGTAGAGCGTGTAGAGCATCTGCTCCGAATCGACCCACGCCGGCTCGCACTCCGCAGACGCGGTGGACATCAGCTCGTGGTACCAGCGGTCACGCTCCGGATGCATGGTCAGCGTGTCTTCCAGTTCATCCGCCGCGGCGCGGCGCATGATCACGACCACTTTCTCGATCGACGGGCAATCGTCGGCCGCGCTGTCGGCGGTCTTCTTCAGCGGCACGAGGTTGCCGCGACGGTAGCCGCTCGTGGCGGTGATCAGGATCTTCGCCTGCGCGTCCTGAATGCGATCGCGCAAGGCCTCGGCGGAGAAGCCGCCGAAGACCACCGAGTGCGCCGCGCCGACGCGCGCGCAGGCGAGCATGGCCACGACCGCCTCGGGGATCAGCGGCAGGTAGATCGCCACGCGATCGCCGGTCTGCACGCCGAGGGACTTCAGGACGTTCGCGAACTTCGAGACCTCGGCGTGCAGCTCGCGATACGTGAAGCGCCGGATCTCGCCCGGCTCACCTTCCCAGATGATCGCCGTCTTGTCGCCGCGCTCGGCGAGATGACGATCGAGGCAGTTGTACGACGCGTTGAGTGTTCCGCCGACGAACCACTTCGCGTACGGCGGATTCCATTCGAGGACTTTGTCCCATTTCGTCTGCCAATCGAGTTGTTCCGCCCAATTCGCCCAGAACCCTTCGCGGTCCTGCGCCGTCTTCGAGTAGACGGCGGCATCACTGACGTTGGCCTGCTTGCGGAACGCATCGGACGGTGGAAATTCGCGGGTTTCCTTCAGCAGCGCGTCAATCTCGTTTGCCATGATCCGCGAATTCTATAATTGAGGTCATTCATGAAAAGACTATTGATCGGAATCGCGCTGGTCGTCGTATGCGCATACGGCGGAGGGTGGCTGTTCGTGACGTCGATGAAGCAGCGCTATACGCCGCGCCAGTGGCCGGACAACCTCGGCATGCTGACCGATGTGGCGCAGCGCTATCCCGACGCGGAGACGAACGGCGCGGCGACGGCGTTGACGAAGCTCACCAGCGACCTTGGCATCAGCACGATCCCGCTGGTCAAGCAGACGAGCCCCGATTACGACGCGATCAAGGAACCGTTGAACGTCTACTTCCGCGCGGAGCTCGAGCGGATCGGCGATCAGCTGCAGGCGCCGCCGGCGAATGTCGCGGCGTATTTCGCGCAGCACGACGCGCAGCTGAACGCGATTCGCGATCACGTCGTGACGGGCGGCCCGATCCGCTGGGTCGAGCATTTCCGCCAGGGACACGACGCGCCGATTCCGAATCTCCTCGGGTTGATGACGCTGACGAAAATCTTCACCGCCCGAGGATTGGCGAAGGCGGCGAACCACGACGTCACGGCGTGGGATGACCTGCACGCGGTCTGGTTGCTCGATCGCGAGCTGTGGCAGCGTCCCGAACTGATCTCGCAGCTCATCGCGCTGTCGGGCACGCGCATGGTGAACGCGTCGGCGGCGAAGATGCCGCTGCCGGTTCCGCCGTGGTTCGGCGAGCTGCAGTCATTCGACTATCGCCATCGATTCGCGGCGTCGTATCAGGCCGAGGCCTGGATGATCAGCCACGCGCCGACGCCGCGGATCCAGCGGCCGTTCTTCGATGCCTGCGCCCTCGACGCCGCCGAGCAGATGCGCGTCTGGACCACCAACCTCGCGACCACGAACCGATGCGACGTGTCGCCCGTGCAGCCGATGGCGATGGCGTCATGGAACGTCCTGGGAAAGGTGGCGATGCCGAACCTCACCGGCGCCTGGACGCGCTTCGCCCGTTTTCAGGCCGAGCTCGAAGCGACCGACAAGATCCTCTCCATGCGCCGCGGCGAGACGCCGTCGGCGAAGACGGCGTGCTCGGATGGAACGTGGGCGGTGGCTTCGAACAGTGTGAAGTTCAGCCGCGACATCGAGGTGCCGCCGCCGGGCATCAAATATCCTCTGACCTACACCCGGTGAAAAAGCCTGGACGCTCGGATCTGACCGATGCGCGTTCTCGCACTCCTCGCCTTCTCGATCCTCCTGATCTGGGTGATCCTCACCGCCGGCGCACGCCTCGCCGTCAACGACGCGATCAAGGCGCCATGGCCGGAAGACCTCGGCGTGATCGGCGATGTGCCGCGGCGCTATCCGGTGCGGAAGACGACGCCTCAGGCAACGATGCTGGTTTCGCTGGTAGTGGCCGTCGACACGCAGCTCGGGCCGCAGGGCGAAGAGGTGACGACGGAGTTGATGAGCGACGAGCTGAAGAAACAGCTGCTCGACTTTCTGCTGGCACAGCTGCAGAAGGCCGATGACAGCATCGACGCGCCGCCGCCCGGGCTCGAACACTTCCTTCGTGAGCGCGGTCTCGCGCTCGCGTCGATCACGAGGACGATCAATGGATTGGGGTCATCCGTCGATTGGGGTGAGGAGGTCGGCGCCGACCGGCCGCCGTCGCCGAACCTGACCGGCCACATGCAGGTGACGAGACTTCTCGCCGCATACGCCCTGCTGAAGGCGCACGACGGCGACCCGGCGGCGTGGGATTCCGTGCGGGCCATCGACGCGCTATCGCGGCCGCTCTGGCGAAGAGGCGACCCGTCGTGCGTCTCCGCCGCGATTTCTTCGAGCCGTCTCGCGAACGGCGTCGCGCGGAAGCTTCCGCCGCCGCTTCCCGCGTGGTGGGACGAAGTCGAGGAGTTCGATGCGCGCCGCGCGTTGATCGCCGCGGATCAGGCGAAGACGTGGAGCGCATGGCATTTCATCGAGACGCGGTGGAAGGCGAAGGGACCGCAGGGCGTCATCTTCTCCGCGTACGTCGACGCCACGACGGCGAGCCTGCTCAATCACTCCCGTCAGGCGGCCGAAGAGCTGGCGGCGCTTCGCACATGCGCCGTCGACGCGGACGCCATGGGTCGCCGCACGCGCGTGCCGTCGTGGAATCTGTTGCGGCCCTACGGTCCGCCGGCGAGCGCGGTCAACGCGCAACGCGTCCGCGTCTACGACTTCGAGCGCGAAGCGACGGCGCGCGTCTTCGCCATCAAGGAGCACCGGCCGTTGCCGATGACGTCGCGTTGCGCGGACGGCAGCTGGTCGTACGCGAACGGCGTCCTGCGATTCAGCGCGCCGATTCCGCTGAAGGCGCCGGGGAAGCCGGTGGTGCCGCGCACGCTCCGCTACTGAACGTGCGCGAAGCTGGCGACGATCGACTTGAACACGCCGAGGCCGTCGGCGTTGCCGAGCAGCTCCTCCGAGCAGCGCTCGGGGTGCGGCATCATGCCGAGGACATTGCGCGTGGCGTTGCAGATGCCGGCGATGCCGCGCGCGGAACCGTTCGGGTTCGCGGCGCCGGAGACCACGCCGTCCGGTTCGCAGTAGCGGAAGATCACCTGGCGGTTGCGCTCCAGCTCATCGAGCAGCGCGTCGTCGGCGAAATAGTTCCCTTCGCCGTGCGCGATCGGGACGCGCAGAATCTGTCCGCGCTGCAGCTCCGATGAGAACGGCGTGTCGGTTTCTTCCGTGCGGATGAAGACGTCCCGGCCGAGGAAGCGGAGATGGGCGTTGCGCATCAGCGCTCCCGGCAGCAGACCGACCTCGGTCAGCACCTGGAATCCGTTGCAGATGCCGAAGACCAGTCCGCCCGCCGCGGCGTGGCGTTTGATCGGCTCCATGATCGGGGCGAACTTCGCCAGCGCTCCGGCGCGGAGGTAATCGCCGTACGCGAAGCCGCCGGGGATGATCACGCAGTCGGCGCCTTTGAGGTCGGTCTCCTTGTGCCAGAGCAGTTCCGCGTCGGCGCCGAGGACGTTCTTCGTGACGTGAAGGGCGTCGTGATCGCAATTCGATCCGGGAAGGATGACGATTCCGAATTTCATTTCGCGCTCGCTGCTCTCGGGACTTTGTAGATTGTAAGGTAGCCCGCGCGGTCGGTCACGACGAGCGTGTTCGCGTCGCGGTCGTAGGCCACGGCGTACGCGTTCACGCCGTAGAGCGACGCCGGCATCACCTTGCGGCTGGAGGCCATGAAGACGCCGCCGCTGGCGTTGCAGCGACGCTCGGCGTAGAGCAGCAACTCGGGCGACGCGAGCGCCGCAATCTGCGGACCGCTGCCTTCGGGGAGGCAGATGTGCTCGCTGCTGACCAGATCGCCGAAGTCGATGGAGATGCGCATCCGGCCGTCGCCGTTGGAGCTCATCTGCTTCGCCGACTTCGTCACCAGCGGCTTCTCGAACAGCGCGTCGCGGCTCAACGCGATCAGCGCGCGATCGTTCGCCGCGAAGAGCGCCGCCTCGATCAGCTTGTCGGTCTGCATCGGATCGCGGGTGAGCTCGTTGAACGTCGCGGTGTCGTAGAGCGCCACCGCCGTGGCTTTCACGTTGCCGAAGTTCTCCGTGCCGATCACGGCGAGCGTCGCGCCGTTGGACGTCACGGCCATGGCCATCGGATCGGCGAAGGGGATCGTCTTCAGCTCCTTCTCGCCGCGCGCGTCGTAGACATGGACGCGCCGCCCGAGAAGGAAGAGGAAACGGCCGGTCGGATCGGGGAGTGCGTCGCGGATCGGCTCGCCCTCGATGGTGATCTCGCGGACGATCTTGAAGCCGGGGAGCTCGAGGATCGTGGCGCTCTCGTCGCTGCCGTTCGCGATGTAGAGGAGCGAGCCGTCGGCGCTGCTGCGGAGCGTGATGAGCTCTTTGGTCGAGGCGATCTCCGCGGAGTCGAGCACGAGGCGGTTTTTGATCGCGCCTGTTTTCGCGTCGACGGCGATCACCGCCTGCGGCTGAGCCAGTCCGACGTAGAGCGTGCCGTCGCGTCCGATGGCGACGCCGTGCGGGTCGCCGTCCACCGCCCAGCGGCGGATCACCTTCTGGTCGTGAGTGGGAACGGGAGTGAGAGGTTTTGGCTGCGGCTGCGCGAAGAGGGCGGCAGCCGCGGAGCAAGTGAGCAGAACGAGGCCGGTGATACTACTCCTCGAGTGTGTAGGAGAAATGTTCGATGACGGTATTGGCGAGGAGCCTTTCACACATTTGTCGAAGCTGCGATTCGACGTGGTCTCGATTCTGCCCACTGTCCGCAAGCGTTATCCGAAACAGCTTGCCGACCCGCACATCTTCCACCCCCCCGAAACCGAGCGAGCTCAGCGAGTGCTGAATGGCCTTCCCCTGGGGGTCGAGGACGGACGGTTTGAGCTCGACGATGACGGTTGCTTTCATGGGCCGATCATAGCGCGGCCCGAATCCCGAATCGGATGGCCCGCGGCGACTCCCACGCAATCGGCTGATTGGGGAGCGGGAACGGGACGGGGAACGGGAAGCTCGGGAGGTCGAATTCGGAGGTGAAGCCGTAGGGGGTCTGGCGATTGAAGAGGTTGAAGACGTCGGCGACGAGCGAGACCGCGCGGAGCGTGATGCCGAGGTGGAGATCGGTGCGGAAGAGGGACGGGGCGCGTTCGGTGGTGCGGGGGAGCGAGGCGGAGGAGGACCAGGTCACGATCGTGCCGGCGTCGACGATGCCGAGGTTCGTCGAGGCGGTGCCGGTGACCTGATGACGGCGGCGCGCGGTCGGCGCGAAGACCTCGCCGTAATTCGGCTCGAGCGACGAGAGCAGGTAGAAGAGGTGAAGCCGGAGCGCGGCCTCCTGGCGCCGCAGCTCCAGCAATCCGCCGTTCATGTTCCGCCCCGCGATCGTCCGGCGAATCAGGCGGGCGGCGATCTGCACCGTATCCAGCGAGAAGTCGGCGCCGGCGGTCGCCTCGCTCATCCGGTTCGGCAGCGGCTGCGCGCCGAGCATGAGGTCGTCGGCATAGCGGCCGAAGGTCGTGAAGAGACGAAAGTCCTGCGACGACTGCCAGATCACCGACGCGCGCGGAAGCCAGACGAAGTCCTGGTGTGAGCTGTAGTTTCCTCCCCGGAGCCACTCGCGGCGAAGACCGCCGTCGACGACCAGGCCGGGCCTCGGCTGCCAGGTGTCGGCGACGTATGCCGCGCTGGTGGTATGAGCTCCCGAAGGCGGAATGACGATGACCGGAAGGCGGAGCTGACCGGCTTCGTCCGCATATTCGCCGCCGCCACGCAGCACGTGCGCGCCGAACATCCGCTGCACGCCGGCATACGCGCGGCCGGTATGCGTGTCGTAAAACGAGACGTCCGGGAGCGACACGCGCGATGCCCCGCCTTCGACGAGCCAGGTCGATCCGTTGACGATCGTCCGCAACGCCGCGGCCTTCGTCCCGATGTGGTTGGAGCCGCTGATGAAGGAGGGGATGTCGAAGTTCTCCCGCCCCGGATCGCCGAACGCCTCGACGATCACCTTTCCCGACGGTGTGGCGGTGAGCTCGACCTTCCCGAGGAAGGCATTGAGGGAGTCGTGGAAGTGCTGCCCGCCGAAACTGGACAAGGTCGCCTCGGCGTCGGCGCGGTCGTATCCGGCGAAGAGCCAGAGACGCTCATGCAGGGCGCCGCCGATCGTGAATCCCGCGTCCCAAGAGCGGGACTTCGTCGATTCGGAATTGTGAGTCGACGAGGCGGTCGGCTGGTAGTACGCGAAGACGCCGGCGCGGAACCGGCGCTGCGAAGGCGTGGTCGCCAGCAGCAATCCGCCGGTGCTGTGTCCGTATTCGGCCGGCGTGCCGATGGTCAACAGGTTGACTGCTTCGAAGAACTCCAGCGGCAGCTGCACCGGCGTTTCCTCGGGCAGCTCGACGCCGTCGATCAGGACGCCGTTCCCGCCGCGCGGAGTGCCGAGAATCGTGCGGCCGAAGATCGTCTGAACGCTGCCCGGAGCGGTCCGGAAGACGTCGTTCACGATGCGGTCGAACGGCAGCGACGCGAGATCGTGCTCTGCGAGCGGAAGCTCGACCGTCGCATGCTCGGAGTCGTGAACGGGTGCCGGCGGCGACAGCTCGGGGATGACGCCGGCCTCGAGATCGAATCGCGCGGTCTCTCCCGGCGCGATGTCGAAATCACGCCAGTTCTGATTGACCGCGATGTGTCGATGGCCCGGCGTGACGAGCAGCCGGTACTCGCCGCGCTCGTTCGTGATCGCCACGCCGTCGTCGGATGTGACGCGCACGTGCGCCGCCGGCGCGCCGCCCTGCGTGATGACTCCCGTGACGACCGCCGTCGTCTCGCCGCCGCGAGCGATCCCGGCTGCGATGAGGATGGTGAGGACCAGGGCACCGTAGAACGATCTCATTTCGCGCTCCTGCTTGATTGCATCGTCGCAGGTCCCTGACATGACCGCTGATCGCAAAGCGGTCACAGTCATTACACGGGATCGTCACGGCCGGCGCCGGAGATCAGAACCCGAAGAGCGACATCTGCCCCGGAGGGGGCGGCATCGGTGTGCGCGACAGATTGAAAATCCCCGTCGGCTCGTACTGCTTCGCCACGGCCAGCTCGATCGGCGCGCCGGTGCGGCGGAGCAGGCGCGTGGCCATGTCGCGCACGATCGACTCGTTGTTGTTCTTCTGCGAGAGGTGGATCAGGCAGAGGGTGCGGGTGGCGGGGCCGAGCATCCGTTCGATGGCGGTGATGGCGTCGTCGTTCGAGAGATGTCCGTAGCGCGACATGATGCGGCGCTTGAGGCTCCACGGGTACGTGCCCATCCGCAGCATGTCGAGGTCGTGGTTCGACTCGAAGAAGAGGCCGTCGCAATCGGTCAGGTGCCTGCGCACTTCCTCGTTCACGTATCCGAGGTCGCTGGCGATGCCGGCGCGGGCGCCGTCGCGCGACTCGATCACGAAGCACGACGAATCGGCGGCGTCGTGGATCGTCTTGCGGGCGTGGACGTTCAGCTCGCCGATCTGGAACGTCGAGTTGTTCTCGAACACGATCACCGGCGTCTCATCGCAGTCGAAGCCGCCGGCGATCATCGTTCCCTGCGAGCAGTAGATCGGGATGTCGTGCTTGCGGGCGATCCGCTCCGCGCCGTGGATGTGGTCGGAGTGCTCGTGGGTGATGACGATGGCGGAGATGCTCTCGATGGAGAGGCCGAGGAGGGCCAGCCGTTTTTTCGTCTCCCGCGGACCGAGTCCGGCGTCGACCAGGATGGAGGTGCCGTCGCTCTCGAAATAAAAGCAATTGCCGGCGCTTCCGGATCCGAGAGGGGCGACGAGCATGCCCACGATGGTAGCATCGCCCGCGCGATGCCAATGGAACGCTTCGTGGTCGAGGGAGGCCGCCGCCTCGACGGAACGATCCGGCCGGGCGGAAACAAAAACGCCGCGCTGCCGATCCTCGCGGCCTGCCTCCTCACCGACGAGGCGATCACGCTGCGCAACCTGCCCGATATCCAGGACGTCCGCGTCATGCTGGAGATCCTGGAAGGCCTCGGCGCGAGCGTGGAACGGCTCGAGCGCAACGTCGTGCGCATCCATGCAAAAGGCGAGTGCGGCACGACGCCCGACCCGGCGCTGTCGAAGAAGATCCGCGCGTCGATCCTGCTCGCCGGCCCGCTGCTGGCGCGCGTCGGATCGGCGTTCATCGCCAAGCCGGGCGGCGACGCCATCGGCCGACGCCGCGTCGACACGCACCTCCTGGCGTTGGAGGGCCTCGGCGCGCAGATCGAAGTGTCGGCCTACGAATACCGGATGAGCGCGCAGACGCTGCGCGGCAAGAACATGTTCCTCGACGAGGCGTCGGTCACGGCGACGGAGAACGCGGTCATGGCCGCGGTGCTGGCCGAGGGCGATACGCTGATCTACAACGCGGCGGCCGAGCCGCACGTGCAGGATCTCTGCAAATTTCTGATCGGCCTCGGCGCGAAGATCGACGGCATCGCCTCCAACACGCTGCGCATCGAAGGCGTCGACTCGCTGCACGGCGGCGACTTCACCATTCCGAGCGATCACATCGAGGTCGGCTCGTACATCGGCCTGGCGGCCGTCACGCGCAGCGAGCTGGTGATCGAAGACGCGGTGCCGCATCACATGTACGCCGTGCGGCACATGCTGGAGAAGCTCGGGCTGGACATCCGCGTGGAAGGGCCGAACATCCGCGTGCCGCGCGATCAGGAGCTGCGCGTCCGCTACGACATCGGCGCCGCGGTGCCGAAGATCGACGACGGTCCGTGGCCGCTCTTTCCCGCCGATCTGCTGTCGATCATGGTCGTCATCGCCACGCAGGCGGAAGGGACGGTCATGATCTTCGAGAAGATGTTCGAGTCGCGCCTCTTCTTCACCGACAAGCTGATCTCCATGGGAGCGCGGATCATCCTGTGCGATCCGCATCGCGCCATCATCGTCGGCGGACCGCGGCTGCAGGGGGCGGAGATCTCCAGTCCCGACATCCGCGCCGGCATGGCCCTTCTCCTCGCGGCGCTCTGCGCGAAAGGGGAGAGCGTGATCCACAACATTCACCAGATCGACCGCGGCTACGAGCGCATCGAGGAGCGGCTGAATCCGTTGGGTGCGCGCATCCGGCGCGAACGGGATGAATGATGCGCCCCGCCGTGATGGGCATCCTCAACGTCACCCCTGATTCGTTCTCCGACGGCGGTGTCCATTTCGATCACACCAAGGCGCTGCACGCGGCGCTGCAGATGATCGAGGACGGCGCGACGATCATCGACGTCGGCGGGGAGTCGACGCGGCCGGGAGCGGCGGCGGTGTCGGCGGACGAAGAGATCGCGCGCGTGGCGCCGGTGATCGACGACATCCGCCGGCGGAGCGACGTCACGATCTCCATCGACACGCGCAAGGCGAAGGTGGCGCGGGCGGCGATCGCAGTCGGCGCGAACATGGTCAACGATGTGTCGGGACTGACGTTCGATCCCGAGATGCGAAAGATCCCCGAGGTCCCGCTGATCGTCATGCACATGCGGGGCGAGCCGGCGACGATGCAGCAGTTCACCGATTACGGCGACGTGGTCGCCGACGTCGCGCGCGAGCTGCGCGAGCGGATCGCCGGCGTCGCGCGGGAGCGGGTGTACATCGATCCCGGCATCGGCTTCGCGAAGACCGCGGAGCAGAACCTCGAGCTGCTGGCGCGATGCGGCGAGCTGACCTCGATCGCGCCGCTGGTCATCGGCGCGTCGCGCAAGGCGTTCATCGGCCAGCTCACCGGACACGCCGCCGGCGCCACGCGCATGCCCGGCTCCCTCGCCGCGGTCGCCGCCGCGAAGCGTGGAGGCGCCGCGATCGTCCGCGTGCACGACGTGAAGGAGACGGTCGATTTTCTGAAGGTGCTGTGCGCGATCGACGGGGCCGGGGAATGACCTGGTTCGACCGCCTCCTCTCCCTGCAATTCACCTGGCGCGATCTGATCGACGTGGTCATCGTCGCGTTCATCATCTACAGCATCCTCGCCCTGATCCGCGGCACGCGCGCCATGCAGATCACGATCGGGCTGATGCTTCTCGGCAGCTCGTTCTTCGTGGCACGGGCGTTCGATCTGCCGGCGCTGGAGTCGATCTCGCGGGAGATCCTTTTCTACCTGCCGTTCGCGGTCATCGTCCTCTTCCAGCACGAGATCCGGCGCGGCCTCGCGCGCATGGGGGCGAACCCGCTGCTGGCGTGGTTCCGTCACCGGCACGATGACCTCGACGTCGCGGCGATCGTGCGCGCGTGCGACGTGCTGGCGTCGAAGCGCATCGGCGCGCTGATCGTCGTCGAAGGGCTGCAGACGCTGCGGCTGTACGAGGAAGGGGCCAAGCCGCTCGACGCGGCGCTCACCGCGGAGTTGCTGGTCAGCATCTTCACGCCGGGAGGCCCGCTGCATGACGGCGCAGCGATCGTGCGCGCGAACCGCATCGTCGTCGCCGGCGCGTTCCTGCCGCTGACCACCTCCGCCGATCCGCAGCTCGCGCACGGCACGCGCCACCGCGCGGCCATCGGCGTGACCGAAGAGAGCGACGCCACCGTCGTCGTCATCTCCGAGGAGAACGGCTCGATCGCCGTCGCGCGGGAAGGGCAGCTCGTCGAGCACCTCGACGCGACGACGCTCACGCAGACACTGCGCGGCCGTTTCGGGGGCGCGCGATGAGGCCGTGGGTCTCGAACCTCGGACTGAAACTGCTGTCCCTCTTCCTGGCGTTCGTCGTCTGGTTCGTCGTCTCCGCGCCGCGCCGCGAGAGCGTCTCCGAGCGCGCCTTCGCCGCGCCGCTCTCGCTCGTCGGCATGCCGCGCGAGCTGGTCATCACCACGCCCGTTCCCGACACCGTCAACGTCCGCCTGCGCGGGCGCAGCTCCGATCTCCGCGCGCTGTCGTCGCAGAACCTCGAGGTCACGCTCGATCTCCGCTGGGTGCAGCCGGGCGAGGCGCAGGTCACGCTGCGGCCGCAGGCGATCAACGTGCCGCCGAACGTCGAAGTCGTCTCCGTCGATCCGAACAAGGTGCACTTCCGGGTCGAGCAGTTGCGGCAGCGCGCCGTGCCGATCCGGCCCTTCCTCGTCGGCCAGCCGCCGGGCGGCTTCGTGGCTGGCGATCCGGCCGTCGCTCCCGATCAGGCTCTCGTTTCCGGCCCGGCGTCGCAGGTGCGGAACGTCAGTGAGGTGGCCACCGAACGGATTATCATGACCGGCCGCACCGCGACGTTCACGCAGAGCGTCGCGGTCGTCTCCGACACGCCGCTGGTCCGCGTCATCGAGCCGCTGACGACACAGGTCACGGTTCCGGTGCTGCCCGAGGTCGGACCGAATCCGCCGACGGACACCACCGACACCACATCGAAAAAGAAGGCCCCATGAGAGTCCTGTTTGGAACCGATGGCATTCGCGGGAAGGCGCATGAGTATCCGCTCGACCCGCGGACGATGTTCGCGCTGGGGGAGGCACTTGCGCACAGGTTGAAGGGCGGCAAGGTGCTGTTGGGGATGGACACCCGCGAGTCGGGGCCGGAGATCGCGCGCGCGCTCGCGGCCGGCATCGCGCACGGCGGCGGCGAAGCGCAGCTGATCGGCGTCGTGCCGACGCCGGCGGTCGCGTATCTCTGCCACACCACCGACGCCGCGGCCGGACTCTCGATCTCCGCTTCGCACAATCCGTTCGGCGACAACGGCGTGAAGATCTTCGGCCATGACGGGATGAAGCTCGCCGACGCGATCGAGGAAGAGATCGAAGACGAGATGCGTGCGGCGCGGCGCGAGGAAGTGACGATCTCCGACGCCCCGCTTCCCGATTCGCCCGATCTCATCGAGCGGTACGAGGCCTTTCTCCTTTCGGGCGTAAAGCCGAACGCACTGGCGGGGAGGCGGGTCGTGCTCGATGCCGGCAACGGCGCCGCCTTTCGCATCGGCCCCGAGGCGTTCCGCCGCGCGGGAGCCGAGGTCACCGTCATCAACGACCAGCCGAACGGGACGAACATCAACGAGGCGTCGGGCGCGCTGCATCCCGAGACGCTGGCGAAGGTAGTTGTCGAAAAACGGGCTGATTTTGGAGTCGCGTTCGACGGCGATGCTGACCGGGCGATCTTCGTCGACGACGCCGGCAAGGTCCGCAACGGCGACGAGATCATCTATTTATGGGCTCAGCGGCTCCAGCGAGACGGAATGTTGCGTGGAGGCTGCGTCGTCACGACCGTCATGTCGAATTTCGGGTTCGAAAAGCAGCTGCGGGAGGACGGAATCGAGCTCTGCCGTGCGCAGGTCGGCGATAAGTACGTTCTCGAAATGATGCTGGAACGTGACGCGATCCTCGGCGGCGAGCAATCGGGCCACATCATCGATCTGAGCGTCCACACCACCGGCGACGGCATCCACACAGCGCTTGTTTTTGGAGAGTTGCTCGCCGAAGCCGATCGGCCGTTCTCACAGCTCCGGACATTCATGCCGATGCCGCAACTCCTGGTAAACAAAAACGTTGCCTCAAAACCTGCGCTTGATTCGCTCCCGCGCTACAACGCGGCGCTGGCGAAGGCGCACGAGGAGCTCGGAGGCGGTGGCCGGATCCTGGTGCGCTACTCGGGGACCGAAAATCTGATCCGGGTGATGGTCGAAGGGGAGGATGCCGCGCTCATCCGTCGGATTGCGGACGATCTCGCCGCTGTTCTGGTCGCGGAAATCGGTGCGTAAAGCTGCCTCTAGCGGAACCTGAGGGCCGTCGCTATACTGCGCCATTCATTTTTTGACCCTTTTGGCGCGGAGAGATCGATGGCGAAGGTGCAGGGGAAGAAAACGGCTGTAGCGAAACGCGGTGCGAGCCGTCCGGCGGCGCGTCCGAAAACCGCATCAGCAGGTAAAAAGGCTGCGAAAAAGCCTGTTGCACCGAAGGCCCGGGCCGCCAAAACGAAGCCGGCGCGCAAGCCAGCTCCCAAGCCGGTGGCGAAGGGAAAGCCGGCGCCGAAGACCGCATTGAAGGCCGTCAAGCCCGCTCCGCCGGTCAAAACGGCTCCAAAAGCGGTCAAACCGGCCCCGGCTCCGAAGATTCTGCCGAAGCCGGTCGAGAAGCCGCAGCCGAAACTGGCGCCGAAGCCGGCCCCGAAACCGGTGGCGGTCGCCGCCGCCCCCCGCCCCGCGCCGGTCGTGGACGACAAGAAGCGCGCGCGCCGTCCGCGTCCGCGGATCACGTCGAGCGGCGGACCGGTCGCGAACTGGCTGCACGCCGGCGAAAAGCCGCGCCCGTCGTCGTTCATCCCGGCGCCGCCGCGCGCCGAGGCGCCGTCGCTGGTCGCCGCACCGCCGGCCTCGTCCGATCGCCTCATCCGCAATGAAGACCTCCTCGCCCCCGCCGGCCGCACGGTGCCGGTGCGCATCGACGTCGAAGCCGCGGGCGGCCGCGTCTACATCTACCCGAATCCGGTCGAAGTCTCGCTGAAGCCGGGCGAAGGCATCGAATGGGACTTCCGCTACCTCGGCGGAGCCGATGTGACCGTCGATGAGATCGTGATCGAGTTCGAGAAGCCGTCGCCCTTTCCGCAGCAGGTCTTCCGCTGCAAGAAGCCGGGCATCGGACGTCCGCAGCGCCAGATGTCGGCCGGCGCGACGCAGGCGTCGAGCGGACGCCGCGTTCAGTACGTCGTTCGCGCGATGACGGCGTTCAAGACCGAGCTCGGCGTCGCGAAGCCTTTTGTTTTGATCGGCTAGCTTCCACAGGGGTGGGCCGCAAGGCCCACCACAAGCCGAACGCGATCGCGAACATCAGCACGAAGCGGTACGAGTGGTTCGCCGTCCCCCAGAAATTGCGGGCGAACGCGCCGTAGTGCACGCGGCTCCACGCGCCGAGGCGCAGCACGTAGATGCTCATGACTTCGGTCGCCAGCGCCAGGATGTGCGTGACGTACATCAGCAGCGAGGCGATTACGAAGCGGAGCATGTTGCGGTCGGAGAACGGCTTCGGATTGATGGCGAAGAGCGCCGCCAGCAGGACCCAGTTGAAGGTCAGGTCGATGACCGGCAGGCCGGGACGCGGCGAGCGAGGATCGAAATCACTGCGATCGACCTTCACGTCTTCGCCGGTCGCGGTCAGGTGCGTCACCTTCGGGCTCTCGAACGCGCGCAGCAGCGCTTCCGCGCCGGCGGCGACGGCGCGATCGTAGAGCGGTGACGCGGCGACCCAGATCACCACCGCGACGACAAAGCCGGCCAGTCCCTTAAGAGCCGTTTGCCAGTCGATTCGGGGCAACGCGTGCGCTCCATTGAAGGAAGAAGATGATGGCGGCGAGGATCACGACCACCTGCCAGACCGCGGTGTGGAAGATCTGGAACAGCGACGGCCTGTACGCGCCGATGAGGTAGAGCGAGATGATGCGGATCTCGTTGATGAACTGCACGATCACCGCGCCGATGCCGAGACCGATGAGGCGCGCGCGCCACGTCGCGGGGAACGAGCCGATCGCCGCGAGCAGGATCAGCATCGCCTCGATGCCGTTGCATCCGTTGTTGATGTTCACGGCGAAACGCGATGAAGCGATGGTCGTGCCGCTGACGATCACGTTCTGACCGATGGCGTGCAGCAGCGCCCCCGCCGCGACGGCGATCCCTCTCGTCGCCGGGACGATGACATGGTCGTTGACCGGGTTCCAGGCCACCAGGAGATACATGGCGATGAGGGCCGCGAAGAACTTGATGAGAAAGACTTTTTGGTCATGTTTCATGGGAAAGGCGACAGTGTACACTCCCGCCTCCAATGTCGCTGATCACTCCCTTTCACTCGCCACTCGTCGATCTTCTCGAAGACGGACTCGCGCCATACGCCGCGACGTTGCCGTCCATTCAGATCTCGCCGCGCTCGCAGTGCGACCTCGAATTGCTCGCCACCGGCGCGTTCACGCCGCTCGATCGATTCATGTCGCAGCGCGACTACGAGCGGGTCGTTTCGGAGATGCGGCTGGCGAACGGCGCGCTCTTTCCGATCCCCATCACGCTGCCGCTACATGAATCACTGCAGGAGCCGCCGCCGCTCCATCACGACGTCGCGCTGCGCAGCCAGAAGAACGAGATCCTCGCGGTGATGACCGTCGAGGAGGTGTACGGCTGGGACCCGGACGAAGCGGCGGCGAAGGTGTTCGGCACGACCGAGCGCCGGCATCCGCTGGTCGCGGAGATGGAGCGCTGGGGGAAGCTGAACATCAGCGGACGGCTGCGCGTGCTGCAGCTGCCGACGCCGCCCGACTTTCGGGAACTGCGGAGGACGCCGGCCGAGGTGCGGGCGCTGCTGGAAGAGCGCGGGCACTCGAACGTGGTCGCGTTCCAGACCCGCAATCCGATGCATCGCGCGCACGAGGAACTGACCAAGCGCGCCATCGCCGCCATCGACGGCGTCCTGCTGCTGCATCCCTCCGTCGGCATGACCAAGCCGGGCGACGTCGATCACTACACGCGCGTCCGGACGTACAAGGCGCTGACCGAAAATCACTACGACAAAGATCGCGTCGTCCTCTCGCTGCTGCCGCTGGCGATGCGCATGGCCGGTCCGCGCGAGGCGCTGTGGCACGCCATCATCCGCCGCAACTTCGGCGCGAACCACTTCATCGTCGGCCGCGATCACGCCAGTCCGGGCGCCGGCTTCTACGGCCCGTACGACGCGCAGGAGCTGGTGTCGAAGCACAGCGACGAGATCGGCGTGAAGATGGTGCCGTTCCACGAACTGGTCTACGTGGCGGACGAAGACCGCTACGAAGAGGCGTCGAACATTCCGCCCGGCGCGACGACGCGCTCGATCTCCGGCACGCAGGTCCGCGACGAATTCCTGGGCCAGGGCGTGCCGCTGCCGTCCTGGTTCACCCGCCCCGAAGTCGCGGCCATCCTCGGCGAGAGCTATCCGCCGCGGCATCGCCAGGGCGTCTGCATCTGGTTCACCGGACTCTCCGGCGCCGGCAAGTCGACGACCGCGGAGATCCTCAGCGTTCTATTGCTCGAGCACGGGCGGCAGTCGACGATGCTCGACGGCGACGTGGTCCGCACGCACCTGTCGAAAGGCCTCGGATTCTCGAAAGAGGATCGCGACACGAACATCGTGCGCATCGGATTCGTCGCCGCGGAGATCGTGCGTCACGGCGGCGTCGCGATCTGCGCCGCGGTGAGCCCGTATCGCGCCACGCGCGACCAGGTGCGGGCGATGGTCGGCGCGGAGCACTTCATCGAAGTCTTCGTCGACACGCCGCTCGAGGTCTGCGAGTCGCGCGACGCGAAGGGGATGTACGCCGCCGCGCGCCGCGGAGCGATCAAGAACTTCACCGGCATCGACGATCCGTACGAGGCGCCGGCGGCGCCCGAGGTCACGCTCGATACGACGGACGTGACGGCGGAAGAAAACGCGCGGCGCATTGTGGATGTATTGCGCGAACGCGGCTTCATCCGCTAGCTCAGCAGGAACTCCATCCTTCCCGCGATACGGCTGAGTGCATGCCGTTCGCATAAGACGCCGCCATCACTTGGACAGCCGCGGCGTCTCCTGCTCCCGCTCGGCGCCGCTTCCAATCAACCCGGCGCAGTCCGCCATCATCGAAAGGTCACAGTATGAAAGCGGTCGTACTTTCAGCACTACTGTTGTCTATTTCCTTCATCGCACCGAGTAAGGCATTCGCGTGTCACGTCGAAGACGCGGTATTTACCGATTCGTATCGCGGCGACGCAAATCTCGATCTGAACGATTACGCGCGCATTCTCGCGGACGCCGACTCCAACGACCGGCGCTGCGCCGAGCTCGCCGATTACGCCCTCTATAACAAACTCAATAATACGCCGACGACGATCTGGAACACCTGGCTGCAGGGTGCGCTGGTTTCGGTCGTGTTCGCCGCCGCGAACCGAATCGGGGCAAACGGCTTCGCCACGAAGGACCTCGATGACGCGCTGAAGCGCGTGCACGACAATTTCACCACCATCGGCCGCGATCCGTTCGGTTGCACGAAGGAATCGACGAATCAATGCGTCGATGATTTCATCGTCGGCGCGCCCGGTTTCGCGTGGGAGGCGGCCTACTATCATCGCCGCGGCGATCCATACGGCGACGTCTCCACGCTCCAGCAGAACGCGATCAACGCGATGGCCGACGGTTTCAACGAGGTCTGCATCCGCAAGTCGCCGGCCGATCCCGGCGACACATATTGCAACGGCTCGGCGTTCAATCTGGAGAACGCGAATTACGTGGCCGCCACCGCCAGCTTCAATCACGGACAGCGGATGCCGTCGTACGGCTACGGATTGATGACCAGCGTCACCAATACCGCGCTCGGATTGCAGGCGTCGGAGTATACCGGCACCCTCGTCACCTCCGATCAGCAGAAGATCGCCCGCGCCCTGGCCAAAGAGATGCAGCTCTACACGTCGAACAACGAGTTCACGTACGACTGCGAAACGAGCCTCTATCCCGACGCGAACGGCAATTTCGGCTTCGCCTACTGCGGCGGCCCCGACAACTACAGCGCGAAGATGTACGAGCAGAAGGAGGCGTATGACACCTATTTCGGCGGTATGCCCGCCGGCGGGTTTCAGGGAGACACGAATTCGTTCGACATCAGTAAATTCAGCCTCGGCTCGTTCGGCGACGGCTTCTTCTCCTATAACCGCTACATGTACTACTACACCGAGAGCTACGAGTGGGTGACCAATACGCGCGAGTATCTGCCGTTCGATACCGTCAATCCCACCGGCTGGGTCGACAATGTCGACGGCAACGGTGTCGTCACGGGATGGACCTGTGATCAGGACGCGCCGCTGCACTCGAACCGCGTCGATATCTATTCGAACGGCACGCTTGCCGCGTTCGCCTATGCCACGGACGGCAGCGAGCCGGCCGTGAATTCAATCTGCGGCGGCGGCACGGCGCACCGGTTCCACGCGCAATTGCCGTCGTGGGCGCACGGAACGACCGTCGTGCCGTACGGCCTCGATTACACGTGGTACGGATTCACACAATTGGGGTGCTCGAACTGCTATTACCCATGAGGTGATTTGGCCGCGTGCTGTTCCTGCAGCGTGGCGATCGTGCTGACCCCTTCGCGCAGGACGCGGATGGCCTCGACGCACGCCGTCGTCGCCGAGAGCGTGGTCAGGCAGGTGATGCCGAGTTGCAGGGCGGTCTTGCGGATGTAAGTGTCGTCGTAGTGCGCGGAGCGGCCGAGCGGCGTGTTGATGATCAGCGAGACTTCCCGATTGATCATGCGGTCCACGACGTTCGGCCGCGACTCGTGCACTTTGGCCACCAGTCCGACGTCGATGCCGTGTCCGGCCAGGAACTCGCGGGTGCCGGACGTGGCGATCAGATTGAAGCCGAGGTTGATCAGCTCGCGCGCCAGGTCGACGATCACCGTCCGCTTGTCGTTGTCGTTCACGGAGATGAACGCGCAGCCGCCGAGCGGCAGCTTCACGCTCGCGCCGAGGAGCGCCTTGGCGTACGCCTCGCCGAAGGTGTGCGAGGAGCCCATCACCTCGCCGGTCGATTTCATCTCCGGGCCGAGGATCGTGTCTTCTTTCGGAAAGCGATTGAACGGGAAGACCGGCGCCTTGACGAAGTAGCCTTCCACGCGCGGCTCGCTGGTGATGCCGAGCTCGCGCAGCGACATGCCGGCCATCACCTTCGCCGCCACCTTCGCGAACGGCACGCCGGTGGCTTTCGAGACGTACGGCACGGTGCGCGACGCGCGCGGGTTGACCTCGAGCACATAGAGCTCGTTCTTCAGGATCGCGTACTGCACGTTCATCAGGCCGACCACTTTCAGCGCCTTGGCCAGCTCCACCGTGCGGCGGCGGATACGGTCCTGGTCGCGGTGCGTGATGATGTACGGCGGGATCACGCAGGTCGAATCGCCGGAGTGAATGCCTGCTTCTTCGATGTGCTGCATGACGCCGGCGATGACGACGTCGGTGCCGTCGCTGATGGCGTCGACGTCGAGCTCCACGGCGTCCTCGAGGAAGCGGTCGATGAGGATCGGATGTCCCGGCGCGGCCTCGACGGCGTAGCCGATGTATTCGCGCATGGCGCTCTCGTCATAGACCACGGCCATCGCCCGTCCGCCGAGGACGTACGAAGGACGCACGACGACCGGGTAGCCGATGCGCTGCGCGACGCGGAACGCCTCCGCCTCGCTCGTGGCGATGCCGTGTTCGGGGACGAGAATGTCGTGCTTCTGCACCAGCAATCCGAAACGCTCGCGGTCTTCGGCGATGTCGATCGAGTCGACCGATGTGCCCCACATCGGGACGCCGGCCGCGGCGAGCGCGTTCGCCAGCTTCAGCGGAGTCTGTCCGCCGAACTGCACGATGACGCCTTCCGGTTTCTCCAGCTCGACGATCTCCAGCACATCCTCGAGCGTGAGCGGCTCGAAGTAGAGGCGGTCGGACGTGTCGTAGTCGGTCGACACCGTCTCCGGATTGCAGTTGACCATGATGGTCTCGAAGCCGATCTCACGCAGCGCGAATGAGGCGTGCACGCAGCAGGTGTCGAACTCGATTCCCTGGCCGATGCGATTCGGTCCGGAGCCGAGGATCATCACCTTGCGGCGCGTGGTCGGCGCGGCTTCGCATTCGGTTTCGTAAGTGGAGTAGAGGTACGGCGTCGTCGCCTCGAACTCCGCGGCGCAGGTGTCGACGCGCTTGTAGACCGGACGGATGCCGAGGGCGTGGCGCTCGTCGCGGATGTCGCGCTCCGTGCGGCCGGTGAGGTTCGCGATCTGGCGGTCGGAGAACCCGTTGCGCTTCCAGTGGCGTGTCATTCTGAGGCGCGTAGACGCCGAAGAACCCGTAGCGGATGTACGACGATCGCCCGAAGCAACGGGTCCTTCGCCGTCTGCGCGGCTCAGGATGACACCGGTAGCGATCTCGTTCTCGATCGCCACGATCTCCCGCATCTGTCGCAAAAACCACGGATCGATCGCCGTCAGCTCGTACACCTCGTCGACCGTCATCCCGGCGCGGAAGGCGTCGCCCACGGCGAAGATGCGATCGGGTGTCGGCGTGCGGAGCATCGCCTCCATCTTCTCCGGCGCGGTGTGCCGCGTCTCGAGGCCGGCGACGCCGATCTCGAGGGAGCGCAAGCCCTTCTGCAGCGCCTCGTTGAAGGTGCGGCCGATGGCCATCGCCTCGCCGACCGACTGCATGGAGAAGCTGAGCAGCGGCGGCGTGTGGCGGAACTTCTCGAAGGCGAAGCGGGGAAGCTTCACCACCACGTAATCGAGCGTCGGCTCGAACGACGCGGGCGTTTTCTTCGTGATGTCGTTCGGGATCTCGTCGAGCGTATAGCCGGCGGCGAGCTTGGCCGCGAACTTCGCGATCGGAAAGCCGGTGGCCTTCGACGCCAGCGCCGAGGAGCGCGAGACGCGCGGGTTCATCTCGATCGCCAGGCGGCGTCCCGTTTTCGGATGCACGGCGAACTGGATGTTCGAGCCGCCGGTCTCCACGCCGATGGCGCGGATGATCCGCTTCGCCTCGTCGCGCATCGCCTGGTACTCGCCGTTGGTCAGCGTCTGCTGCGGCGCGACGGTGATGGAGTCGCCGGTGTGCACGCCCATCGGATCGAAGTTTTCGATGGAGCAGACGACGATGACGTTGTCCGCCTTGTCGCGCATCACCTCGAGCTCGAACTCTTTCCAGCCGATCACCGACTCTTCGACCAGCACGCGATGGACGGGGGAGAGACCGAGTCCGTGCGCGACGATGACCCGCAGCTCTTCGATGTTGTACGCGATGCCGCCGCCCTGTCCGCCGAGCGTGAACGAAGGCCGGATGACGAGCGGATAGCCGATCTCGCCGGCGAACTGCTCCGCCTCGGCCATGGTGCCGGCGTAGCCGCTGCGCGCGACCTCCACGCCGATGCGGCCCATGCACTCCTTGAACAGCTGCCGGTCCTCGGCGGTCTTGATCGCCTCGTAGTTCGCGCCGATCAGCTCGACGTTGTGACGCCGCAGCGCGCCGTTTTCGTACAGCGCCATCGCCATGTTGATGCCGGTCTGGCCGCCGACCGTCGGCAGGATGGCGTCGGGTTTCTCGCGCTCGATGATCCGCTCCAATACCTCGGGCGTCAGCGGCTCGATGTATGTCGCGTCGGCGAACTCCGGATCGGTCATGATCGTGGCCGGATT
>Ga0207703_10000187_pt1 | contig 72699 bp, 69 predicted proteins | sample KBSSwiS12_FD_184304 | JGI IMG/M metagenome (GOLD analysis project Ga0207703, IMG submission 184304) | Switchgrass rhizosphere microbial communities from Kellogg Biological Station, Michigan, USA - KBS Switchgrass S1-2 (SPAdes) (version 2) | ecosystem: Host-associated > Plants > Roots >...
GTCCGGGCACGCCGGATGATCTGACCGCCGACGAGAAAGCCGCTAAGCACGAAGAACAACACGACGGCTTCCTGTCCCAGCCGCGCGGCGAGATACATCGCCCTGACGAGCATGGTATGTTGATCCGGTGGCAGATCTCCGAAGGCGACGAAAGCCGCACCCCGCGTGTGTTCCAGAACGACGAGGCATGCCGCGCAGGCACGCAGGATATCGAGCGACACCAGGGATGGCGCCGAAGGCGATCGGGGCGTCTCGTTCATTCGTGCCGTGAAGCATGCAGATGATGATCTGGCAACCATCGGTGGTTGGTCGTGAAAAGACCACGTCGCATGTAGCGGCTATCGTTCGGCTTCTCATGACGCCTCGAGGACCAGACCCTCCGAGTTTGCGGCGGTGCTGGAAGTGCAGCCCGTCCAGTCGCGCACGTCATCGCGCGCGCGGCGAGCGGCTTTGCGCATTGATCGGCGCCTCCATTGCGGGGTAAGCGATATCTTTCAGGGGGGTACCATGCAGACGATCGGTTCGAAGCTGGCTTCAACGGGAGGTCGCCCCTCCGGCTTCGACTATCTGCGCCTGACACTGGCAGTTTCGGTTATCGCGATGCACACGGCGATTGTCTGCTACAGTTTCCCCGGCGAGTGGGCATTGTGGGAGTCTCCTGCCCGCCCGTTTTTTCGCGCGATCCTGCCGATGTTCTTCGCGCTGTCGGGATTTCTTGTTGCGGGCAGCCTGGAACGCGCGCGCACTCTTCCACTATTCCTCGGTCTGCGGGTAATCCGCATCTACCCGGCGCTGGCGGTCGAGGCCCTGCTCTCCGCGTTCATCCTGGGTCCGATCTTCACCAGCCTGCCGCTCGCCGAATATTTTCACGACCCGCTATTCGCGCGGTATTTCTGGAACCTGATCGGCGACCCTCAATATGTGCTGCCGGGCGCGTTTCCGCACAATCCCTTGCCGACCTATATGAACCGGCAGCTATGGACCGTGCCGTTCGAGTTGCTCTGCTATCTGTCACTCGCCGGCCTCAGCGTGATCGGTTTGAAGCGTTGGCCCAGCCTCTTGCCTGTCGCGGCGATAGTCCTGGCGCTCGGTTATGGCGCATTCAAGTTCTGGCACACGGGGCAGGCGCTCTACGTACGTGGGCCGTTACCCGGGTTGATGCTGGTCGTCGCCTTTCTGGCCGGCGTCGCGATGTACTGGTTTCGCGAGCGCCTGCCCTACAGTCGCGGCTGGTTCATCGGCATGCTCTTCGCGACGATTGTGTTGTTGTCGGTCGTACCATTCGGCGATCTCGTCGCCCCCTTCACCGCGACCTATGTCACGATCTGGCTCGGCCTGACCGATCCCCGGCGCAACTGGCTGGTGCGCGGCGCCGACTATTCCTACGGCATCTTTCTCTACGGATTTCCCATGCAACAGGCTGTCGCGGCGCTTGGGCCGTGGGGCCATACGCCGCTCGGCAATTTCATCGGCAGCGTCGCGGCCGCGGCGGCATTTGCCGGTGTTTCCTGGACCTTCATCGAGAAGCCAGCACTGCGCCTGCGCAAACCGATGGAAAGGTTGGAGGCCCGGTGGCTCGGGCGCCGCGCCAGTCAGCAGCATGAGGCGCTCGCCGCGCGACCGCTCGACTAGCAGCCCCCATCATGGTGCGACGTAAAGTTCGTTGATGCCCCAGAAATAATAGTCCGGGTCGTCGTCGAGTTGTTCGGCTTCGGCGAACGCGCCTCGTTCGGCTGGGCTCGCAACCTGCGCCTCGGCAACGGTTTCGTCACACACCGTGCCCTTCGGACGTTCGATGTTCGCCATATGTCACTCTCCTGCGGGGCAAAATGGCATGGCCAAGCGTCAGCTGCAATGCATACGCCCGCCACCCGCGCCGTCGCGCTTCAGCGGTCGCGCGGCGGCGCTATACTGCTTGCGACGCGCACCTGTCGGGTACGCGCCGGCTCATTCTCATCGTTGGCATCAAGGACAACCCAGCAGGTTGGAATAGGCCGCTTCCGTCAGCCGCGCACGGAAAGTGTTGTCCAGAAAAAGTCCACGGTTCCCCAAAACTGTTTACGAATAGTTGCAATATTCCCGGCGGAATTTTATCGAAAATATCTGTTGGGATTCCGAGCGGATATTGGGAGAAACCTTCGGGCGGAAAGTAAAAAGTCAGAATGAAGAAAGGGTACGTCGGTCGTCAAAAAGGGTACTATTCTTGCCGAATGTCGGAAATTGGCGCGCGTTATACTTGGCGCCGCACGAGCATGCCCCGCCCACGCCAGGCCCCGCCGCCGCTCACATCGCCGCGAGCCAGTCCACCATGCGGCGATGGGTGTCGGCGCTCAGCGCGACGAAGCGGCGGCGCCTGTCGAACGGGTCGTGGCGGAAGTTGATCACGCCCTTGCGCTCCATCGCCTTGAGGTGGCGAAGCGCGGTGGTGTGCGCCACGCAGGCGCCGACACAGGCGCTCGATATCGAAACGATCTGGTGATCCTCGCTGCGGATGAACAGGTCGAGCAGGATGTCCCATGCCGGGTCGTGGAAAAACCGCACCGCCGCGCCGAGCATCGCGTCGCGGCGGCGGCGCGCGGCGTAGAGCGCGCGGGCACGGTCGACCAGCGGCACGTCGGCCGCCTCCCCGGTCAGCGCCGCCAGGCCGCCGAACGGCGTTGCCTCCCCCGCCGGCGCGCCGGCCGCGTGCAGCCGCTTCTCGGCGTCGCCCCGGTGGCTGGCGCCGACGGGATGCATCACGCCGCGCATGGCATGGCCATCCGGCTATGCGCCTTCGCGGCGACCCCCTTCGTCTCCATCGCGCCCCCCTTGGCTATGGCGGCACCCTAACCAGTTCGCGGCGGGGAAAAATGTCAAAGCGGATCGATTCGCGGAAATTTTGGCGCGCGCCGTGCCATGCCGCCGCGATGCTCGCGGTGGGCTGGTCGGGCGCCGCTCGATGAACCCCAGTCTAACGGCGCATTCCGGCCCGGTTCAGCGCGAATCGGTTAGGCCCGTGCAACAAGCTGGCCCGCTCCCGCGTTATGCCTCGGCGGTGGGCTTGCCTGGCAATGAGGAGGTTCATCATGAACGGCATGTTGAAGAAAATTGGCCTCGGCGCCGTACTCGCGGCGACGACCTTGAGCGCGGTTCCGGCGGATGCGCAGCGCTGGTATGGCGGCTATCGCCACCATCGCGGCGGCGATGAGGCCGGCGCGGCGCTGATCGGCGGTATCGCGGGCCTGGCGATCGGCGCGGCCATCGCCTCGGGCAATGACCGTGATCGCGTGATCTATTATCGCGAGCGCGGCTATCGGCCGGACTATGACGATTATTATTATCGCCACCACGGCTATTATCCGCGGGACGGCTATTATGCCTGGAACTACCAGCGCCACGGCTATTACGATCGCCGCTGCTGGATCGAGAATCGCTACGACCGCTATTATGGCCGCACCCTGCGGATCCGCGTCTGCGATTGACGACAATCTTAAACCCCTCCCCTTCAGGGGAGGGGCAGGGGGTGGGGCGTCTCAGTCTCATCGAGACCAACGTTCATGGGGGAGTGGGCTGGTGCCGCCCCCGTTTCAGCTTTGCCGGAACACAACGGAGCCCCCGCCGTTTTCGCGTGGCGCCGGCCGGAATTTTGCGCCATGAGACGCGCCATCATGAGCGACAGCACCGACACCACGCCCGACCGGCTCTCCAGCAACCCGCGCAGCCCGTTCTTCGACGAGGCGGCCTTGTCGCGCGGCATCGGCATCCGCTTCAAGGGCAACGAGCGTCACGACGTCGAGGAATATTGCCTGTCCGAAGGGTGGATCCGCGTCGCGCTCGGCAAGAAGGTCGATCGCCACGGCCAACCGCTGACGCTCAAGCTGTCAGGACCGGTCGAGGCCTGGTTCGAGCGACCCGCCGGGGACGCGGCGGCGGACTAGGCCGCGGCGCGGCCGGCTCGGCCTGCGCGTCCCAGTTGAACGCCGCCTGCGCGGCTTCCTCGACGTTTTTGATCATCGTGCGATAGGGCCGCGGGCCATAGCTGATCCGCGCCACCCCGGCCGCGGCCAGCGCGCGCGCGTCGGGCCCGCCGGGCAGCGGGATGACGTTGACCGGCAGCGTCACCGCCGCGCACAATTTCCGGATCAGCGCGATGTCAGCCAGGCCGGCGGCGAAGAAGCCGCTCGCGCCGGCGGCGGCATAGGCATGGGCGCGGGCGATCGCCGCATCGACCATCGCCGCGTCATGGCTGTCCTGCGGGGCATGCAGAAAGATGTCGGTGCGCGCATTGATGAAGAAGGCGTCCCCCGCGCCGCGCCGCGCCGCCGCGATGCGTTTCGCCTGGGTGTCGATGTCGTGCAGCCCGTCGCCGCCGATCACCTGGTCCTCGAAATTGCACCCGGCCACGCCGGTCAGCGCGAGCCGCGCCATGTTCGCCGCCACCGCGTCGGGCGCGACGGCATAGCCGCCCTCGAAATCGATCGTCACCGGCTGGCTGACCGCATCGGCGATGCGCGTGGCGTTGGTCAGCACCAGCTCGAGCGGCACCTGCTCGCCATCGTCATAGCCCCAGGCCGCGGCGACCGACCAGCTGCCCGTCGCCACCGCCTTCGCCCCGGCGCGCACCACCGCGCGCGCACTGCCCGCGTCCCAGGCATTATAGAGGATCACCGGATCGCCGGCCTGGTGCAGGCGCGCGAAAATGGCAGACTTGTGGCTCATCAGTCTCGCTCCGCCCCCGCAGAAAGCAGTGGCTGATTACCCCAGATCGGAGTTTTTCCCAAGGAGCTTCTTATTCCCTCTCCCTTCGGGAGAGGGAGGGAGCCGCGAAGCGGCGGAAGGGTGAGGGCAGGGCGCTATCGCCGCGATCCTGCCCTCATCCGCCCTTCGGGGCACCTTCTCCCAAAGGGAGAAGGGGTATTCTTCAATGAACGAACCGCGCCACCACGTCGCGATAGCTGCGCGATACCTTGAGCTGCGCATTCGACGCCAGCACCAAAACCGCCTCGCGCGCCCATCGGGGCCTGATTAGAGTGGGCGCTGGCGGTCCGGTCCTCGTCTGCCACGCGGATCGAATTTCACCGCCCAAAAGGAGGTGATTGAAATAACAATCGATATTGCAACTCTGATCGTCGGCATTGCGATGCTGACGATCGCGTTTGCCGCCTTGGTGGTGCAGATCATCCAGGCGGCTCGTTCCAAGTAGGCCGTGAGGCTCGCTTGAAGCGACGGGAGAGGGGCGGGCCTGCCAGTTCGCCCCTCAAACGATTTGGCCCCAACCGCTGCCACGGTCGGGGCCATCGATTCGGTAGAGATGATCGAACATCCAACCGACATTGCAGCGCGATATATACGCTCGACTCGTCACCAATTCAACAATCGGTTGAATCCCGACTCAATGAACGAAGCGCGCCACCACGTCGCGATAGCTGCGCGACACCTTGACCTGCGCATTCGACGCCAGCACCAGGAAGCATTCGCCATTGGTGTGCGGCTTGACCTCTTTCACCAGGTCGAGATTGACGATGGTCGAGCGGTGCACGCGCTGGAAGCGGCGCGGGTCGAGGCGCTTTTCCAGGTCCTTCATCGTCTCGCGCAGGATCAGCGTGTTGTCGCCGGTATAGATGCACATATAGTCACCGGCCGCGTCGATGCGCTCGATCGTGTCGACATCGACGCGGAAGATCTGCCCGCGGTCCTTGATGTTGATCAGCTTCTCGAAGCGGTTGGCCTGCACCGCGTCGCCGCCATCGGCGATCTCGGCGGCGGCCTCGGGGGCGACATCGGCGAGCACCTCGCGCAGCTTCTCGACCTCTTCGACGCCGCGCTTCTCGGTCAGCCGCTGGCGCACCCGGTCGAGCGTGTCGGCGAGCCGCGATTCCTCGACCGGCTTCATCAGATAATCGACCGCCTGCGCCTCGAACGCCTTCAGCGCATGGTCGGAATAAGCGGTGACGAACACGAACAGCGGCGGCTCGACCTCCATCAGGCCCTGCACCACCGAAAAGCCGTCAAAGCCCGGCATCTGGATGTCGAGAAACACCAGGTCGGGCTTGTGCGTCTTGATCGCCCGGATCGCCTCGCGGCCATTCTGGCATTTCTCGACGATCTCGACATCGTCGAAAGCTTGCAGGCGGAGCTCCAGGCCCTGGATCGCCAGCGGCTCGTCATCCACCAAAATCGTTCGAATCGTCATGCGACCTCTCTTGTCGGTTCCTCGAGCTGGAACGGAATCTCGATCTCCACCCCGAACCCGCCGCCCGGTATGGACCGCGTCTCGAAGCGATGGTCGGGGCCATAGGCCTGCGCCAGTCGCTCCTTTATATTGGCGAGGCCGACCCCGGTTGAAAGGGATGGCCGCGGTTTCATTTCATGCAAGCCCGGTCCGGTGTCCGATACGGCGATCTGCACCTTGTCTCCGGCGAGCCGCGCGACGACCGCGATTTCGGCGCCATCTTCCTGCGGCGTGACGGCATATTTGATCGCATTCTCGACCAGCGGCTGGAGCAGCAAAGAGGGCAGGCGGGCCTTGGAGACGCGGATGTCGATGTCGAAACTGGGGCGCAGCCGTTCCTCGAAGCGCATCTTCTCGATCTCGAGATAGAGCTTCAGCGTCTCGACCTCCTGCGCCAGCGTGACGTGCGCGGTCGGCTCGTTGGCGAGGGTATAGCGCAGGAACGACGACAGCCGGCTGAGCATGGCATTGGCGCGCTCGGTCTGCTTGAGCAGCACCAGGGTCGAGATCGAGTTCAATGTGTTGAACAGGAAATGCGGGTTGAGCTGATAGCGCAACATGGTCAGCGCGGCGGTCGAGGCCTGGTTCTCGAGCCGTTGCAGCTGGTCGATCTGGTCCTCGACGATCAGGTAGAAATTGATCCCGAAATACAGCGCCGACCAGCCGGCCAGCACGGTGAAGTTGAGAAAGATCGTGCCGAGCACCAGGTTGAGGTTGAGCCCCGGGCTCGACAGCTTGATCGCCGAGAAGCTGAACGCGTCGAGGATGGCGTAGAGCAGGGTCGCGACGGCCAGCGTCAGGATCGTCAGGATGATCGCGGCGAGCCGCGGCTGGCGGCGGTAATAGCCGTACAGCGTGGAGAGCAGCAGCGTGATGCAATAACCGACGATCGATTCGATGATCACCGGCCCGACCACCTCGAGCGACAGCCCGTTGGAAATGCCCGCGACGCTGCGCAGGATGAGATAGCCCCCCCAACCCGCCGCCTGTAGCCGCCAGAAGGCACGTGCCTTGTTCTCGAAGAACGGCCGTTGGAAGATGGTGGGCGTGGCGATCAGCGGCATTGGGGGTGTCTTACCCCGGGTGACGGGAGAGCGCAAAGCGCGGCGGTGACCCTGCCGCGCGGGCATGAAAAAGGCCGCCGTCCCGAGGGACGGCGGCCGATTTCTTGCTCTGCTCGGACTATCAGAAGGAGAAGCGAACGCCGACGCGGATTGAGTAGAGCGACTGACGCGCATAGATCGTGTCGGTTGGTGCCACGAATGCACCGGCCGAGGTCGTCGCCGGCGAGTAGCGATATTGCGCGCATGCCTGTGTCGAAGTTGTCGCAGCGGGCGCGTAGGTGGCACCGCCACCGTTGGGGATGAGGCCACCCGGCGTCGCACCTGTCGGTACCGTGCCGGTCAAGCAGGTAACCCGCACCGGCGAGACGTTGTACGGGAAGGCGTATTCGAGAACCTGTCCCCAATTCTTGTTGAGCAGGTTGGTGAAGTTGTCGATGTCGGCAAACACCGTCACACGCGACTTGCCGATGAACGCCGGAATTTCCTGCGCCAGATGGAGATCGAGACGCGTGAACCACGCCGAGTGGAAGCCGTTACGTGGCGCAACCTTGCCCTGATACTTGCCCAAGCCGATGGACTGGAAATAGCCTTCGATAGCTGCCTGGTCGGCCGCTGAGCTGTACGACACCTTGGCATCGGTACCGAACGTCGGGACGTACAGAAGATAACGGGAACCCGAGCCAATCGTACCGAATACGGTGCTACGTGAGGCCGAGTCCAGGAAGGTGAAGCTATAAGGGTGCCCGATACGCGTTTCGCCGAACAAGGCGAAGGTGGTCTTGTAATCGCCGAAAAAGGCGTGATCGAAGGTGAGGTTATATTTTATGTTGTACTTAACCTCATCATTCGAGGTGCCGTACTGAACGATGTTCGGGTCTTCAAACGCGCCGTTCGCATAGTTGGACGAGGCGGTCGACGAGGTCGCCGGCGCCTGGTCCTTGACATTCTGATAGGTAAAGCTGGCACCCGCGCTCAGGCCGAACGACCACCGTGCGTCGGCGCGCAGCACGGCAACGTAGCTGCGACCCTTGTTAGTGTTGGTCAGGAATATGTCCGAGTTGGTATCAGTGAAGGTCGTGACCGGCGAGTAGCGCGGACGGCCATCCGGGGTAAGCAAGCCGTTCTTGACGACGCGCAGGTCGGTAAACAGGACCTGTTGGCGCACGCGCGAGTAGAACAGATCGACACCGAAGTTCCACTTGCCGAACCCGTCCAGGTCCATCCGGTAATCCGTCGACAGCGTGCCGCGCCATTGGTTGGGAAGCTTGAACTTCGGGTCGAGTGCGTTGGTAGACGACGTTGTGGCGACGGTACCATTCAACAATACGGTGTTGGCCGTGGAGCTGATTGTGGCACCGTTTACGGCGGTTAGGATCGCGGCGCCCTGCGCCTGGGTCGCACCCGTATAAGTGTTGTCGTTGATCTGACGGACATCGATCGAATTCGTCAGGATACCCGTGTTCGAGAAGCTGTTCGAGATATACACGTCCGGCGAACCGCCTGCGAATATGCCGACGCCGCCGCGGATGCTCAGATTGTTGACCGGCTTGAAATCAAAGCCGATGCGCGGCTGAAACACGCCGCGGCCGCTGATATAGGCGTTGTTGGTGAAGCCATAGCGTGCCACAAAATTGGGGTTGAGCGCCGCGCGGCTCTTGCCGCCGTACATGTCGTATCGCATGCCATACGAGATATTGAACGTGTCGCTGACGCGCCATGAATCCTGGATGCCGAAAGCGTAGGATTGATAGCCGAAGTTGGCGGCCGCGTCGTTCGGATTCAGCGTCGGAATCGCGTTGCCGTAACGCAGCCGCTGGGCATTGCCCGCCTGAAAATCAGCGATTGAGTCGAAATAGTAGTCGCCAGCGCTGCGCTGGAGGAAGGCGTTGAAAATGCTCGTCGTCGAGAAGTCGGTGAAGAACTTCAGGTCGTGATTGTTGCGATGCAGCCGTCCGGCGAGCGAACCACCCCAGGTGCGACTGGTCAGCGCGTTGGTCTGACGCGAAATGTCCGGGCCGATCGTGATCGTGGAGAATCCGGATTGGCAGCTGATCGACGCCGAGGCCCCGGCAGAACCGGGGTTGGAACGGTCGGACGTCGGCGCGTCGCAGACCTGGATTTGCGCAAAGCCTCGACCCATGATCGGATCCTGACCGCGCTTGTAATCCTTCAGGAAGGCGCGCGCTTCGGTCGAGAAATCGTCCGACCAGTCGGAGTTTAACTGGAATACGCCGGTGTGCAGGCGGTTGGACGAGATATAGCCGTCCGACGACAGACCCAGGCCCGGAGGGGCGGAGGTGAAGGTGTTCTGGTTAAACTGGATCGAATCCTTGGTGTAGCTGTAAGTGAACGACGCGCGCTGCGTGTCGGACAGATTGGCGTCCAGCTTGGCAACGACACGATCATCCATGTCGTTGGAGTTGTTGAGCACACCGCCTGCGTCGTAGTTATACTTCGACTTGGCAATCGCGACGACTTGATCGACCTGCGCCTGACTAATGCCGCTAATAGCGGTGCCGGCGTTGTTGTCGGTCGGCCCTTCGGGAATCGGGGTGCCGGCGCGAATGCGCTCGCCGGCAACCATGAAGAAGAGCTTGTCCTTGATGATGGGACCCGACAGTTCGACGCCATAATCCTGGCTCTTGAAGCTGGGCAGCGTGACGACGCCGGTGGGCACGCCAGGGCCAGCCTTGGTCTTCTTGCCGGTCAGGTGATCGTTGGTAAGGCTGTAGAAGCCGGTGCCTTGGAAAGTGTTGCTGCCCGAACGCAGGATGATGTTGATCGCGCCGCCCTGGAAGTTGCCTTCGCGTACGTCATACGGCGCAACTTTGGTCTGAAACTGACCGATCGCGTCGAGCGGAATCGGCGAGCGGCGGCTGGGCAGGCCATCGGGGTTCAAACCGAAATTGTCGGTAATGGGCACGCCATCGACAGAGAACTTGTTGAAACGGGCGTTCTGGCCGGCGAACGACACAGCGCGGCCGCCGCTGGGCGTGTCATCGAGACGCGCAAATGGGTCGCGACGCGCGAGGTCGCGAATGTCGCGGTTGGTAGTGGCGATATTGGCGATCTGCGCGCTCGTGAGGACGGTCGCGGGACCCTGCGACACACTGCCCGCGCGCGAAATCGACGCGGCCGTGACGACCACCTCGGGACCTGCACTGCTGCTCAACGCAATCGGAACCTCGAAGGCTTGGCCGACGTCAGTAAAGATGTCACTCACGTTTGCGGTGCCCGACGGGCTGGTGACAGATACGCTGTAGGGCCCGCCGACGCGCAGACCGGTAACGTTGAACGAACCGGACTGGTCGGTGGTTGCGGTCGAGCGCGAGCCTGTCGGAACGTTCACGACGGTAACCTCGGCGCCGGCGACGGGAGCACCCTCCGAGGTCACCGTGCCACGTATCGACGATGTCGTTTCCTGCGCGCTCGCCACAGCCGGAACCATGAGCGCGACCGCAGCCACGCCTAAAAGCAGATGATGACGCATGATAGTCCCCTGTAAGAATCGGCCCTGGACCGAATTTGATCGCGCGGCGCCCGCACCACCGCATCACGAACGCGCTTCTGCCCGGTAAATATGTCGGCTGGATGACAGTCAACTGGTTGCAGGCGTTACGGATTAACGAATCATATTGCGTTGCAAAAAAGCATCACCGCGCTGCGGCGACGATCGCTGCCCATTCCGCCTCGTCGATCACGCGGATGCCCAGCTCGGCGGCCTTTTTCAGCTTCGATCCGGCGCCCGGCCCGGCGATCACCAGGTCGGTCCTGGCCGAGACCGATCCGGCGACCCGCGCGCCGAGCATCTCGGCCTGCGCCTTGGCCTCGTCGCGGCTGAGCGTCTCCATGCTCCCGGTGAACACCAGGGTCTGCCCGCTGACCGCCGAGTCGCGCTGCTCGCTGACGAACGGCACCGGTCGCACCTGTGACAATAAATCCGCCCAGGCGATGCGGTTATGCTCCTCGGCGAAGAAGTCGATCAGCGCTTCGGCGACGACCGGGCCGATGCCGTCGACCGCCTCCAGCTCGGCACGCGCCTCGGGCTCGGCGGCGGCGCGCGTCGCGACCTCGGCGACCTTTTCGACCGTGCCGAATGCCTTGACCAGGTCGCGCGCCGTCACCGACCCGACATGGCGGATGCCGAGCCCGAACAGGAAGCGCGCCGGGTCGGGCGCGCGCTTGGCCTCGATCGCGGCGAGCAGATTGGCGGCCCAGACCCGCCCGTCCTTCTTGCGCGCGAGCAGCTGCTCCTCGCTCAGGCGGAAGATGTCGGCGGGCCCGTGGATCAGCCCGTCATGGAAGAAATCCTCGATCTGCTTGAGGCCCAGCCCCTCAATGTCGAGCGCGCCGCGGCTGACGAAATGGCGCAGCCGCTCGATGCGCTGCGCCGGGCAGATCAGCCCGCCGGTGCAGCGGATGTCGACCTCGCCTTCCTCGCGCACCGCGTCGGAATCGCATTCCGGGCAGCGCGTCGGGAAGGTCCAGGGCGCGCGCGGTGCGTCGCGCGTCAAATTCTCGACGATCTGCGGGATGACGTCGCCGGCGCGCTGCAGCACGACGCGGTCGCCCGGGCGCACGCCGAGCCGTTCGATCTCGTCGGCATTGTGCAGCGTCGCATTGGTCACCACCACGCCGCCGACCGTGACGGGCGTGAGCCGCGCGACCGGGGTCAGCTTGCCGGTGCGGCCGACCTGGATATCGATCCGCTCCAGCGTCGTCTGTGCCCGCTCGGCGGGGAATTTGTGCGCCAGCGCCCAGCGCGGCGCGCGTGCCACTGCCCCCAGCCGCGCCTGCCAGTCGAGCCGGTCGACCTTGTAGACCACGCCGTCGATATCGAACGGCAGTTCCGCGCGCGCGGCCTCGATGCGGGCATAATGCGCCAGCGCCTCTTCGACATTTTCCACACGCGTCAAAAGTTCCGACACGCGGAGGCCCATCGCAGCTATTGCCTCCATCATGCCCTTTTGCGTTTCCGCAGGCAGGTGCGAAGTTTCACCCCAGCCATGTGCCAGAAAGCGTAGCGGCCGGCTGGCCGTTATTGCTGGGTCTTTCTGCCGCAAAGAGCCTGCTGCCGCGTTGCGAGGGTTCGCGAACTGTCGCGCTTTGTTTGGCTCATCCGACTCAGCGAGCAGGCGGGCGTTGAGTTCGGCAAAATCGTCTTTCGCCATGTACACCTCACCACGAACTTCAAATATGTCTGGCGGTACTAGGTTCCCGCTGACGGTGAGCTCGGGAACAATATCCTTTATGGTTCGCACGTTTGCGGTCACATCTTCGCCGATCGAACCGTCGCCACGAGTTAGAGCTTGGACTAAGAGTCCTTTTTCAAATCGAATGGAGCAGGAAAGACCATCTATCTTTGGCTCGGCCGTAAGGGCGACGGGCTCGTCCGCCGCAAGGCTGAGGAACCGCCGCACCCGCGCGACGAACTCGCTCACCTCCTCGGCCGAGAAGGCGTTTTCCAGGCTCATCATCGCCCTGGCATGGGCGACCTTGGCGAGGTGCCCGGCCGGCGCCGCGCCCACCTGGCGGCTCGGCGAATCGGCGCGGATCAGCTGCGGATATGCCGCCTCCAGCACGGCATTGCGCCGCATCAGCGCGTCATACTCGGCGTCGGAAATCTCCGGCGCATCCTCGGTATGATAGAGCCGGTTGTGCCGCGCGATCTCGGCGGCGAGCCGCTCCAGCTCGGCGGCGGCGGTGGCTTCGTCGGGGAGATCGGCGGGGGCGGTCATGCGGCAATCGCTAGGCGGCGGCGCGGCGGTGATCAAGTCGGCCTCTCATGGGCGCTATCATCGAACGCGGCTCACAGCCTTGCTCCCGGGAACCGTTGCGAAATGCCGGCACGACCCCGATCGCGCTTCTGAACTCGTTCGGGACCTTCGAGCAAATGTCGTTCCCCGGCGAAGGCCGGGGGCCAGTTGGGGTGCAGAGGTAACAGAGCACCACGCCCGTTTACCACCGTGCTCCAACTGGACCCCGGCCTTCGCCGGGGAGCGGCTATTTCCTGTTGTTTGAAAGGGATAATCTCAAAACAGACTTAGCATCCCAGCCGAATTTCGCAGCGCTTCCCCTCTGCGAAAGGGCTTGAGAGTGACCTCACACCGTCGGCGCGTCCGCGCCCGGCAGGCGGTCGTTGTCGACCTCGTCCTCGGGCTCGTCGATCCCGACATCCTGCAGCCGCACGAGCAGATCCTCGGAGCGTTCGCCCAGGCGATAGGCCTGCAGCCAATAATCGCTCGCCGCGCTGCTATCGTGACGGTCATTGGCGATGTCGCCGAGCACGACATAGGCCGCCGCATTGGCGTCGAGCGCGATCGAGCGCCTGGCATCGGCATAGGCGGCGCGGGTCGCGTGCAGGCTGTAATTCGCCGCGGCGCGCCCGGCCAGCGCGGCGGCGTCGTCGGGTGCTGCGGCGAGCGCGCGGTCGAAGGCGCGCCGGGCCGCCTGGTGCTGCTCGGCGGCGACATCGGCGAAGCCGAGACTGGCCTGCCAGCGCGCATTGCCCGGGTCGATCGCGGCGGCCATCTGCCAGTCGGCGCGCGCGCTGTCGGCGTCGTCCGCCGCCGCGAAGGCGCGCGCGCGGACGTCGAGCAACGCCGCGCGCTCGGTCGGCGCGGTGGCGGCGAGGAAGGCGGCGCTGCACGTCGCGACGAGGTGTGGCGCGCCGTAACGCCGCGTCTCGCCGGCCGCGTGGCAGGCGGTGGCGGCATCCGGCGCGGCCTCGTCGCGCCAGTCGGCGAGCCGCGTGCGCAGCGTGGCGACCCGCGCCCGCGCGCCGTCGTCGCGGGCGAGCTTTTCGGCATGGTCGAGATCGGCGCCGGCATCGCCGAAGCGGCCGAGCCAGAGATATTCCGCCGCCCGATCGGTCAGCGCGATGGCGTCGTCCGGCGCCGCTTCCACCACGCGGGTGCGGTCGGCCAGCGCGCCTGCCACGTCGCCCAGGCCGTGCAGCGCCAGCGCACGCTCCTTGAACAGCACGACATTGCCGCCGCCCAGCGCCAGCGCATGGTCGAGATCGGCGCGCGCGCCGGCGAAATCGCCCAGCAGGTCGCGGCTATAGGCGCGCTCGCGCCGCGCCGCGCGGTTGGCCGGGTCGACCGCCAGCGCCTTGTCGAGATCGGCCAGCGCCGCCGCCGCATCGCCCTGTTCGTTGAGCGCGAAGGCGCGGTCGTACAGCAATCGCGATCGTTCCGCCGGCCGCGCCGCGGCAATCGCCGCCGCGCAAGGCGCGCCGGCCGCATCCTCGCCGCCGCACGGGCTCGCGATCGCGGGCTGCGCGGCCTGCGCCAATATCAATACTGCCATGCTAATCGACATGTCCCGCCCCCCGGCATCGACCCGATTCGTCAAGGCTATGCTGTCATGCTGCAGCGCGTCAATCGCCACCTGTGCTGCAATGCGACGAAACGGGACAGGCGGTCGGCGAAATGGCGGCGCCCTGCGCGTTGAGCATGTTTTTCTGGCGCGCGCTCAAATCGTTACGCCTGCGATATCATTGTCGCGACCGGCCCGCCGGATGCCCACCTGTCCCTCTCCCAATGGGAGAGCGAATTGCTCAAGCCGCCTCCAGCAGCCGCTCGGCCTGGGCGCGCGCCTCGTCGGTGATCGTCGCGCCCGACAGCATGCGCGCGATTTCCTCGCGGCGCTGCGCCTCGTCGAGCGCCACCACGCCGGTGCGGGTGACAATGCCGTCATGGCTCTTGGCGATCAGCAGATGATGGGCGCCGCGTGCCGCGACCTGCGGGCTGTGCGTCACGACCAGCAATTGCGTGCCCCCGGCCAGCCGCGCCAGCCGCTCGCCGATCGCCGAGGCGACCGCCCCACCGACGCCGCGATCGATCTCGTCGAAGATCATCGTCGCCGCGCCGCCCTGCTCGGCCAGCGCGACCTTGAGCGCGAGGATGAAGCGCGACAATTCGCCGCCCGAGGCGATCTTGACCAGCGGCGCGAACGGCGCGCCGGGGTTGGTCGAGATCTCGAACTCCACGCGGTCCTTGCCCGCCGCCGACCAGCTCTCCGCCGGCAGCGGCGCGATCACCGTGGCGAAGCGCGCCGCGTCGAGCTTGAGCGGCGCGAGCTCGCTTTTCACCGCGGCGTCGAGCCGCTTGGCCGCCGCCGCCCGCGCTTCGCTCAGCGCGCGCGCTGCCGTGTCATAGGCGGACGCCGCCTCGGTCACCGCGCGTTCCAGCGCCGCGATGCCGGCACTGCCGCTCTCGATCCGCGCCAGTTTCGCGGCGAGTTCGCCGGCCAGCGCGGCGAGCTCGTCGGGCTGGACGCGGTGCTTGCGGGCCAAAGCGCGCAGCTCGAACAGCCGCGTCTCGTCCGCCTCGAGCTGCGCCGGGTCGAACGCCAGCGCCTCGGCCGCGGCATCGACCTTGTCCTGCGCCAGCGCGCCGTCGTTGATCGCCCGGTCGATCGCCGCCAGCGCCTCGCCCAGTGCCTCATGGTCGCCCGCCACGCGCTCCAGCGCGCGCGCCGCCTGGCGCAACCGCGCGAGGCCACCCTCCGATCCCTCGAGCAGCTCGGCGATGGTCTGCAGATCGCCAGTAATCTTCTCGCCGCGCTGCATGGCGGCGCGGCGCGTGGCGAGCACCTCCTCCTCGCCGGGTTCGGGGCTGAAGGCGGTCAGCTCGCCCACGGCATGTTCCAGCCAGTCGCGGTCGCGATCGGCGCTGTCCTGCTCGGCGCGCGCGGCGGCCAGCGCGTCGCTCGCCGCGCGCCAAGCGCGATAGGCCTGGGCGGTGGCAGCGGTGTCGATCCGCGCGAAGCTGTCGAGCAGCGCGCGGTGGCCGCGCGGGTTGAGCAGGCCGCGATCGTCATGCTGGCCGTGAATCTCGACCAGGTGCGCGGCGAGATCGCGCAGCAAGGCGGCCGACGCCGGCTGGTCGTTGACGAAGCCGCGGCTGCCGCCATCGGCCTTGACGATGCGGCGGATGATCAGCGGCTCGCCCGGTTCGACGTCAAGCCCGTTCTCGGCGAGCAGCGCGGCGATCGGCCCGTCGACATGCGGCTCGTCGAAGCTCGCCGTCACCACCGCCTGGGTCGCGCCCTGCCGCACCAGCGATGCCTCGCCGCGCGCGCCGAGCGCCAGGCCCAGCGCATCGAGCAGGATCGACTTGCCCGCCCCGGTCTCGCCGGTCAGCACGCCGAGCCCGGCGCCGAACTCCAGGTCCAGCGCCTCGATCAGCACGACATCGCGAATGGCCAGCGCGGTCAGCATAAGATGGGTTTTGCGCGACCCACGCTGCAATATTCAAGCCCCTCCCCTTCAGGGGAGGGGTTGGGGGTGGGGGCGCGCCGCATACGCGTCGTTTGAGGATGGGCCCCACCCCAACCCAGCATCGGGTGAAGACAGCCCCCGGCTGTCTTCAGAACGCGCGGGGCGCGTTCGGCCCGATGCTCCTGAAGGGGAGGGGCTAAGTAGGACCCGATGGCCAGCGCGGTAAGCATGACGCGCGTTCAGCCCCGCTTCACGGGTTCGGCGTTGATTCCGCCGGCTTCGGCAGCTTCTTGGGCACGTCGCTGCCCTGGGTGGCGGGCGCGCCCGGCGTCACGATCGCGCCGGCCGTGGCCACCGCCAGCGGCTTGGCCGGATGCTGCTGCATCAGCTTGTAGGCGTGTTCGTACCAGTCGCTGCCGGGATAGTTGGCGCCGAGCACCGCCGCCGCCTTCTCCGCCTCATCCGGCACGCCGAGCGCGAGATAGGTCTCGGTCAGCCGCATCAGCGCCTCGGGCACGTGCGTCGTGGTCTGGTAATCGTCGACCACCTTGCGGAAGCGCAAGGTCGCGGCGAGCCACTGGCCGCGCGTCTCGTAGAAGCGGCCGACCTCCATCTCCTTGCCGGCGAGATGGTCGCGCACCAGGTCGATCTTCAATCGTGCATCGGCGGCATATTTGGAATTGGGGTAACGCCGCGTCAGCTCGCCCAGCGCGTCGAGCGCCTGCTGCGTGATCTTCTGGTCGCGGGTGACGTCGCTGATCTGCTCGTAATAGCCGAGCGCGACGAGATAATAGGCATATTGCGCGTCGCGGTTGCCGGGATGCACCGCGATGAAGCGCTGCGCCGACTGGATCGAATTGGTATAATCATGCGCCAGATAATAGCTGAACGCGCTCATGATCTGCGCGCGCCGCGCCCAGATCGAATAGGGGTGCTGGCGCTCGACCTCGTCGAACAGGGCGGCGGCGAGCTTGTAATTGCCCTGGTCGAGATATTTCCGCGCCGCGCTGTACAGCGTGCCCACGTCGCGCGCGACATAAGGCAGGTCGGACTTGCCCTTGCCACCGCGCGAGGCGCAGCCGGCGATCGGCAGGATGGAGGCGGCGACGAGCGCGAGCGCGATCGAACGTGACAGGGGGATACGCATCGCCGGCATCCTTAGCGCAGGGTCGCGTCACCGAACAATGGTTATTCTGCGCTGCGTTCCGCGACGCGACCCGTACCTCCCCGGAACGGGGAGGGGGACCAGCGAAGCTGGTGGAGGGGCTGGTCGGGCGCGCCCAGGCCTCGCTCGACAAGGGCGCGTTTGCCTGACCTGCGGCGAACGCACCGGTAGCGCCGGCCACCCACAATACCTCCCCGGAACGGGGAGGGGGACCGCGCGCAGCGCGGTGGAGGGGCTGGTCGAACGGGAGCGTGCGGCACGCGGCACGGTCCGGCTGCCACAATGAGGCGCCGTCCCGGAACAGGCGCGGCTCCGCCAGGCTAGCCCCTCCACCATCCTGCGGATGGTCCCCCTCCCCGTGCCGGGGAGGTACGGGTGGCGGGGATACTTGGCGCGCGCCGCACGTTCGGGCTACCGTTCCCTTAGCCCCACGGAGTACCCGCTCGATGCCCGCCACCCTGCTCGCCACCAAGCGCGTCGAGAAGCCCTGGGGCCGCAGCCATTTGTGGCCGGGTTTCGCCGATCCCGCGCCGGGCGCCGCGAAGGTCGGCGAGGTGTGGTTCCAGACGCCGCATGCCGGCGAGCCCGAGCTGCTGATCAAATATCTCTTCACCAGCGAGAAGCTGTCGGTCCAGGTCCATCCCGACGATGAAGCCGCGCGCGCCGCCGGCTATCAGCGCGGCAAGGACGAGGCCTGGGTGATTCTCGCCGCCGAGCCGCACGCCACCATCGCGCTCGGCACCAAAGCGCCGATGACGAAGGACGCGCTGCGCGCCGCCGCGCTCGACGGGTCGATCGAGCATCTGCTCGACTGGAAACCGGTCAAGGCCGGCGACTTCATCTATTCGCCGGCCGGCGTCATCCACGCGATCGGCCCCGGCCTGACGCTGGTCGAGGTGCAGCAGAATGTCGATCTGACCTATCGCCTCTATGATTATGGCAGCGACCGCGAGCTGCATCTCGACGCCGGCGTCGCGGTCTCCGATCCGGTGCCGTTCGTGCCGCTGCCGGCGCCCGCGCCGGCCGGCGACGATCGCGCGATCCTCGCCGAGGGGCCGAAATTCGTGCTCGAACGCTGGCCGGCGGGCCACCGCGTCGTCGTGCTGCCGGCGGGGATGACCGGTTGGCTCGTGCCGCTGGCGGGCGAGGGGGTCGCCGACGGCGTCGCCTTCCGCGCCGGCGAATGCCTCACCGTCACCGGCCGCTGCGAGATCCAGGCCGGGCTGGGCAGCGACCTGCTGTTCGCCTATCCCGGCGACAGGCGAATCTGACCCGTGCCCGGCGCGTGCCGGGCATTCCTTTGTTGCACCCGCGAAGGGATTGTGGTCGAGACGAACCCCCAAGGGGAGACTTCCGACCGTCGATGGCCACCATTGCCGCGCCTTCCTTGCTCGACCCCGCGACCCATGCCGCGCGCTGGATCGCCGATTACTGCGCGCGTGAGCAGCGCGGCGACGTGCTGTGCGCCGGGCGTGACGATCCCGCCTGGGCCGCGGTGTTCGAGGAAATCGTCGCCATCGCCGGCGAGGATCTCGCCAATGCGCGCGAGCGGGTGCAGCGCCATGCCGCCGATATCGGCACCGGTTTCCGTATCATCGGCGAGAATGAGGAGCGCCCCTGGCCGCTCTCGCCCGTCCCGCTGCTGATCGAGAGCGGCGAATGGGCCGGCATCGCCGCCGGCATCCGCCAGCGCGCCGAGCTGCTCGAAACGATCCTCGCCGATCTCTATGGCGACGCCCATCTGGTCGAGCGCGGCCATATCCCGGCGGCGCTGCTCGGCGGCAGTCCCTTCTATCTGCGGCCGCTGGGCGGGCTGGTGCCGCCCGGCGGGCATCACCTGCACTTCATCGCGGTCGATCTCGGACGCGGGCCGACCGGCGAGTGGCGCGTGCTGGCCGATCATCTGCGCGCCCCGGCCGGTGCCGGCTATGCGCTGGAAAACCGCCTCGCCATCTCGCGCGCGCTGGGCAGCCTGCAGGGCAGGCTCAACATCGAGCGCCACGCCCCGTTCTTCGCCGCCTTCCGTGCCGGGCTCGCCGCGGCGTGCCGCCGCTCCGATCCGCGCATCGGGCTGCTGACCCCCGGCCGGCTCAACCCGAGCTATGCCGAACAGGCGCATCTCGCGCGCTATCTTGGGCTGCTGCTGGTCGAAGGCGCCGATCTCGCCGCACTGGAGGACAAGCTCTATGTCCGCACGATCGGCGGGCTGAAGCGCATCGACGCGCTGTGGAACCGGCTCGACCCGCGCCTGCTCGATCCGCTGGCGTTCGATTCGCATTCCGGCATCGGCGTGCCCGGGCTGATCGATTCGATCGCCGCCGGCAATGTCGCGGTCGCCAACATGCCCGGCGTCGGCGTGCTCGAATCGCCGGCGTTCGGCGCCTTCCTGCCGCGCCTCGCCACCCGGCTGCTCGGCACCGACCTGCTGCTGCCCAACATCGCCACCTGGTGGTGCGGCGGCGATGCCGAGCGCGCGTATGTCGCGGAGGATTTCGACAATATGCTGATCGGCCCGGCGTTCGGCGTCGCGCCGCTCGGCCTGCCGGACAACGCGCCGGTGCATGGTGCCGAGATCATCGGCGCCGCGCGCGCCGCCTTGCTGGAGGAGATGGCGCGCCGCCCGCAGGATTATGTCGGGCAGGAGATGGTGCGCCTGTCGACCATGCCGGTGGTCGCCGACGACCAGCTCGCCGCGCGCCCCTTCACGCTGCGCGTGTTCGCCGCGCGCGGCGCCGATGGCGGCTGGACCGTGCTGCCCGGCGGCCTCGCGCGGATCGGCGAGCATGTCGACGATCGCGCCGCCTTCATGGGCGAGGGCAGCTGGTCGGCCGATGTCGCGATCCATGGCGGCGCCTCGGTCGACCAGGTGTCGCTGCTGCCGCCGCCCGACACGCTGCACGTGCGGCGCAACCCCGGCACACTGCCGAGCCGCGTCGCCGACAATTTCTACTGGCTCGGTCGCTATCTCGAGCGCGGCGAGGCGCTGCTCGGCGTGATCCGCGTGATGCTCGGCAATTCGATCGACGTCGATGCCGGCGCGGCGCTCGCGCCCGACACGGTCGGGCGGCTGGTCGGGCTGATCGTCGCGGTCGGCGGCGCGCCGCATCCGCCGTCGCTGCGCCGCGCCGATCTCGCCGCCTTCGCCCGCGCCGCGCTGGAGGGCGATGAGAGCCAGAGCGTGCGCGCGATCAACCGCATCGCGCGCGGCATCGGCCAGGGCTCGCGCGACCGGCTCGCCGCCGACATGGTGCATCTGCTCGACGCGCCCTTCCCGACGCGCGGCGGCCTGCTCGATCGCACCGGCACGCTGCAGCGCCGCTATGCCGCGCTGTCCGGCCTGTCGGCCGAGCATATGAGCCGCACCGCGGCGTGGCGCTTCATGGACCTCGGCCGCCGCGTCGAGCGCGCCGCGACCATGGCGCGGATGCTGCGCAGCTTCGGCATGCCGCAGGCCAGCGGCGACGATCTGTCGACCCTGCTCGACCTCGCCGACAGCCAGATCAGCTATCGCCAGCGCTATCTCACCGGCATCGCGCGCGTGCCGGTGGTCGACCTGCTCGCGCTCGATCCGGGCAACCCGCGCTCGATGGCGTTCCAGGTCGAGCGCCTCCGCGACCATCTCGCGGCGCTCCCGGTGCTCGGCGACGACGGGATGGACGAGCCGCAACAGGCCCAGGCTACGGCGCTCGCCGCGCAGCTCGCCGCGACCAGCGCCCAGGCGCTCGACGAGGCGCTGCTCGGCGATATCGAGCGCAAGCTCTACGCTTTGTCCGACGCCATCGCGCACCGCTATTTCCTGCAGGGCGCGGAACCACTGCGCGCCGGTGGGCTTACCTTGGCATGATCCGCACGCGCTCTCTCCGCCCCGTGTTCCTGCGAAAGCAGGAACCCAGGGCCGCGAGCGTTGCGCCTGAAACCCTGGGCTCCTGCTTCCGCAGGAGCACATCCGCGCGATGATCTACGACATCCGCCACGTCACCCGGTTCGACTATGGCGGCGCGGTCAAGTTCGCGCGCTGCAATTTGCGACTGAAGCCGATCATCTGGTCGGGCCAGACGCTGGAAAGCTATCGCCTGACCATCGCGCCCTCCGGCCGCACCCATCCGGCGCGCGCCGAGGCCGGGCTGGCCAACGTCACCCGGCTGGTGATCGAGGAGCCGGTGCGCCAGCTGACCATCGAGAGCGTGTCGCGCGTCGTCGTCGACCGGCTCGTGCCGATGCCCTCGCCCGACGATCCGACGCTGGCCGAGGTCGCCGCCGCCGCGCGCGTCAGCCGCGATCCGTCGCCGGCCGGACCGGCCAATTACCTCTTCCCCTCGCCGCTGATCCCGCTCGACCGCGATATCGCGGCGTGGTGCGCGCGGGACCTCGACCCCGCCCGGCCCAGCCTCGAGGCGGCGATCGCGCTGGCGCACCGCATCCAGGACGAATTCACCTTCGACGCCGAGGCGACTTTAGTCGACACCTCGCCGCACGAGGCGTTCGTCAAGCGCGGCGGCGTGTGCCAGGATTTCGCCCAGATCATGATCACCGGCCTGCGCGCCGCCGGCCTGCCCGCAGCTTACGCCTCGGGCTATATCCGCACCATCCCGCCGCCCGGCCAGCCGCGCCTGGTCGGCGCCGACGCCACCCATGCGTGGGTGCTGCTGTGGTGCGGCCCGGAACGCGGCTGGGTCGGCGTCGACCCGACCAACGGCATCTGGATGGCCGGCGACCACATCATCATGGCGATCGGCCGCGACTATGGCGAAATCGCCCCGATCGACGGCGTGGTGCTGGGCGCGGGCGCGCAGAAGATGACCGTGTCGGTCGATGTGGCGCCGCTGGAGGAAGTGGCGGTTTAGGCGGCGATACTCAGTCCAACTGATCGCCTGCCGGTGGGGCTTCGCGCTTCGCTCCGTCAAGAAAAGGCAGCATGTCCAGCGGTCGCGCCGATCCGGCCCGGCGATTGAGGAAGTCGGCCGCCGTCTCGACCACGCCGATCTTCTGCGCGATTGCCACCGAGATCCATTGATTCAGCGACACGCCGTCTTCCTTGGCGAGCCGCGCCGCCGCCGCCTTCACCGACGCCGGCAGCTTGAGGGGATCGGATGCCTTGCTCACGACCTTAACTCCTTCAACAACATGCCCGGCTGCATCACCTGATCCGCTACGCCCATCCACCAGATACACAACGTGTATCTCTTGTGGTAATATGGCGGGGAAGGAGGCCCTGATGGCGACACCCACGACCAATCCGGAAAGCCCGGTCAAGGCGATCAATCTCAAGGTAAGGACCGAGATTCGTTCCTTGATCGATTCCGCCGCGAAGCTCCAGGGCAAGACCCGCTCGGACTTCATGATCGATGCATCCCGCCGCGCCGCCGAAGAGGCGCTGCTCGACCAGGCGTTGCTCCGGGTCGATCGGGAAACCTATGACCGTTTTGTGGCCATGCTCGACCAGCCCGCCGGCGGGCCGGGATTTGAGCGGCTGATGAATGCCGCTCAACCCTGGAGCCAATGAGCGGCGGCTTGCTCATTTCCCAGCCGGAACCGCTGCGGGACGAGCACGATCTTGGGCCTTTCCGGTGCGGCGTCGCCAGCCTGGACGAATGGCTGAAAAAGCGCGCCGGCCCCAACCAGGCGAGCGGCGCCTCGCGCAGCTATGTGATCGCAACCGAAAACCGGGTCGTCGGCTATTACTGCCTCGCCTCGGGCGGTATCGCCGCGATCGAGGCGCCCGGCAAAATCAGGCGCAACATGCCCGACCCCATTCCGGTGGCAGTGCTGGGCCGTCTCGCGATCGACAGTGCCTGGCAAGGCAAGGGTATCGGGCCCGCCTTGCTGAAGGACGCTGTTTTCCGCACGATCCAGGCCGCCGGCATTCTCGGCATCCGCGGTCTGCTGGTTCATGCGATTTCGCAGGAAGCCAAGGCGTTTTACGAGCATTACGGTTTCATGGCCTCCCCGGCGCAGCCCATGACATTATTGATGTCGCTGGCGGGCTTCCCGCCTGCCTGACTCGATCTGAGCTTCGCCGGAGGAAGTGGCCGTGTCCGATCCTCTTGAGCCGTCATGTCGGACGCGTTCCGGCATCCACCGTTCCGTGAATGGGCACGCTATTCGTTCGCGCAGAGGCGCAGAGGCGCAGAGATTTTCTTCTCCGCACCTTCGCACCTTCGCGTGACCAAATCTGACCCACGCGAAAGCGCGATGGCGCTAAGAGAGTGACCGCGCATGCCGAGAAGTCGGGGTTCGGGATCTGTTGGTTTCACCGCCGCGAAAAACCTCCGCGTCTCTGCGCCTCCGCGCGAACCAATCTTCTTCATGGTTGTGCGCTGCCGGTTAACGCGTCCAGCCATGCTTCAACGCGATGGCGCGCAATACTTCGTCGACCGACAGGGTCTGACCCTTCCGTGCTGCGACGAGGCCCTCAGCAATGCGTTGCAGCTGCAACGGCGGTGTCGCGGCCGGATTTGTCGACGCCCCGGTGCCTTTGCCACGCACGCTTGATCCTCCCTATCCGCAACGATCATAAGCGCGCCGCATCGCGGTGCAATGTACAGGCGCGCGACCGGAATATCATATGAGGCTGCCGGAGAGTTTGCACTCGCCCCGCCGATCCCCCACATAGCGGCGAGACTTTTCAACCGGGGCAATAATGGCCGATCCGTATCAGATTCTGGGTGTGGCGCGTACCGCGAGCGAGGCGGACATCAAGAAGGCGTACCGCAAGCTCGCCAAGGAGCTGCATCCCGACAAGAACAAGGACAATCCCAAGGCGTCCGAGAAGTTCAGCCAGGTCACCAACGCCTATGACCTGCTGAACGACAAGGACAAGCGCGCGCGCTTCGATCGCGGCGAGATCGATGGCGACGGCAATCCGGCCGCGCCGTTCGGCTTCGGCGGCGGGCAGGGCGGTTTCGGCGGCGGCACCGGCGGCTTTCGCCCAGGCCCCGGCGGCGGCGCGGGCGGATTCGATTTCGAGGGCGCGCCCGATCTCGGCGACGTGTTCGAGGGGCTGTTTTCCGGCGGTCGCGGCGGTGGTTTCGCCAGCGGGTTCGGCGGCTTCGGCCGCAAGCAGGCGCAGCCCAAGGGCGCCAACGTCGCCTATCGGCTGACCGTGCCGTTCGTCGATGCCGCGACGCTGAAGACGCAGCGCATCACCCTCGCCGACGGCAAGACGATCGACCTCAAGCTCCCCGCCAATCTCGAGAACGGCACGCAGATGCGGCTCGCCGGCAAGGGCCAGCCCGGCCCGGGCGGGGCGGGCGACGGGATCGTCACGATCAACATCCAGCCGCACCGCTTCTTCACCCGCGATGGCGACGATGTGCGGCTCGATCTGCCGGTGTCGCTGTCGGAAGCCGTGCTCGGTGCCAGCGTCAAGGTGCCGACGGTCGAGGGCGCGGTGATGCTCAGCGTGCCCAAGGGAACCACCTCGGGCAAGGTGCTGCGGCTGCGCGGGCGCGGCTTTCACAAGAAGGACGGCACGCGCGGCGACCAGCTCGTCACGCTGATGGTCGACCTCCCCGCCGACGACGCGGCGCTGACCGAATTCGTGCAGCACTGGCCGGGTCGTGACAAGGGGAACCCGCGCGCTAGCCTGGGCGTCTAAGAAACCGTTGTGCAGGACGTCTCGCCACAATCCCCCGAGGAGCGGGCGAAACATCCCGAGACGGCCGCCGTCCCCGCGCATCCGACCGGCTGGATGGCGCCGGCGAGCATCGCCTGGGCGGTGATCCGGCGCGTCGCGGTCGGCGTGTTCAACGATGGTTTCATGTATGCCGGCAACCTCGCCTATCTCGCGCTGCTGACGGTCTTTCCCTTCTTCATCCTCGCCGCGGCGATCGCCTCTTTGTTCGGCCAGCATGGCGAGGCGGCGCAGGCCGTCAGCGCCTTTCTCCACGCCTTGCCGAGCGACGTCGCCGACCTGTTGCGCAAGCCGATCGCCGACGTCCTCGCCGCGCGCACCGGCGGGCTGTTATGGGTCGGCGGGCTGGTCGGGCTATGGACGGTCGGCAGCTTCGTCGAGACGCTGCGCGACATCTTCCGCCGCGCTTATGGCGTCACCTTCACCCGGCCCTTCTGGCATTACCGGCTGAGCTCGATGCTGGTGATCATCCTGTCGGTGATCCTCGCGCTCGTCTCGCTGCTGCTGCAGGGCGTGCTGCTCGGCGTGCAGGAATTCATCTACCGCGTGCTGCCCGGCGCGTCCGACATGGCCGGCTGGATCGGCCTGTCGCGGCTGGTGCCCGGCGTGGTGATGTTCGGCGCGCTCTATGCGCTGTTCTATTCGGTGACGCCGTCCAAATACCGCTACAGCCGCTGCCGCAAATGGCCCGGCGCGCTGTTCACCACCTTGTGGTGGGTCGGCGCGACCGCGATATTGCCGGTGTTGCTCGACCGCACCTTCCGCTACGACCTGACCTATGGCTCGCTCGCCGGGGTGATCGTCGCCCTGCTGTTCTTCTACATCATCGGGCTCGGCCTGACGATCGGCGCGGAACTCAACGCGGCACTGGCGGAAGGCGACCAGCTCGGGGTAGAGGGGCGCAACAGGCTGCAAGGGACGACGGCGTGACGGGTTTGATGGCAGGAAAGCGCGGGCTCATCATGGGGCTCGCCAATGATCGTTCGCTGGCATGGGGGATTGCGAAGAAGCTGTCCGAGGCGGGGGCGGAACTGGCGTTCAGTTACCAGGGCGAGGCGATGGAGAAGCGCGTCCGCCCGCTCGCCGAGGAACTGGGCGTCGCGCGGCTGTTCGATTGCGACGTGTCCGACATGGCGGCGCTCGACGCGACCTTTGCCAATCTGGCGAAAGAATGGCCGACGATCGACTTCGTCGTCCATGCGATCGGCTTTTCCGACAAGAACGAGCTGCGCGGCGGCTATGTCGACACCAGCCTCGAAAACTTCCTGATGACGATGAACATCTCGGTCTATTCGTTCGTCGCGGTGTGCAAGCGCGCCGCGGCGATGATGCCGAACGGCGGGTCGCTGCTGACGCTCAGCTATTACGGCGCCGAAAAGGTCATCCCGCATTACAACGTGATGGGCGTGGCCAAGGCCGCGCTGGAGACCAGCGTGCAATATCTCGCGGTCGATCTCGGCCGCGACAATATCCGCGTCAACGCCATCTCCGCCGGCCCGATCAAGACCCTCGCCGCCTCGGGCATCGGCGACTTCCGCCTGATCCTGAAGTGGAACGAGCTCAACTCGCCGCTCAAGCGCAACGTGACGATCGAGGATGTCGGCGGCGCCGGCCTGTACCTGCTCAGCGACCTGGCGAGCGGCGTGACCGGCGAGACCCACCATGTCGATGCCGGCTACAATGTCATCGGCATGAAGGCCGAGGACGCGCCGGATATCGCGTTGGTGTGAATACCCTCTCCCTGAAGGGGAGAGAGTTCCGGGTGAACAGCGCCCCGCGCTGTTCAGGCCATGCCGGGGGCATGGCCGACCCGGAACTGGGCCCATGCGCAGCATGGGAGGGTGAGGGGATGAAGCGGCCACCCGGCATCGAAGCGCTGAAATTCCAGCGCGAGATGCGACGCAATATGACCGAACCGGAAAAGCGCCTGTGGCACGTCGTCCGCAATCGCCAGATCAGCAACGCCAAATTCCGCAAGCAAAGCTGGCTTGGCCCGTTCCTGGTCGACTTCTTCTGCGCCGAGGCGAAATTGGTCATCGAGGTCGATGGCGACAGCCACGCGCATCAGCAGGGTTATGATGCGCGTCGCACCGCATGGCTCGCGGCCGAGGGGTTCAGGGCGATCCGTTTTTCGAATGACGAGGTGATGCGGAATCTCGACGGCGTTGCCGTGGTCATGGCCGATGCCCTCACCCTCCCACTCGGCTACGCCGAGTGGGTCCCTCCCTCTCCCCCGAGGGGAGAGGGGAAGTAAGCGTCAACGCGAGGGAATACATCGTTGAAGCGTTCGTGCGCGCCGAATATCGCCGTGGTGTGCACTATCGCCGAAGGTGACAGGCGAACGCGGCCAGCCCCGGTCCCCTCACGCCGGTGGCACGAACACCTGTCGCACCGCCACGAACGCCGGCAGCGCCTCGCAACGGGCGCAATGCGCGGTCAGCGCCGGGATGGTCGCGGCGTCGACCAGGCCGGGATGCGCCTCGCCGAGGAAGCGCAGCGCGCAGGCCAGCATGATGTCGGCATGGCCGATCGCCTCGCCTTGCCAATAGGGTGTCGCACGCGCGGCGCGCTCGGCCTCCAGCAGGCGGACCGCCTCGTTGATCTGGGTGCGGCAGCGTTCGATCCACGCCGCCGAGGGCTCGGCATGGAGGACGCGCTCATAGACCAGGCTGATCGCCTTGTCGGCGAGCCCCGAGGCGAGCGCCGCGACGCGCAGCGCCTCGCGCCGCGCCGGCCCGGCGCGCGGGAACAGCGCGCGCGCCTCGCCCACCTGCTCGTCGAGATGGTCGAGGATCGCATTGCTCTCGATCAGCGCGGTACCGTCGTCGAGCACCAGCGTCGGCACGCGGCGCAGCGGATTATACGCCGCGATCCGCGCGCCATCGCCGAAGGTCGACCAGGGGTAATGCTCGTGGCGCATGCCGTAGAGCGCGAGCGCGATGCCGACCCGGCGGACGAAGGGCGAATCAAATTGGCCGATCAGGATCATCATGCGCTTCCATCGCGGGGATGCCGGATTCGGGGGCGACGCCGGCTGCTCCCGGATCGATAGAGTGCCCGCCGCTGGTGCCGCAAGCCGTGCCGGAATTTCACAGGGCGCGGATGAGGCGGCGCTGGTCGTCGCGCAGCCGCGTAAAGCCCAGATGCGCGTAAAAGCGCGCCGCCGGCGCGTCCTTGGCCTCGACGATCATCGCATAGGCCATGACCTCGGAACGGGTGGCGCGCAGCAGCGCGTCGGCGACCAGCGCCCCACCAAGGCGCTTGCCCTGATGCGCCGTCGCCACCGCCAGGCGTCCAAGCAGCACCGCCGGGACCACCGGATAGCGCGGCAGCCGCCTGGCCTGTTCGTCCGACATTGTGTCGAGCACCAGCGAGGTGGCGGCGATCGTGTAGAAGCCCGCGATCCCATCGGCCTCGTCGATCGCCACGAAGCACGACGCCACGCGGCGGCGCACATCCTGCGTCACCCGCTCGCGAAAATAGCGATCGAGCGCTTCCGACCCGCTGTCGAACGCGGTGCGATCCTGCTTGCCAAGCAGCGCGATGCGATAGCTCATTCGCTCTCGTGGATCAGGTCACGATGCGCCTGCATGGCGCGCGCCAACGCCGGCGACGGAGCCGGCGGGCTGGCCAGCAGCTCGGCCACGCGCTGCTGGTCGGCCAGCGACAGCCGGATGATCTGCGTTTCCTCGATGGTGCGCTCCGCGGCCTGGCGCGCGGCATCGACCATGAAGTCACTGATGCTGCGCCCCTCGATCTCAGCGGCGCGCTTGACGGCGGCCAGCACGTCGGGGGCTATTCGGGCTTCGATCCGGGCGGACCGGCTGGAGGGTTGTGGCATCGGGAATCTCGCTCAGTAAGCAAGCAATGTACGGTTTAACGCCGTACATTGCAAGAGAACACACCGATCGCCACCCGGCCGCGCTCAGGCCGCGCGCCGCGTCTCGCGCTGCGCGAGGAACACCGCGCCGAGTCGCTCCACCACCAGCGTGCCGTCGGGAAACGGGTTCCGCCCGCGATCGATGCGGCCGAGAAAATCGAGTCCGCACACCCGCGCGCAGTCATGGTCGGTCATCGCGTCGCCGACGAACAGGCAGCGGTCGCGCGCCAGGCCCTCGGCGGCGAGGATGTCCTCGACGATGACGTGCTTCTTCTGCGGCGCGCCGCGCGCCGAGGCGAAGAAGGCGCGCAGGCCCTTGCGGTCGACGATCACCTGCAACTCGTCATGCGGCGTGCCCGAGACGATATGCGCCGGCACGCCCTGGTCGCGCAGCCCCGTCAGGATCTCGGGCACATCGGGTAGCAGCGGGCTCGCCACCACCTCGTCGAGCACGATGTCGGACAGGCGGTCGCACCAATGGGTGATCTCGGCGGGGGAAAGTGTGATGCCGAGCAGCTCGCGGTGGAATTTGGGGATCTTGTCGAACCGCGTCTCGCCCGGCACGGCGCGCTGATAGGCCATCACCGCGGCGCGCACCTCAGGGCCGAATTCGCGGTACAGCTCGCCAAACGCCATGATCTTGGCATCGACCGAATCGGCGATCACCCCGTCGAAATCGAAGAAGACGCACTCATATCGCGATGGGGAGAGGGTGCGCATCGCGGCTCCAGTCGATCAGGGTGGCGGGGTCGACCGCGTCGAGGCCGTCCTCGGCATAGACGGCGTGCAGCGCGCGGGCGATGCGATAGTCCTCGATATAGTCGATATCGACGCCGGCCAGCTTGGAGAGCTGCGCCATGACCGGGCTGTCGCCGATGAAATATTCGCGCCGCAATATCTCGCGCTTCGCGCACATATAGATGCTGTTGGTGACCTTGAACCAGTCGGGCAGTTCCTGCGAGATGGTGTGGTCGCGCGTCGCCCGGTAGTTGAGCGAGCGGCCGTCAGCCCAGAAATATTCCCTGAGCAGGTTCACCCCGACCAGCGAGTCATGCTCGCCGTTGATGACGCCGTCATAATAGGCGCGGAAGGCGTCGAGATATTCCTGCGGCGACATTAGCGGGCAGACCACGGTGCACCAGGCGATATGGGCATGCGGGATGTCGCGGACGATGCCGGTGATGACGTCGCGGAACGGCGCGACATGGTCGCGGGCCAGCCGCAGCGCGCGCTTGTGGCGCGACACGCCGAAGCGGTCGGCCAGAGCGAGGAATTCGTCGTCCTCGGAACTGAGATAGATGCGCGCCGGGTCGATCACCTTGACCAGTTGGGCGAGCTTCCATTCGATCAGCGAGTCGGCGCCGCCGAACGGCAGCATCGACTTGTTGGCGATGCGCGAACTGCCGCGCCTGACCGGCACGATAACGGCGAGATCATACATGGCGGGCGTCTCCCTGGTGGCGGCGCCGGATCATGCCGCGGCCCTCAACTCATCGGTGGCGTGACCTGCCGCGCGATCGGCGAGGGCGGCCGCGTTCAGGGCCGGGTCTGCGGGATCGAACACCCGGTCGAGCAGGTGGAAGGCGAACCAGCTCAGCGCGTCGGCCTGGTCGGCGGCGCGGGCGGTGCCGTCGCGCAGCGCGGCGGCGAAGGCGGCGACGTCGTCATAAGCGTGCATCCAGCCGCCGGTGCGGAAGCGCGACAGGCGCAGCATCGGCGTGCCGAAAAAGGCGCAGCCGGCAAAGCTCTTCGAATTGCCGACGACCATGCCGGCGCAATGCTTCGCGAGCAGCATCGTCGCATCGCCCGGCGTGCGGGTCGCGCCGACGAGGCGGACCTTGCCGCCATGCGCGGCGATCGTCGCGAGGAGCGGGCCATTGTCGCAATGTCGCTCGTTGAGCGGGTGGTTGGTCACCGCCAGCACGCTGTCCTCGTCGAGTTGTTCGGCGAGGTGGTTCACCAGCGCGATATTGCTGTCGAAGACGTTGTGCTGGCCGAAGAACATCTCGGGATGCTCATATTCGAGCGGCAGCGCGATCAGGCGCTTGTCGCGGGGCAGGCCGGCGGCGTCGAGGAACGCGTGCCGGTCGGCGCGGGCGCGGGCGTGCGCGGCATCCCAGCGCGGCCGAAACGCCGCGTCGAGCGAGGCGCGGCGCGCCGGCGCGAGCACGGGCATCATCGCATGATCGAACAGCGTCTCGGCAAGCCAGGCCGCGGTGGGATCGGTGGCGAAGGGCGGCGCCGCGCCCTCCATGATGAAGCGCACGATACCGGGAAAGCGCGCCGCGCTGTCGATGTCGGCGCTGCGGCACAAGGTGAGGTCGGCATTGATCTGCTCGACCAGCGCGAACAATGCGTCCTCGCCGGCGGCGGAGACGCGCAGGCGGGGGTGGTCGTCGCCATCGAGAATGTACCAGTCGACCGTCTCGAGATCGGCGCAGGCGGCGAGTTGTGCCGGGCCGATGCCCGTGCCGTGCCACAGGGGTGGCACCAGCACGCTGACCTGCGCGTCGCGCGCGGCGGCGCGGATGATCGGCGCGACGATCTTGTCGAACCACCATGGCGTGACCACCGGCAGGTAGAAAAGGACGTGCATGGCCTCCCGATCCGCGACGGCGATGATCGGCAATTCCCCCGGCCGTCGTCGGCAGCCGGTATCGGTCCCTGATGGTTAAGATCGCGCTAACCATCGCCGGCCGGGCGGCACCCTCGTAATTCTACGGTAGGCGGCCTTAAACGCGGCTTAGCGGCGCCCCTCCTAAGGCAGGGCCTTCGCGGCAGCGGTCCGGAGGTCGGTATGCATCGGTTGGTCTATATCAGCACGGCCCGCGCCCAGCCGTCCGGCCCGCAGCTCGACGCGATCCTGCTCGGCGCGCGCCGCCGGAACGCGGCGGCCGGCATTACCGGCCTGCTGGTGGTCGGCGGGCGGCGCTTCCTTCAGGCGATGGAAGGGCCAAGTGCCGCGGTGGCGGAGACTTTCGAGCGCATCCGCCGCAACCCGGTTCACTTCGCGATCGTGCAACTGGCCCACGGGCCGATCACCGAGCGCGCCTTTGCCGGCTGGTCGATGGGATATCAGCTCGGCGGCGGTGCCGGCGATCAGATATCGGTGCCGTTGAGCGTCGCCGCGCTGATCGAGCCGCTGACCGATCCGGTGCTCCGCGCCTATTTCAGCGGTTTCGCCGAGCTGCACGCCAGCCCGTCCTGAAGCCCGCCGACGACACCTGACAAAATTACCCTGCCGGGCCGCGCCCGCCATGGCGCGCGCCGCCCTTGTCAGCCGCGCCTGGCGCGGAAAGGGGCAGGCGAATTTTGTCATACCGGCCTTGCCGGCCCGACGGTCTAGGCGCTGAGCCGCAGATCGTCCTGCGCCTTGCCCTTGCGATAGGGCGCGATACCGCCGCCGTTGCGCTTGATCGCGCAGAGCGCCTCGTCGGCCTGCGCCATCAGCTGGTCCAGACTGTTGCCGCCGGTGGTCGACAGCGCATAGCCGATGCTGGTGCCGATCACGATCTCGTGGCCGTTGATCGAATAGGGCTGGGCGATGGTCCGCGCGATGCGGCGCGCCAGCATCTCCGCCTCGCCCTCATGCGCCAGGGTGGTCTGGACGACGACGAACTCGTCGCCGCCGAGCCGGGCGGCGAAATCGTTGCGCCGCAACAGGCTCTGCAGCCGCTCCGACACCGCCTTGAGCAGCGCGTCGCCGGTCGGGTGGCCGTAGCGGTCATTGACCGGCTTGAAGCGGTCGAGGTCGAGGCAGTGGACCGCGATCATGCCCTTCGCGGCCTCGGGCCGGACGACCTCGTCGAAGCGCTCGCGCAGCGACAGGCGGTTGGGCAGGCTGGTCAGATGGTCCGACCGGGCGAGTGTCGCGAACAGCCGCCGCATCGTCACATGCCGCGCGGTCGAGCGATAGCGCGCGATCATGCTCTGCACCCCGCCGCCAAGGAACAGCAGGAACAACACGCCTGTGGCGCGATAGATCGGGTCGGCATAGCATAGCGCGACCAGCGCGGTCGGCACGATCGCCAGCAGGATGCTGGGCACGCTGATCCACGGTCTCAGCGACAGGCCGGCGGCGACGCCGGCGCCATAGCCGAACAGCAGCCCGACGATCAGCATGTGCGCCGCCGGGCTCGTGACGAGAAACCCGCGCGCGCCGAGGGTGCCGAGCACCAGCGCGAAGCCGATATAGGCCGTCGCGTAGCGCCGTTCGAAGCGCCGGGCATCGGCCAGCGTCAGCGTATCCTCGGTCGCGCGCGTGCGGTGCAGGAGCAGCACGGTGAGCCGGCCGGCCGCCATGATCATACCGGCGATGGTGATGGCGAGAAGCCCGCCGTCCCGCGCGTCATGGGCCAGCAGCAGCCCCACGCCGGTGAACGAGACCGTCATGATCACGGTCGGCAGCAGCGTCGAGAACAGGCTGGCGACCAGTTCGACATAGGTGGCTTCGGGCAAAGGCCCTTTTCCCTGGGTCACGCTTGGGTGCCTTTCTTGAGGGGCCGAATATGGTCCGAAACGGTTAAGAAAATCCGTGCGCAAGGCCCCGCGCGCCTCCGTATGATTACCCAATTCAGGCATCTCCCTCCCGCCCGGCTGCGGCGACGCGCGCAACGCCGGCTGGACAAACGGGCGCGTCGCGGGAAGAGAGCGATCATGAGCCTCAACAGCTTCGGCCACGTCTTTCGTTTCACCACCTGGGGTGAGTCGCACGGTCCCGCGATCGGGGCGGTGGTCGACGGTTGCCCGCCGGGGCTGGCGCTCGGCGAGGCGGATATCCAGCCGTTCCTCGACAAGCGCCGCCCGGGCACCTCGCGCTTCACCACCCAGCGCCAGGAGCCCGACCAGGTGCGCATCCTGTCCGGCGTGTTCGAGGGCAGGACAACGGGCACGCCGATCAGCCTGATGATCGACAATGTCGACCAGCGATCAAAGGATTATTCGGAGGTCGCCTTGGCCTATCGCCCGGGCCATGCCGATTACGCCTATGACGCCAAATATGGCTTTCGCGACTATCGCGGCGGCGGACGTTCGTCGGCGCGCGAGACGGCGTCACGCGTCGCGGCCGGCGCGGTGGCGCGGTTGGTCATCCCGCAGGTCCGTATCCGGGCCTGGGTCGAGGCGATCGGCGGCGACGCGATCGACCCGGCCAATTTCGATCCCGGGCAGATCGATGCCAATCCGTTCTTCTGCCCCGATGCCGCCGCCGCCGCGCGCTGGGAGGCGCTGGTCGATGGCGCGCGCAAGGCCGGCTCGTCGCTCGGCGCGGTGATCGCGTGCGAGGCGACCGGCGTGCCGGCCGGCTGGGGCGCGCCGCTCTATGCCAAGCTCGATGCCGAGCTGGCCAGCGCGTGCATGAGCATCAACGCGGTCAAGGGCGTCGAGATCGGCGACGGGTTCGACGCGGCGCGGCTGCGCGGCGAGGACAATGCCGATGCGATGCGCCCCGGCGCCGATGGCCCCGAATTCCTCGCCAACCATGCCGGCGGGATCGCCGGCGGGATCGCGACCGGGCAGCCGATCCGCGTGCGCGTGGCGTTCAAGCCGACCAGTTCGATCCTGACGCCGGTCGAGACGATCACCCGCGGCGGCGCGGCGACCGAGATCATGACCAAGGGCCGGCACGACCCGTGCGTCGGCATTCGCGGCGCCCCCGTGGTCGAGGCGATGGTCGCGCTGGTGCTCGCCGACCAGGCGCTGCTGCACCGCGCGCAGTGCGGATAACGCCACGCCGACAGGGCACTATCGGCCCGGCCATGCGTTGATGGCGCGACGACCGATCGATTGACGCAGGCACCGCGATGGCTCCGACGGGACATCGCGCCTGTGGCTCGACTCGTCCGGAAGCCGTTGTAAACGAGCGATAAGCGGTGGTGCCGTTTGTCGCCATGGGTCGTTTGCACCCCCGAAGCCCGGCGATGGCGCCGGGTGAGTGGGAGACCGTTTGTGACCATGAAGACCAGCCTCGTTCTCGGCCTGGGCACCCTATTGCTCGGCATTTCCGGCGCGACCTATGCGCAGACCACGACCCCGCCGGCATCGGGCACGCCGGTGCAGACCACGCCGGTGCCGCCCTCGACCGACCCCGCGGCGACGGCCAGCCCGGCACCGACCGCGGCGCCCACCCCCGACGCAACGGCGACGCCCGACGCCAGCGCCACCACCACCGCGTCGACCGATACCGCCGCGCCGGGCAAGAAAAAGAAGAAGCACAGCACGCCGCAATAAGAACGGCGCCCACGCCGGCTGACGTCGCTTCCCCCTTTTGGGCGTCAGTCGGCGAAGGGATCCCGCACCAGGATCGTGTCCTCGCGTTCCGGGCTGGTCGAGACCAGCGCCACCGGGCAGCGGATCAGTTCCTCGATGCGGCGGATATATTTGATCGCCTGGGCCGGCAGGTCGGCCCAGCTGCGCGCCCCGGCGGTCGATTCGGACCAGCCGGGCATCGTCTCGTAAACCGGCTCGACCGCGTCCTGGTCCGCCGCGTGCGACGGGAAATAATCGAGTGTCTCGCCGCGCAGCGTGTAGCCGGTGCAGATGCGCACCTCGTCCATGCCGTCGAGCACATCGATCTTGGTCAGCGCGATGCCGGTGATCCCCCCGACCGCCGCCGATTGCCGCACCAGCACCGCATCGAACCAGCCGCAGCGGCGCTTGCGCCCGGTGACGGTGCCGAATTCATGCCCGCGCGCGCCCAGGCCCTCGCCGATCGCGTCGTCGAGCTCGGTCGGGAAGGGGCCGGAGCCGACGCGCGTCGTATAGGCCTTGGCGATCCCCAGCACGAAGCCGACCGCGCCGGGCCCGAGGCCGGAACCGGCCGCCGCCGTGCCCGACACGGTGTTGGACGAGGTGACGAACGGATAGGTGCCGTGGTCGACGTCGAGCAGCACGCCCTGCGCGCCCTCGAACAGGATGCGCCGCCCGGCTGCGCGCGCCTCGTTGAGCATGCGCCAGGCGGGTGTGGCGAATTGCAGAACGAAGCCGGCGATCTCGCGCAGTTCGGCGACCAGCGCGGCGCGGTCGATCGGCGGTTCGCCAAAGCCGGCGCGCAGCGCGTCGTGATGCGCGGTCAGCCGGTCGAGCTGGGCGTCGAGCGCATCGAGATGGGCGAGGTCGCACACCCGGATCGCGCGGCGGCCGACCTTGTCCTCATAGGCCGGACCGATGCCGCGCCTTGTGGTGCCGATCTTGCCGGCGCCCGAGGCATCCTCGCGCAAGGAGTCGAGGTCGCGGTGGAAGGGCAGGATCAGCGCGCAATTGTCGGCGATCTTGAGCGTATCGGGGGTGATGTCGACACCCTGGCCGCGCAGCTTCTCGACTTCAGCCTTCAGCGCCCAGGGATCGAGCACCACGCCATTGCCGATCACCGACGGCGTGCCGCGCACGATGCCCGAGGGCAGCAGCGAGAGCTTGTAGACCTTCTCGCCGACGACGAGGGTATGGCCGGCATTGTGCCCGCCCTGGAAGCGCACGACGATATCGGCCCGCTCGGCGAGCCAGTCGACGATCTTGCCCTTGCCTTCATCGCCCCATTGGGCGCCGATCACCGCTACGTTGGCCATGATATTCCCTACACCTTCTAATCTCTGTACTTCAGCCCCTCCCCTTCAGGGGAGGGGTGGGGGGTGGGGCGTCTCAATCTCATCGAGACCGATGACTATGGGGATAGGCCCCACCCCAACCCCTCCCCTGAAGGGGAGGGGCTTTAAGTAGCACCTAAAGCGGCCGCGCCTCGCCATCGACGAGCAGATGCGTGCACAGCTGCGCCTCGGGCGTGTCGCCGGCTTCGAGCGCCGCGACCGTGACCCAGCCGGCCGAGCGCATCCTTGCCGCTTCGCCGGGCGCGGTGCCGAACGGCACGAACAGCCGTCGCCGCCCGGTTTCGACCAGGCCGGCGGCGAGGATCGGGTCGAGATAGAGCGAGAAGCCGATCGCCGCCTCCTCGCTGCCATCCTCATGGACGATGGTATAGCTGCCGCCGCGCCCGATCTCGCCCAGCGCGCCTTCGGCGAACAGCGAGAAGCCGAGCCAGGTCTGATATTCGAAGCCGTGGCGCTCGGTGGGGTCGAGCGTCAGCGACACGCCGGTGAGGCCATCCGCCACCGCCCACAGCCCGTCGAGCCGCGAGGTCAGCGCGCCGCCGACATCGAATTGGCACAGCCGGTCATGCGCCGCGGCGAACGGGCCGGCGGCCTCGATCAGCGGGAGATAGGCCGGGGCGATCTCGGCCACCGCGCCGGCGTCCTTGGCGTCGAGCCGGTCCTTGAGCGCTTCGATCTTGCCGGCGTCGATCGGCAGCGGGCCGGCGGCGAGTGTCGCGACGAGGTCGGGCAGGGTGAAGTCGATCGAGGTGCCGGTCACCCCGGCGGCGCGCAGCGCCTCGACCGCGACCGCGACGATCTCGCGCGCCGCGGCGACGGTATCGAGGCCGATCAGCTCGCAACCCATCTGCCGCTGCTCGCGCGCCGGGGAGAGCTGCGAGGCGCGCAGCTTGAGCACGGTGCCGGCATAGGACAGCCGTACCGGGCGCGGGTGGTGGCCCATGCGCGTCGCGGCGATGCGGCCGATCTGCGCGGTGAGGTCGGGGCGGATCGCCAAGGTGCGCTGGCTCACCGGATCGACGAAGCGCACCGCGTCGCGCGCGCCGCCCGCTTTCAGGCGTGCGGCAAGGCCGTCCTCATATTCGGCGAGCGCCGGGTCGGCGCGCTCATAGCCATAGGCATGCGCGGCGCCGAGCATCGCCGTCTCGAGCCGCGCCGCGGCATCGGCGTGCGGCGGGAGACGGTCCTGAAAACCGCTCGGGAGGAGGGCGTTGGTCACTTCTCCCTCTCCCTGCTTTGCGGGGAGAGGGCCGGGGAGAGGGGGCGTGCCGCGAGCGCGTCGCTGATGGCAGCGAGCACCGCTTCCATATTCCCCATTACCTCGGCGTTCGTGAACCGGATCACATGATATCCCTGTCGTTCCAACCGCGCGGTCCGCTCCGCGTCCTTGGCGATGGCCTCGTCGCCGGCATGCGTGTCGCCGTCAACCTCGATAATCAGCTTCCGCGATCGGGCGACGAAATCGACGATGGCGCCTGCGCGAGGATTCTGACGGATGAACTTCACGCCGTCGAAGCGCTTGGCGCGCAAATGATACCAGAGACGGGCCTCGGCTGGGGTCATTTCCCGCCTGAGGTCTTTGGCGTGTTCCAGCAACTGTTTCGGCGTTTGCGGCACGGCCCCTCTCCCCGGCCCTCTCCCCGTTTCCGGGGAGAGGGAGAAGAAGTCTTAAAACGTCAGGCCCATCACGGTCTTCACGCCGGCCAGCGCGCGGACCTTGGCGATGAGATCCTGCGTCACCGGTTCGTCGAGCGACAGCAGCAGCACCGCCTCGCCGCCAGCATTGCGGCGGCCCAGATGGAAGGTGCCGATGTTGACGCCGGCCTCGCCGAGCAGCGAGCCGAGCCGGCCGATGAAGCCGGGCGCGTCCTCGTTGACGACATAGAGCATGTGGCCGACCAGATCGGCCTCGACCTTGATGCCGAACAGCTCGACCAGCCGCGGCGCGGCGTCGCCGAACAATGTACCGGCGACCGAGCGATCGCCGGCATCGGTCTTCACCGTGACGCGCAGCAGCGTGTGGTAATCGCCCTCGCGGTCATGCCGCACCTCGCGCACGTCGATGCCGCGCTCCTTGGCGAGGAACGGCGCGTTGACCATGTTCACCGTGTCGCTGTGCACGCGCATCAGCCCGGCGAGCACCGCGCTGGTGATCGGTTTCTGGTTGAGCGACGCCGCGGCGCCCTCGACCTCGATCGCGATGCCCGACAGCGCGCCATGCGCCAGCTGGCCGACCAGCGAGCCGAGCTTCTCGGCCAGCGCCATGTACGGCTTCAATTTGGGCGCCTCCTCGGCCGACAGGCTCGGCACGTTGAGCGCATTGGTGATGCCGCCGGCGACGAGATAATCGGCCATCTGCTCGGCAACCTGGATCGCGACATTGACCTGCGCTTCCGAGGTCGACGCGCCGAGATGCGGCGTGGAGATGAAGTTGGGCGTGTTGAACAGCGGCGAGTCGGTCGCCGGCTCGGTGACGAACACGTCGAGCGCCGCGCCGCCGATATGGCCCGAGTCGAGCCCCGCCTTGAGCGCCGCCTCGTCGATCAGCCCGCCGCGCGCGCAGTTGATGATGCGCACGCCCTTCTTGGTCTTGGCGAGGTTCTCGGCCGACAGGATGTTGCGCGTCTGGTCGGTCAGCGGCGTGTGCAGCGTGATGAAGTCGGCGCGGGCCAGCAGCTCGTCGAGCGTGACCTTCTCGACGCCCATTTCGATCGCGCGCTCGGGCGTGAGGAAGGGATCATAGGCGATGACCTTCATCTTCAGCCCGCGCGCGCGGTCGGCGACGATCGAGCCGATATTGCCGGCGCCGATCAGGCCGAGCGTCTTGCTGGTCAGCTCGACGCCCATGAAGCGGTTCTTCTCCCACTTGCCGGCCTGGGTCGAGGCGTCGGCCTCGGGCAGCTGGCGGGCGAGCGCGAACATCAGCGCGATGGCGTGCTCGGCGGTGGTGATCGAGTTGCCGAACGGGGTGTTCATCACCACCACGCCCTTGGCGCTGGCGGCGGGGATATCGACATTGTCGACGCCGATGCCGGCGCGGCCGACGACCTTCAAATTGGTCGCCGCGTCGAGAATCTTCTGCGTCACCTTGGTCGCGCTGCGGATGGCGAGGCCGTCATACTCGCCGATGATCGCGGCGAGCTCGTCGGGGGTCTTGCCGGTGATCTCGTCGACCTCGACGCCGCGCTCACGGAAGATCTGCGCGGCCTTGGGGTCCATTTTGTCGCTGATGAGGACTTTGGGCATGTCGAAAAGCCTTTTGCTTTCAGTGCTCCTGCGAAAGCAGGAGCCCAGGATGAGGGAAGGGGGCGCTGGTGGCCCTGGGCTCCTGCTTTCGCAGGAGCACGAGTCGGCTAAGCCGCTTTGGCCGAGGCGTAGGCCCAGTCGAGCCACGGGCCGAGCGCGACCACATCGGCCGTGTCGACCGTGGCGCCGCACCAGATGCGCAGGCCCGGCGGGGCGTCGCGATAGCCGGCCACGTCGTACGCGGCATGCTCGGCTTCGAGCAGCGAGGCCATCTTCTTGATGACGCCCTCGTCGGCACCCTCGACCGTCAGGCAGACGCTGGTCTTCGAGCGGCTCGCCGCGTCGGCGGCGAGGTGGCCGAGCCACGGACGCTCGGCGACGATCGCGTCGAGCGCGGCGGCATTGGCATCGCTGCGCGCGATCAGGCCGTTCAGCCCGCCCACGCCCTTCGCCCATTCCAGCGCCAGGATCGCGTCCTCGACCGCCAGCATCGACGGGGTGTTGATCGTCTCGCCCTTGAACACGCCCTCGGTGAGCTTGCCCTTGGAGACGAGGCGGAACACCTTGGGCAGCGGCCAGGCCGGGGTGTAGCTTTCCAGCCGCTCGACCGCGCGGGGCCCCAGGATGATGACGCCGTGGCCGCCTTCGCCGCCCAGCACCTTCTGCCACGAGAAGGTCGCGACATCGATCCTGTCCCACGGAATGTCATAGGCGAACACCGCGCTGGTCGCGTCGGCGAAGCTCAGCCCTTCGCGGTCCTCGGCGATCCAGTCGCCGTTCGGCACGCGCACGCCCGAGGTGGTGCCGTTCCAGGTGAACAGCACGTCGTTCGACCAGTCGACCTGGCCGAGGTCGGGCAGGGCGCCATAATCGGCGCGGAGCACGGTCGGGTCGATCTTGAGCTGCTTGACCGCGTCGGTCACCCAGCCCTCGCCGAAGCTCTCCCAGGCCAGCGTCGTGACGGGCCGCGCGCCGAGCATCGTCCACATCGCCATCTCGAACGCGCCGGTGTCGGAACCGGGGACGATGCCGATGCGGTGCGTGTCGGGCAGCGCCAGCATCTCGCGCATCAGGTCGATGGCATATTGCAGGCGCACCTTGCCGAGCTTCGAGCGATGCGAGCGGCCGAGCACGGCGGTATCGAGTTTTTCGGCGGACCAGCCGGGCGGCTTTGCGCAGGGGCCGGAAGAAAAGTAGGGACGCGCAGGCTTCGTCGCCGGAAGCGCGGGTAGGTCAGTCATGTAGTCTCTCCTCACAGAGAGCGCGCGCGGCGTTGGGACCGCGTGGCCCGGCGCCGCCCCTAACGATCTGCGGACGGGTGTCAACCTGTTGCGGTGCATCATTCGATTTTCGTCGGCCGTGCCCCGAGCGGCCGGCGGAGGGCGGGGCGCGACGACCGGAGGCATTTTTAGGAGATTGTTAACCATATTTTCCGTAGCTTCGGGCGATGAAGCGGGGTGTTGTTCTTGCGATGCTGTTGCTCGCCGGTTGCGGGGGCGGCAATGATCGCGCGCCCCGGCCGCGCCCGCCCGGCGCACGCCCGATCACGCTCGATCTGCCGACCAGCCGCGAGACCCAGGCCTGTTTCGCCGACCTGTCGCGCCAGGATGTGCGGTTCAGCCCGATGGTCGACCGCGATTATGGCGGCGGCTGCCAGGTGGTCGGCGCGGTGCAGTTGATCGACATCGGCGTGCCCGTCACCAATTTGAAGGCGATGCGCTGCGGCCTCGCGGACGGATTCGTCGGCTGGACGCGCCACGCGGTGGCGCCGGCCGCGTACCAGATCCTCGGCAGCGAACTGGTCCGCGTCGAGAGCATGGGCAGCTATGCCTGCCGCAACGTCATCGGCGCGCCGGCCGCCGCCGGGCGACTGTCGGGCCATGCCATCGCCAACGCCGTCGATATCTCGGCTTTCGTGCTGCAGGACGGGCGGCGAATCACCGTCGAGCAGGGCTGGCACTCCGCCGATCCCGACATCCGCGCCTTTTTCCAGGCGATCCACAGCTCGGCGTGCCGGCGCTTCGGCACGGTGCTCAGCCCGGATTACAATGCGGCGCACCACAACCATATCCATCTCGAGGACGACCACGCGCATTTCTGCCGTTGAGGCAGGACGGATGCGTGTGCCGGAGCCACGCGGCTTGGAGCCGCGCCAGCTTTCCGCTAACACCCTCGCCAATGAGTGATACACATGTTCCGTCGCGGGTTTTTCCGCGCGCCCGCCAGGATGCCGAGACCGCCAAGACCGGAATCCACACGCCGCAGACCGAAAATCCGGCCTATCGCCTCGCCTTCCAGGACATGGATTTCCTGCTGCGCGAGGACCTCCGCCCGGTCCGCTTCCAGCTCGAACTGCTCAAGCCGCAGCTGCTGCTCGACGCGGCGAACATCGCCTCGACCTTCGTGATGTACGGCTCGGCGCGCATTCCCGAGCCGGCCAAGGCGCAGGCGCTGCTCGAGCTGGCGAGCGACGACGAGTCGCGCCGCATCGCCGAGCGGCTCGTCGCCAAGTCGAAATATTATGACGTGGCCTATCAGCTCGCCCAGCTGGCCAGCGGCTTTCCGCTCGACGAAAGAGGCAAGCGCAACTTCGTGGTTTGTTCGGGCGGCGGCCCGTCGATCATGGAGGCGGCGAATCGCGGCGCGGCCGAGGCCGGGCACGAGACGATCGGGCTCAACATCGTGCTGCCGCACGAACAGGCGCCCAACCCCTATGTCACGCCGTCGCTGAGCTTCCAGTTCCACTATTTCGCGCTGAGGAAGATGCACTTCCTGCTCCATGCGCGCGCGCTGGCGGCCTTTCCGGGCGGCTTCGGCACGTTCGACGAGCTGTTCGAGCTGCTGACGCTGATCCAGACCGGCAAGATCAAGCCGATCCCGGTGCTGCTCTATGGCCGGGAGTTCTGGAGCCGCGTGGTCAATTTCGAGGCGCTGGTCGAGGAGGGCGTGATATCGCGGCGCGACCTCGACATCTTCACCATCGTCGAGACGGCCGAGGAAGGCTGGGAGATCGTCAAGGCATTCTATCGCGACAGCCCGGTCGAGGGTCTGCCGATCGCCTAGCGCGTCGCGCCCGGTCAGCTTTTCTGCTCGAGCCATTCCATCGCCGCAGCTTCATCGGCGAATCTTCGAATGGAGGCATCGGGTGCGAGCCGCTCGCTCTGCATTTTCAACAGGGCGCGGTTGACGATAACCGCGACGTGGTCCGGGCCATTTTCCGGGATCGTCTTCCAGAATTCCTGTATGGCGGCGGCGACGTCGGCGGGTAGCACCTCGAGCTCGGTCATGTCGAAGATCGCGTCATAATATTTGTGGATCTTCCGCATCCTGTTGAACGCCGACAGGACTTCCGCCTGGAAACGATCCGCGGTGGCTCTGTCCCAGAAACTGGTCACCTTCACGCGCATCCGGCCGCGCGGAAGATCGGAAAGGATAGTGTAACGTTCGCTACTCATTTCGACTTCTCCGCACCCCCCCCGGATCATTGAAGAACCTTTATCAGTCTCGCGCAATGGCATCCTGGGAAACGTATAGGTTTGCGCGATCGACCTTGTCGATCTTCACCTTCGTCGAAACCGCCGACAAAGGCTGGGAGGTGGCGCGGAATTATACCAGGGCGCTGAGATGCTGTCGCATCACGCCCTGGAAATGCTCAAGCGCCGCACGGGCTTAACCAAAGAGCGATGAGTCAAGCTCATCGCTCTTTGGTATTATTCGCCATGACCACCCTATCGCCGTTCGTGCTGAGAGTCTGTTTGGGAATGCGCCTTTGGCGCATTGCGGTACCAGCCCGCTCCCCCACCCGACCTCCCAATCAGGATATTCTATGGGAGGTCGGGTGGGGGAGCGGGCTGGTACCGCCTCCGAAATGCGCTCTGCTGCGCATTTCCAAACAAACTCTGAGCTTGTCGAAGCACCGTTCTACTTGCCGCGGTTCAGAAAGAAGAACGGCCCTTCGACAAGCTCAGGGCGAACGGAATTTTGTTGAGTGAGGCCTTCACGCCGCTGTCGCGCACGCCGCTGTCGCGATATGCCGGTCGAGGGTTGCCGATCGAACAGGTCATCCGTGCTCCTGTGCAGGCAGGAGCCCAGGGTTTCAAGGCATGGCGCGTGCCGCCCCTGGTTTCCTGCGTGCGCAGGAACACGCCTGTTTTGCTGGCCTTCCGGGATACGGAAAGCCGACGCCGTTACTTCTTCGCGGCGGGGTCGACCGAGGGCGCGCCCGGTGCCGGCGTCGCGGCATTGGCCAGGGCGCCGGCGGGGGCCGTGGCATTGCCTTCGGCCGGCGCCGCCGCATTGGCGGCGGGTGCGGTCGCCGGGGCGGCGGCGGGGGCCGCCGGCAGCGGCAGGTTGGAGCCCATCGAGTTGAGATAGACGATGACGTTGGCGCGGTCCTGCGCGTTGGGCAGGCCGGCAAAGGTCATCTTGGTGCCGTCGGCGAACTTGCGCGGGTTGGTCAGCCATGCGTTGAGCGCGTCGAAATCCCACTTGCCGCCCTTCGCCTTGAGCGCGTCGGAGAAGGCGAAGCCGCCCTTGCCGGTGGCGATCGCCTCGCCGACCGTGGCGTAGAGATTGGGGCCGATGCCGTTGGCCGCGCCCTGGTCGATGGTGTGGCAGGCGGCGCACTTCTTGAACACCTCGGCGCCCTTCGCCGGATCGGCGGTGGCGAGCAGCGTCGCGATCGGCACGTCGGGCGTGGCGGCGGTGGCGCCGGCCTCGACCGCGCCCTCCAGCGGATAGCCGGGCTTTTCGGGCTTTTCGGAATGGAGCCACATGCCACCGACGATCGAAAGCGCCAGCGCCGCACCGCATGATGCCAGAACCCAGCCCGCGATCGTGTTCGTCCGATTGTCCATGATGCCCTGATGCCCTTGCCCGAAAGTCGGCTCCCTTTAGGCAGGCTGTGCCGCCATCGCAAGCGGCGCTTGTGCGTTCCGGTGCCGATGGCTAAGCGCGCCGCCCATGGAAAGTTTCGCCGCGCCGGCGCGCCCGATCGTGGCGCGGATGATCGAACAGGCCGCGGCCGCACCGGATCGCGCCGTCGCGTTCCAGGGCGCGCCGGGGGCCAATTCGCATATCGCCGCGCTGGAGGCCTTTCCCGATTGCCTGCCGCTGCCATGCTTCGATTTCGCCGACGCGATCGACGCGGTGCGCGACGGGCGGGCCGATTGCGCGATGATTCCGATCGAGAATTCGCTCCACGGCCGCGTCGCCGACATCCATTTCCTGCTACCCGAATCGGGCCTGTGGATCACCGGCGAGCATTTCCTGCCGATCCACTATGCGCTGATGGGGCTGGGGCCGCTATCGGGCGTGAAGGAGGCGACCAGCCATCCCCAGGCGCTGGGGCAGTGCCGGCACTGGCTGCGCGCGCACGGCATCCAGCCGGTCGCCTATTCCGACACGGCGGGTGCCGCCGCGCTGGTGGCGGAAAAGGGCGATCCGACGCTCGCCGCGCTGGCGCCGCGCGCCGCGGCGGAGATTTACGGGCTCGATATCCTGGGCGAGGGCATCGCCGATGCCGACCACAACACCACCCGATTCGTCGTGCTGGCGCGCGCCGGGCATCCGCCGATCGGCGAGGGCGCGTGGATGACGACGCTGATCTTCGAGGTGAAGAACGTGCCGGCCGCGCTGTACAAGGCGATGGGCGGCTTCGCCACCAACGGCGTCAACATGACCAAGCTGGAAAGCTATCAGCGCGGCGGCAGCTTCGCGGCGACCGAATTCTTCACCGATGTCGAAGGGCGCCCGGGCGACCCGGGCTTCGACCGCGCGATCGAGGAACTCGGTTTCCATGCCAAATCGGTGCGGCTGCTCGGCACCTATCGCCAGGCGCGCAAGCGCGACTAGACTGCGCTAGGAGGGCACGATGAAGGCACTCATCGACCCGACCAACGCGCTGGCCACCGGCCTGGCGGCGATCCGCGCGCAATATCAGGTGCCGGCAGGCTTCCCGCCCGAGGTCCTTGCGGCGGCCGAGGCGGCGGCGAAGCGCGTGCCCAGCGCGCATGTCGATCGCACCGATTTGCCGTTAGTCACGCTCGACCCGGCATCGTCGACCGATCTCGACCAGGCCTTCACGATCGAGCGCGCCGGCGCCGACCTGTTGCTGCGCTACGCCATCGCCGACGTCGCCTGGTTCGTCGAGGATGGCGATGTGATCGACCTGGAGGCGTGGAAGCGCGGGGCGACGCTCTATCTGCCCGACGGCAAGGCCGGGCTCTATCCGGCGGTGCTGAGCGATGGCGGGGCGAGCCTGTTGCCCAGCGGGCCGCGGCCGGCGGTGATCTTCACCGTGCGGGTGGCGCCCGACGGCGCGGTGACGCTCGACGGGGCCGAGCGGGCGATCATCCGCAGCCGCGCCAAGCTGGCCTATGACGCGGTGCGCGACGCCGACCTGCCGCCCGATTTCGCCGAGCTGGCGGCGCGCATCCAGGCCGCCGAGGACCGGCGCGGCGCGGCGCGGGTCGATCCGCCCGAGCAGGAGGTCGCCGCGCTGGGGAACGGGCGTTATGCGCTGACGTTCCGCCCGTTGCTGCCGTCCGAGATCAGCAATGCGGCGATGTCGCTGGCGACCAACCTGGCGATCGCCGATGCCCTGCAGGCGCATCATACCGGCCTGTTCCGCGTAATGGCGCCGCCCAACCCGGGGGCGGTCGCGCGGCTGCGCCATACCGCCCGGGCCTATGGCCTGAGCTGGCCGGGCAACGAGACGCTCGACCAGTTTTCGCGGCAGCTCGACGCCAGCGATGCGAAGCAGGCCGCCTTCATGCTGGCGATCCGCCGCGCCGGGCAGGGGGCCTCCTATGTGCCGTACCAGGCAGGCGTGGTGCCGTGGCATGCGGCGATGGCGGCGACCTATTGCCATGCCACCGCGCCGCTGCGCCGGCTGGCCGACCGCTATGTCGTGCGCGCGACGCTGGCGATCGCCAATGGCCAGGCGGTGCCGGAGGTGGTGAGCGCGGCCTTCACCCGGCTGCCCCAGGTCATGGCGCATGCCGACCAGCTCGACGGGCAGATCGGGCGCGCGGTGATCGACCTTGCCGAGGCGGTGATGTTGAAGGACGCGGTCGGCCAGATCTTCCAGGCGGTGGTCACCGATGTCGACGATCGCGGCGCGCGCATCCAGCTGCGCGACCAGCCGGTGGTCGCGCGCGTCGCGGCGCAGGCCGTCGGGCCGGGCGACGCGATCGGCGTCAGGCTGACCGCCGCCGATCCGGCGAGTCGCGCGATCAGCTTCGCGCGGGTATCCTGACGCGATGGACCTCGACGACCAGCTGCGCCGCTATTTCGGGACCAGCGACATCGCCTCGCTGTCGGAGGCCGCGTTCGCGGCGGGCACCGAGCATATGCTGGTCGATTTCGGCCTGGCCAGGGACCGCAACCGGCGCTTCGCGCTATGGGCGCTGATGCACATGCTCGGCGTCGCGCCCGATCTCGACGTGGCGTTCAAGGACCCGCAGGACCGCGAGATGGCGCGCGACTTCATGGACATGGCGGCGCGCGCCGACGAGGATCCCGCGGGCTGAGCCGCTCAACCTAGCGCAACTTTACCACGGCCTAGCAGAGCTTCGCTTGACCGTTTCTAATTCCCATTGGATAAGTGGGAATACCGGTTCGAGAGGGCGTTGGCCGTTCCTCTGGCGATCACCACCGGCAGGCCCGCGGCTTTTGATGGGATGCAGCTTGCTCCGCGTAATCAACGGCTAAAGCGCGATGCAGGGCTGCGTGACGCCCGGCTTCGTTGTCCCCTGAGCGAAGGGAATCGAACGATGCGATGTCATGACTCCATACCCCCGACCCGCTGACTGAGCGCGCGTCCGCGCGCCTGATCCGCTGACCCGTCGCGTCGCCCGATAGCCGGCGGCCCGACCCGTCATATCCATCAACGTCGCGCCCCTGGCGCGGTGGCCGGGCGGCTGCGCCTTCCGGTCCGGGAGTCCCGCATCCTCATCATGACCCATGCCATTTCATTTCTCGCCCTCACCACGGCGCTGCTCGCCGCGCCGGCGCTTGCCGACGACCGGGCGCCCGACGCACCGGCGCCTGCTGCCGCGCCCGACGCCCCGGCCGGCGATGCCGCCGAGGGCGCCGGCGAGATCATCGTCACCGCGCGGCGTCGCGACGAGGACGCGCAGAGCGTGCCGATCGCGCTCAGCGTGGTCGACGCCAGGGCGCTCGCCGCGACGGGCAATTATTCGCTCGGCCAGATCCAGCAGCTCGTCCCCAGCCTGCAGGTGTTCAGCTTCAATCCGCGCAACACCAACGTCAACATCCGCGGCCTCGGCTCGAACGTGGCGCTGACCAATGACGGGCTGGAGAATGGCGTCGGCATCTATATCGACAATGTCTATTATGGCCGGGTCGGTCAGTCGCAGTTCGACCTGGTCGATCTGGCGCAGGTCGAGGTGCTGCGCGGGCCGCAGGGCACGCTGTTCGGCAAGAACACCACCGCCGGGGCGATCAACATCACGACGCGCGCGCCGCGCTTCACGCCTGACCTGTCGGCCGAGGCGAGTGTCGGTGACCATGGCTATTACCAGCTGCGCGGCTCGGTCTCGGGCGCGCTGATCGGCGATGTCCTCGCCGCGCGGCTGAGCATCGCCGATACCTATCATGACGGCTTCCTGACCAACGTCCATGACGGCAGCAAGGCGCAGGATTACCAGAATTTCAGCGTGCGTGGCCAGCTGCTGATCCAGCCGTCCAGCACCGTGTCGATCAAGCTGATCGGCGATTATGCGCGGCAGAAGCAGCATGCCGTGCTCAACCTGCTGGCGGGCTATTTCGGCCGCTATGACGACGGCACGGCGATCGCCAACAATTTCGCCGATCGGGTGACACGCGCCGGCTACACGCCCTTGCCGCTCACGCCGTTCGCGCGGGCAGGCGATTCCGACAGCCATTATCAGGCGAACATGAAGAGTTATGGCCTGTCGGGCCAGCTCGACTGGGATCTCGGCGGCGCCGCGCTGACCGCGATCACCGCCTGGCGCTGGTGGGACTGGGATCCGGCCAATGACGGCGATGCGACCGGCCTGCCGATCATCACCAGGGCGCAACAGGCCAATCGCCAGCGTCAGTTCAGCCAGGAAGTCCGGCTTGCCTCCAAGGGCCACAACAGGATCGATTATGTCGTCGGCGCCTATTATTTCTGGCAGATCGTGCGCGGTTACGGCGCGACCGCTTATGGTTCCGCGGCGGCCAACTGGTATCTGCCGACGGTGCCGGCGGCGACCGCCAATGCGGCGCTGAACGGCTTCGAGGCCAATTCGGTCTCGACCCCCGCGACGAAGAGCGCGGCGCTGTTCGGCCAAGGCATCTGGAACGTCAGCGATGCGCTCAAGCTGACGCTCGGCCTGCGCTACACGCATGAACAGAAGCAGGGCGGGTTCAGCCAATATTGGGTCGGCGGGACCGATGTCGCGACCTTGCCGGCGGCGACGGCGGCCACGGTGATCGCGCTGCGCAACCAGTTCAACCCGGTGACCAGCTATGCCACGCGCTTCACCGACGACAGCCTCTCGCTGCTTGCCAATGTCTCGTACAGGATCGCGCCGGACGTGCTGGTCTATGCGAGCTATTCGCGTGGGTCGAAATCGGGCGGGCTGAACCTCACTTCGCTGCCGGCCGGCGTGACGCCCGAGGTCAGGCCCGAGCGCGTCAACGCCTATGAGGTCGGGCTGAAGGCGCAGGCGCTCGACCACCGCGTGACCGCCAATATCGCGGGCTTCTGGAACGACATCAGCGACTATCAGACGGCGATCACCGACCAGGCGCAGGGCTCGCCGGTCTATCGGCAATATATCGCCAACATCCCGCACGTCCGCTCACGCGGGATCGAGGCCGACCTGGCGTTCGCGCCGACGCGGCGGCTCAGCCTGACCGCCTCGGGCGCCTATACCGAGGCGACCTATCTGCGCTACACCAACGCCCCGCAGGCACCCGAGCGGCTCGATCTCGGCGCGACGCAGGATCTCAGCGGCAAGCCCCTGGCCGGGGTCCCGAAATTCACCTACACGCTGGGCGCCGACCTGTCGCAGCCGCTTGCCGACCGTGACGGCCTCGAGCTCTACGGCCATGCCGATTTCTCGCATCGCTCGTCGTTCAACACCTCGGCGACCAACTCGCGCTACGCGCAGGTGGCGGGTTACGGCGTGCTCAACGCGCGCATCGGCATCCGCACCGCGCAAGGGCATTGGGACCTTTCGGTGTGGGCCAGAAACCTGACCGACAGCCGCTATTTCCAGACCCTGTCGGCCGGCAGCACCGGGCTCGTCACCGCGCTGATCGGTGACCCGCGCACCGTCGGCGCCACCCTCCGTTTCACGCTGTGAGGTGATCCATGGCCACCATCTTCCCCGCTAGCATCGCCCCGTCCGGCCGGGTGCGCGACCCCGATCGACCGTCCGGCTGGCGGCTCGCCGCCTTCTCCGCCGTGGCGGTGCCGGTCGCCGCCGCCGGCCTGCCGCTCGCGGTCTATCTGCCGCCAATCTATGCCCAGGACCATGCGCTGTCGCTGGCGACGATCGGGCTGATCTTCCTGATCGGGCGGCTGTGGGATGCCGCGCTCGATCCGCTGATCGGCACGCTCAGCGACCGCACCCGCTCGCGCTTCGGGCGCCGGCGGCCATGGATCGCCGGCGGCGGGCTGTTGTTCGCGACCGCCGCCTGGTTCCTGTTCTTCCCGCCGGTGCGGGTGTCGCCGGCCTATCTCTCGATCATGCTGTTCTTCTTCTATCTCGGCTGGAGCGCGGTGCAGATTCCGCTGCTCGCCTGGTCGGGCGAGATATCCGCGCGCTATCATGAGCGCACCCGCGTGGTGACCTACCAGGCGGTGATCGCCGCCATCGCGCTGGTGATCACGCTGATCCTGCCGACCGTCGCCGATTTCCTGCGCCCGCGCGACGGCAGGCTCAAGCTCGCGCTGATGGGCGGGCTGGTCGTCGCCACGATCCTGCCGGGGCTTGCCCTGACGCTGAGCGCGTTCGCCGAGGCGCCATCGCCGCTCGTCGCGACGCGCCGCCGGCCGGTCGGCGAGGCGATCCGCGCGGTGCTCGGCGATCCGCTGCTGCTGCGCGTGCTCGGCTCGGATTTCTCGGTCACGCTGGGGCAGAATATCCGCGCCGCGCTGATCGTCTTCTATGTCAGCTTCTATATGGGCCGGCCGGACTGGGCGGCGGGGCTGTTCCTGTTCCAGTTCGTGTTCGGCGTGCTCGCCGGGCCGATCTGGCTGGCGATCGGCTACGCGCTGGGCAAGCATCGCGCCGCGGTCGCTGGCGAACTGGTGCAGGTGGCGATCAACCTCGGCCTGTTGCTGGTCACGCCCGACACCTTCTGGCTGTTGCTCGCGCTGACCTTCGCGCAGGGGCTGGCGCAGGGCTCGGGCAATCTGATGCTGCGTTCGATCGTCGCCGACGTCGCCGACAAGCATCGGCTGGACAGCGGCGAGGACCGCACCGGCCTGTATTTCTCGGTGTTCAGCCTTGCCGGCAAGGCGGCGATGGCGGTCGCGGTCGGCATCGCGCTGCCGCTGGTCGCCTGGCTCGGCTTCAACCCGAGGCACGCCAACAGCCCCGAGGCGCTGCAAGCCCTGGCGCTGGTCTTCGCGCTCGGCCCGGCGCTCGCCCATGCCGTCTCGGCCTGGCTGATCCACGGCTTCCCGCTCGACGAAGCCGCGCATGCCCGCATTCGCCGTGCCCTGGATGACGAGGAATCGCGGCTCGTCCCGGCGGAATAGTCCGCGACCCATCCCCACCCCCGAAGGAGAAATGAGATGACCCAACTGACCCATGATTTCGTGAACGCGGCGGAAGTCGACAGCCTGCTCGACGTCGTCCCCGTCGCCGGGCGGATCGGCGCCGAGATACGCGGCGTCGCTTTGTCCGGCGATCTCGACGATGTGACGCTGGCGGCGATCCGCGCCGCGCTGGTGCGCCACAAGGTGATCTTCTTCCGCGCCCAGGATCATCTCGACGATGCCGCGCAGGAAGCGTTCGCGGAGCGTTTCGGCAGCCCCGTCGCGCACCCCACCGTGCCGGTCGCGGAGGGCAGCAGATATCTGCTCGAGCTCGATTCGAAAGAGGGCTATGCTGCATCGAGCTGGCACACCGACGTGACCTTCGTCGATGCCTATCCCGAGGCCTCGATCCTGCGCGCGATCAACATTCCGGCGGCGGGCGGCGACACGTTATGGGCCAATGGCGTGACCGCCTATGAGGAATTACCGGAAAGCCTGAAGACCCTGGTCGACAATCTCTGGGCGGTGCACACCAACCTCTACGATTATGCCGGGACGTTCAGCGAGGCCGACCGCAAGCGTGTCGAGGAGCATCGCAAGGTGTTCGCCTCGACCGTCTACGAGACCGAGCATCCGGTGGTCCGCGTCCATCCGGAATCGGGCGAGCGCGCGCTGCTCGTCGGGCATTTCGTCAAGCAGTTTGTCGGGCTCAACAGCGCGGATTCGCAGCGCCTGTTCGGCATCCTGCAGGATCACATCACCAGGCCGGAGAATACCGTGCGCTGGCGCTGGCAGACCGGCGACGTGGCGATCTGGGACAATCGCGCGACACAGCACCGCGCGATCGCCGATTTCGGGCTGCAGCGCCGCACGCTGCGCCGCGCGACCATCGCTGGCGACGTGCCGGTGGCGATCGACGGCAGCCGCAGCCGCGTGATCAAGCCCGAGCCGTCGCTCAGGGCGGTGGCCTGAGGTTGGCCGGGCGGCTGATCACCGCCCGGCACAACTGGCGCCGCGCCCGTGTCACGCCGGGCGCGGCGTCATCTTTCCGTTCGCGCCCTAAACCCCGGCCCATTCCCTGAGCAAGGTATAGGCGATGGCATAGGGTGGCGGCGGCAGGAACGGGCCCGGCTCGCCCGCCAGAACGCTACGCACCACATCGCGCTCGACCCAGATCGCGTCTTCCAGCTCATGCGGGTCGACGGTCAGCGTGTCGTCCTCGGCCATGCCGACGCACGCCATCATCAGCGACGAGGGAAAGGGCCAGGGCTGGCTGGCGATATAGCGCACCGCGCTGACGCGCACGCCGGCCTCTTCGTGGATTTCGCGCGCCACCGCTTCCTCGATCGATTCGCCCGGCTCGAGGAAGCCGGCCAGCGCCGAATAACGCCCCGGCGGCCAGCCCTTGCCGCGCCCGAGCAGCGCGCGGCCGCCATGCTCGGCGATCATGATCACCACCGGGTCGACGCGCGGAAAATGCTCGGCACCGCAATTATGGCATTTGCGTGCCCAGCCGGCCCGGAACGGCTCGGTCATGGTGCCGCAATTGGCGCAATATTGGTGGCGCGAATGCCAGTCGATCAGGCTGCGCGCCGCGGCATAGGTCGCCGCCTCGCCGGGCTGCAGCGTGGTCAGCGCATGGATCATCGCGGGCGACCGCATCGGCGTCGCCTCGGCGGCGCGCGTGCCGGGCAAATAGGCGGCGAAATGCGGTCGCGCGCTCTCATCCAGGCCGAGCAGGATCAGCATCGCGTCGTCGGGCGCGTCGGCCAGCGTGGTCCAGCCGAGCCGGCCGTCCTCGCTCACCTCGGGGTGCAGGTCGTCGAGCTTCATCAGCCGCGCGCGCCCGTCGCTCATCGCCGCGACCAGCGCCTCGCTGTCGTTGCGCAGATGGTCGGCGCGATCGAGCGTGCCGCCGGTCAGGCCCGGCGTAACCATGATGGCGCTGCTCATTGCGCGCGTGTCAAGCGTGCGGCATCGGCGAACAGCGCCGGCCCCACCGCGCCGCGCAGTCCCCAGCGCTCGGCGGGGAAGTAGTTGACCATCACCACGCCGCGCAGGTGCCGCGCCGGATCGACAAAGGCGATCGTGCCGGCGGCACCGCCCCAGCCATAGGTGCCCCGGGCGCCGCCGCCCGGCACGTCCTCGAGATAGACCGAACCGCCCGCGCCAAAGCCCATTTTCGGTCCCGCGCCCGGCCCGCCCGTCGCGGCGCCGACGCCGCCAAAGGTCACGCCGCGCGGCAGCAAATTGGACATCATCAGATGCGCGGTCTCCGGCTTGAGCACGCGCACCCCGTCGAGCGTGCCATAATCCTGCAGCGCGTGGAGGAAACGGTCATAGTCGCGCGCCGACATCACCAGGCCCGCGCCGCCATAGGGAAAGCTCGGCGGCGACAGCCAGACCGATCGCGCCGCGGCGTCGAGCGGAAGGCGCGCCTTGGCCGGGACCTTGGCCGGGTCGACCGGGCGGCCGAGCGCGGCCATCGCTTCGCGCGTGTAGATATAGTTGGTGGCCAGCCGCCCGACCTCGGATCGCGGCACCGTCCAGTAACTCGAATTCATCCTGAGCGGATCGAAGATGCGGGTCTGGACGAAGGCGTCGAACGGCATGCCGCTGGCCTTCTCGATCACCGCGCCCATCACGTCGAGCCCGATCGAATAGCTCCATCTGGTGCCCGGCTCGGCGACCAGCGGCAGCGTCGCGACGCGCGCCGCGAAGGCCTGCAGCGTCTTCGGCCGCGCCGCGCGCGCCGGTCCCTCCAGCCGCGCATCGATCGCTGCCGGGTTGATCCCGAGCCGGTTATATTCGGCGAGCAGCGGCCCCTTGGTGACGATGTTGTAGCCCAGCCCGGCGGTGTGGGTGAGCAGGTTGCGGATCGTCACCGGATGGCGCGCCGGCCTGCTCGCCAGCGAATGCTGCGGGTCGGTCAGCACAGTCATGTGCGCGAAGCCGGGGATGAAATCGCTGACCGGCTGGTCGAGCCTGATCTTGCCGTCATCGATCAGCATCATCGCCGCCATCGCGGTGATCGGCTTGGTCATCGAATAGACCCGCCACAGGCTGTCGGGGCCGGCCGGCGCGGCGCCGGCATCGTCGGAGATCCGGCCGGCGCTGGCGAACAGGGTCGGCGCCTCGCCGACGCCGAGCGCCGCGACGATGCCCGGCATCTTGTTGTCGCGGACATAGCCGTCGAGCAGCGCCTGGGTCGCGGGCAGGGTGGCGGGGGCGAGCGGTGCCGGCGCGGCCTGCTGCAGCGCCTGTCCGCCCCACGCGCCGGCGCCGAGCACCAGCGCGATCACCGCACTTCCGCAAACGACTCGCCGCATCAACCGCATAGCGCTCCCCTGATCGTGCTCGCCGCCTTGGCGAACACCGTCGGCAACCCGGCCGACTCGATATCGCCGACCGGCCACCATTCGCCCTCGGCATGCGATAGGGCGGTGCCGACCGCAAGCGCGAGATCGAGCGTGAAATGGGTGAAACCGTGCGACACGGTGCCGTCGATCAGGTGCCAGCCATAGCCGTCGGGCGCGCCGGCCAGGCCGGGCGGCGCGTCGCTCCACGGTCCGGTCGGCAGCGCGCGCATGCCGCCGAGCAGGCCGCGCTCGGGGCGCCGCACCAGCAGCACCGCGCCGCCCTGCTCGGCCCAGAAGATCGTGCCATATTTGTGCGGCCGCGCCGCCTTCGCCGCCTTCACCGGATAGCGCGCCGGGTCGCCCTCGGCCTGGGCGCGGCACTGGGCCATCAGCGGGCAGAGCAGGCAGCGCGGATTGCGCGCGGTGCAGATCGCCGAGCCCAGGTCCATCATCGCCTGGGCGAAATCGCCGGCCCGCGCGTCGGGCGTCATCGCATCGGCGGCCGTGCGGATCGCCGGCATCGCGCCCGGCAGCGACGCGGCGATCGCGTCGAGCCGCGCCACGACGCGCGCGACATTGGCATCGACCGCCACCGCGCGGCGGCCAAAGGCGATCGCGGCGATCGCGGCGGCGGTATAGTCGCCGATGCCCGGCAAGGCGCGCAGCCCGGCCTCGCTGTCGGGGAAGCGCCCCTCATGCTCGGCGACCACCGCGCGGGCGCAGGCGATCAGGTTGCGCGCCCGGGCATAATAGCCCAGCCCGGCCCAGGCGGCCATCAGGTCGGCGTCGCTCGCCGCCGCCAGCGACTCGACCGTCGGCCAGCGCGCGACGAAGGATTCGAAGCGTGGCCGCACCGTCGCGACGGTGGTTTGCTGCAGCATGATCTCGGACAGCCACACCCGGTACGGGTCCGGTGCGTTGCTGCCCGGCGCGCTGCGCCACGGCAGGCTGCGGGCATTCGCATCATACCAGGCGAGCAGGCGGTCGGCGATGACGGAAGATCGCTTTGCGGGCACGCCGTCGCTATGGCATGGACAGCGCGATGAGCAAGCGTGGCGTACCCGCTCCCCCGACAGAAAAACCGCGCGGCGGCCGTGCGCGCGCCGTGTCGGAGCTCGTCCCCGATATCGGCCGCGCCGCTTTCCGCCGTTTCGGCTTCGTGCAGAGCGCGGTGGTGAGCCGCTGGGCGGAGATCGTCGGCGCGCGTTATGCCGGTGTGTCGGCGCCCGAATCGATTCGCTTTCCGCATGGGCAGCGCAGCGGCGGCACGCTCAACCTGGTGGTGCGCGGCGCGCACGCGCCGATGATGCAGCATATCGCGCCGGAGATCATCGAGCGGGTCAACCGCTTCTTCGGCTATGACGCGGTGGCCCGGGTGCAGTTCCGCCAGGGCGACGTCCCCGTGCCGGCGCCGCGCAAGGCGCCGCCATCGCTGAAAGCGGTGCCGGTCGAGCTCGGCGCCAGCCTGCGCACCATCGCCGATCCCGAATTGAAGGCGGTGCTCGAGGCATTGGCGGCCGGCGTTGCCGCCACGCGCGGCGCGCCGCAGGTTGGAACGACGGAGGAATGATGCGACTGTTTCTGCTCATCGCGGCGCTGGTCGCGGCACCGCTAATTGCCGCGCCAAGGCCCGCGCACCGGCCGGCGCCGCACCATCCGGTGCGGCGTACCAGCCCGGCCGCGCCGCGCGGGCCGGTCAACTGGGTCAGGACCTTCGCCGCCACGCCTGAGGGCGGGGTGCGGATGGGCAACCCCAATGCGCCGGTCAAGCTGATCGAATATGGCTCGCGGCTGTGCCCCTATTGCGCGCGCTTCCACGCCGAATCGATGGCGACGCTGCGCGGCACCTATGTCGCGAGCGGCAAGGTCAGCTACGAATTCCGCGACTTTCCGGTGCATGGCGCGCTTGATCTCGCGCCGATCCTGATCGGCCACTGCGTCAGCACGGCGAATTATTTCCCGCTGCTCGACCAGATGATGGCCGCCCAGCCGCAGATCCTCGCCCATGAGGAGGATGTCGTGCACCAGGTCCAGGCGCTGCGCCCCGCCACGCCGACGCTGACCGCGATCGCCTTTGCCGAAAAGCTCGACCTGATCGGCTTCATGGCGAAACGCGGCATGCCCGCCGCGCGCACCCGCGCCTGCCTGTCGTCCCGGGCGGGCTTCAACGCGCTCGCCAAACGCGCCGACGACGCCGACCGCCTCTACCAGGTCCGCGGCACGCCGACCTTCATCGTCAACGGCAAGGTCGCCGATGGCGTCGGCGACTGGGCCGCGCTCGAGCCGGTGCTCAAGGCCGCCGGCGCCTGACCATGTATTTCACCAGGAGTAAGCCTCACATGAAATTCGCTCTGCTTCTCGCCGCGCTGCCGGCGCTGCTGCTCGCCGCCTGCGGCTCGGGCGGCTCGACCGGATCGGGCAACGAGGTCGCCGCCGCCGCCCCGGTCGCCGGCGCCAAGCCGCCCGCCGGGACCAGCTGGCTCGACACGGTCAGCGCCACGCCCGAGGGCGGCTATGTCCAGGGCAACCCCAACGCCCCGGTCAAGCTGATCGAATATGGTTCGCGGCTGTGCCCCTATTGCGCGAAGTTCGACCAGGAGGGCGTACCCGCGCTGCGCGCCGGGCCGATCGCCGCCGGCAAGCTGAGCTACGAGTTCCGCGACTATCCGGTCCATGGCGCGCCCGATCTCGGCCCGGCGCTGCTCGGCCACTGTGTCGAGCCGGCCGCCTTCTTCCCGATGCTCGACCAGATGATGGCCGGGCAGGAAGCGATGCTCGCCCATGAGCAGGAGGCGGGCAAGAAGCTGCAGGCGCTGGGCAATCCCACCCCGGTGCAGATCGGCACGACCTTCGCCGAGACGATGGGCTATCTCGATTTCGTCAAGCAGCGCGGCGTGCCCGAGGCCAAGGCGCGTGCCTGCCTGTCCGACCCGAAGGGCTATGAACTGATCGCCACGCGCAAGGACGCGGCCGACCAGCAGTACAATATCAGCGGTACGCCGACCTTCATCGTCAACGGCAATGTCGCGCGCGACGTGAACGACTGGGCCGCGCTCCAGCCGGTGCTCAAGGCGGCAGGCGCGCTGTAAGGCGCGGCTGGCGGGGGGACAGCGCGCGTGCAGATCAAGCGCCTCAGGCTTACGGGGTTCAAGAGCTTCGTCGACCCGGCCGATCTTCGGATCGAGCCCGGGCTGACGGGGATCGTCGGCCCCAATGGCTGCGGCAAGTCCAACCTGCTCGAGGCGCTGCGCTGGACGATGGGCGAGAGCAGCGCCAAGTCGCTGCGCGGCGCCGGCATGGAGGACGTGATCTTCGCCGGCACCTCGACCCGGCCCTCGCGCGATTTCGCCGAGGTGTCGCTGCTCGCCGAGATCGCCGGGCAGGAGACCGAGGTCGTGCGCCGTATCGAACGCGGCGCCGGTTCGGCCTATCGCATCGACGGGCGCGACGTGCGCGCCAGGGATGTCGGCCTGTTGTTCGCCGATGCCGCGACCGGCGCGCATTCGCCTGCTTTGGTCAGCCAGGGCCGCATCGGCGCGGTGATCGCCGCCAAGCCGATCGAGCGCCGCGCGATGCTCGAAGAGGCCGCCGGGATCGCCGGTCTGCACGTTCGCCGCAAGGACGCCGAGCAGAAGCTGCGCGCGACCGAGGCCAATCTCGCCCGGCTCGACGAGCTGATCGCCGACCAGGATATGCGCGCCGCGGCGCTGCGCCGCCAGGCGCGCCAGGCCGAGCGCTACCGCCTGCTGTCCGACCAGATCCGCACCGCCGAGGCGCGGCTGATCTTCGCGCGCTGGCGTGACGCCGCCGCCGCCGCCGATGCCGCCAAGGCCGAGGCGGCCGGGTGCGAACAGCGCGTCGCCGCCGCCGCCGAGGCGCAGCGCGCGGCGGCCGCTTACCAGAATGAGGCGACCGAGACGCTCGCCGCCGCGCGCGCCGCGGCGCAGGCCGCGCGCGACCGCGCCAGCGAGGCCGGCCACCGCCTCGCCGGATTGCGCGCCGAGCATGCCGCGATCGAGCGCCGCATCGCCGAACTGGCCGACAATCGCGCGCGGCTCGCCGAGGACCGCTTGCGCGAGGGCTCGCTGGCCAGCGACGCGGCCGAGGCGATCGCCCGGCTCGCCGACGAGGCGACGATGCTCGACGCGCGGATCGAGGAAGTGCTCGGCCAGCTCCCGCGCCACGATGCCGCGCTGGCCGAGGCCGAGCGGCTCGGCCGCGACGCCGAGGTCGCGCTGGCCCAGGCGCTCAGCCGCCAGGCGAGTGAGGCGGCCGATGTCCGCGTCGCCGATGCCGCGCTCGCCGCCGCCCGCGCGCGCCATGATCGCGCCGCGCGCGACCTCGCCCGCGTCACCGCCGAGGCCGCCGCGCTGGGCGATCCCGCGCCGCTGCTCGCCGAGCGCCGCCGCGCCGAGGAGGCCCGCGCCCAGGCGCTGCGTCATGCCGAGGGCGCGCGCACCGCGCTGGCCCGCGCCGATGCCGGCGAGCGCGAGGCGATCGCCTCGCGCGACCGCGCCCAGGCGGCGCGCGCCGCCGCCCATGCCGAACTGACCGCGCTCGACAGCGAGGCGACCGCGCTGACCAGGGCGACGCGGCGCGACGGCAAGGACCGGCTGCTCGACCAGCTGCGCGCCGATCCTGGCTATGAGCGCGCGCTTGCCGCCGCGCTGGGCGATGATCTCGAGGCCGGGCTCGATCGCGCCGCCGATCGCTTCTGGGCCGGCGCCGCGCCGCAGCCCGGCGACCCGGCCGCGCCCGACGGCACCGTCGCACTGGGCCGGCATGTCGCCGCCCCGCCGGGGCTGGCGCGGCGCCTCGCCCAGGTCTTCGTCGCCGACGAGGATGGCGATCAGCCGCTCGCGGTCGGCCAGCGGCTCGTCACCATGGCCGGCGTGCTGCGCCGCTGGGACGGCTATGTCGCCAGATCGGGTGGTGCCGCCGCGGCCGAGCGGCTCGAGCGGATGAACCGGCTGCGCGCGATTGAATCGGCGCGTCCCGCCGCGGTGCGCGCGGTCGAGGCGGCGGAAGGCGAACTCAGCCGCATCGACGCGGCGATCGCCGAAGCGCGTCGCGCGGCGAGCGATGCGCGCCGCCTGCTCGAATCGGCCGAGACCAGCGCGCGCGACGCCGCCCGCGCCGAGGACCGCGCCGCCTCGGCGATCGAGCGGATCGAGGCACAGCGCGGCGATCTCGAGGCGCGCCGCCAGCGCGCGGCGAGCGAACAGGACGAGGCGTCGGGCGAGGTGACCCGCGCCGAGCGCGAGCGCGCCGCCTTGCCCGACGGTAGCGAGACCCGCGACGCCGTCGCCAGGCTGTCGGCCGAGGCCGAAACCCGCCGCACCGCCGTCGCCAATGCGCGGGCCGAGCGTGCCGCGCTCGATCGCGGCATCGCCCAGGATCGCGAGCGACTCGCCGCCAACGGCGCCGAAGTGCGTGGCTGGCGCGCCCGCGCCGGCGAGGCGGCGCGACGCATCGCCGAGATGGACAAGCGCGCCGCCGATCTCGCGACCGAGGCCGAGGCCATCGCCGGCAAGCCCGCCGCGCTCGCCGCCGAGATCGCCGCGCTGGAAACATCGCACGGCACCGCGCGCGCCGAGGCCGAGACTTTGGCCGAGGCCGAACGCGCCGCCGATGTCGCGCTGCGCCAGACCGAGGCACGCGCCCAGGGCGCGGCCGAGGCGCTGGCCGATGCGCGCGAGGCGCGTGCCGGCGCCGCCGCGCGCGCCGAGAATGAGGAACAGCGCCGCATCGAGATGGGCCGCGTCTCGGGCGAGCGCTTCGAATGCCCGCCGCCGGTGCTGCCCGAGCGCGTCGGCTTCGAAAGCGCCACGGTGCGCAGCCCGGCCGAGGAATCGCTCGCGCACGACAGACTGGTGGTCGATCGCGAGCGGATCGGCCCGGTCAACCTCGTCGCCGAGACCGAGCTCGCCGAGCTGGAGGCCGCCAGTGTCGGCAACCTCGCCGAGCGCGAGGAACTCGGCCTCGCCGTCAACCGGCTGCGCGGCTCGATCGGCACCTTGAACCGCGAGGGCCGCCAGCGCCTGCTCGCCGCGTTCGAGGCGGTCGACGGGCATTTCCGCCGGCTGTTCACCACGCTGTTCAACGGCGGCCAGGCGCATCTCGCTCTGGTCGATTCGGACGATCCGCTCGAGGCGGGGCTGGAGATCATGGCCCAGCCGCCGGGCAAGAAGCTGCAGTCGCTCACCCTGTTGTCGGGCGGCGAGCAGGCGCTCACCGCGGTCGCGCTGATCTTCGGCCTGTTCCTCACCAACCCGGCGCCGATCTGCGTGCTCGACGAAGTCGACGCGCCGCTCGACGACGCCAATATCGAGCGCTTCTGCGACCTGCTCGACGCGATGACCCAGGAGACCGCGACGCGCTACCTGATCGTCACCCACAATGCCGTGACGATGAGCCGCATGCACCGCCTGTTCGGCGTGACGATGGTCGAACAGGGCGTCAGCCGGCTGGTGTCGGTCGATCTCGGCGGGGCGGAAAGTCTGCTTGCCGCATAGTCCCAACCGGTTCCCCGGCGAAGGCCCGGGTCCAGCTGGGAGCGGCTTGTTGGGGAGCGTCTCGGGCCGTTACCAGGGCTTTTCCAACTGGGGTCCGGCCTTCGCCCGCAGGCGCTAAGTTAATTTATATATGTCATTGTAATACAGTAGTTTTTATTCCCATCTCTTTCCAAAATCGTCATGCCGGACTGGTTCCGGCATCCACTGAGCCGGTGTCCCGAACCGCCGAAAGGTGGAGAATGTGGCCCGGTGGATGCCGGAACAAGTCCGGCATGACGGAGATACTTTGAAATTACAGGACATTTTCTTACCGGCGCGCGGGCTGAAGCCGGCGATCTGATCCGCGTGGCTCGCAGGGTCGAAAAGACGGAAAAACGACGGAAAAATTCGTGCTGGATCGCGTTGATGCCGGACCCGGTCGCAGGAGCATGGCATGATTGGCAAGTCCCGGACGAGACCCGGCGGCAATGTAGCGACCGCCTGGCAGGCGCTGCGCGACGCGGCGGCCGGCTGCACGCGTTGCCCGCTCCACGCGCAGGCGACGCAGACGGTGTTCGGCGAAGGCCCGCTCGACGCCGCGATGATGGCGGTGGGCGAGCAGCCCGGCGACCAGGAGGATCTCGCCGGCCTGCCCTTCGTCGGCCCGGCCGGGCAGATGTTCGACCGCGCGCTGGGCGATGCGGAGATCGACCGCGGCCGTGTCTACGTCACCAACGCGGTCAAGCATTTCAAGTTCGAGCAGCGCGGCAGGCGCCGCATCCATGCCAGGCCCAATGCCGGCGAAATCGCCGCCTGCCGCTGGTGGATCGACCAGGAGCGCGCGCTGATCCGCCCCAGGGTGACGCTGATGCTCGGCGCCACCGCCGCGCGCGCGCTGCTCGGCCGCGCCATCGCGATCGGCCGAGAGCGCGGCCGCGCGATCGACCTGGGCGAGGGCGGGATAGGCTGGGTCACCGTCCACCCCAGCTACCTGCTCCGCCTCCCCGACAGGATTGCGGCGGAAGAGGAATATGCCCGTTTCGTCGAGGATCTGAAGGCGGCGTGGGCGCTGACGTCCCCATAGCTACTCGTCACCGCGGATTGCTTCGCGGTCTAATGCTCAGCCGATATAACGGAATTTGTTCACGCGGAGACGCGGAGACGCGGAGGTGTCGCGTTCGCGGTCGGTGTTTCGCCTGACCCGCAAAACCGGTTCACCCGTTGCAACGGATGATGCCGCTGCGCGGGGAAGGTGACGCACCCCCGGTCGGGACACCTCCGCGTCTCCGCGCCTTCGCGTGAGCCATAAAGATGGAAGAGGTTCGCGCAGAGGCGCAGAGGCGCAGAGAGTTTTGGTCAGGACCCAGCGCGCAGCGCCCTCGCCCCGCGCGCAGCCGGCGATAGGCCGGCACCCGACGCGGATCGCCGCAGCGAACGCGACCCCTCCGCGCCTCAGCGCCAACAAAATTTCACGCGAAGCCGCGAAGCCGCAAAGGCGTGAAAGCACGCAACGCCCGCCGCAGGGCGAAACCCTCCGCGTCTCCGCGCCTCCGCGTGAACCAAAAAATAGAAGGGGTTCGCGCAGAGGCGCAGAGGCGCAGAGAGTTTTGGCCAGGACCCAGCGCGCAGCCCTCTCGTCCCGCCTGCAGCCAGCGATAGGCCGGCGCCCGACGCGGGTCGCCGCAGCGAACGCGACCCCTCCGCGCCTCAGCGCCTCCGCGCGAACAATATTTCACGCGAAGCCGCGAAGCCGCAAAGGCGTGAAAGCACGCAACGCCCGCCGCAGGGCGAAACCCTTCGCGGCCGGGCGCCTTCGCGTGAATCAGAAGGAAAAGTGGGGAGCTTCTGTTGCTCGGTGCTCCCCGTACCGCCGGTGTCCGCTTCTGTTGCCCGGTGCGGCCCGAACCGCGCTTAAGCCTTAGTAACTTAGACCGTTAGGCCTTGGGTTACGCGGCGATCGCGAGTGCTTCGATATCGTTAGCACTTGTGGTTTTGAGCCTTTTACGGGTTACTCAGCCCGGGCAAAAACAGCGCCTTTCAATACACGTCGATCCTGGTTCGGCCCCGTCAGAAGGCCCCGCGCGTAACGGGGCTTTTGGTGGAGCCGCCGGGTACTGCCCCCGGGTCCGCTGCATCTATTTCACGCCGCACTTTATCGCCATAGCCGGGCGAACCCGGCACCTCCTCATATAGGAGCCCCGAAGATAATGAAAAGCCCGCCTTTCGCTCGCCACAATATCGGGCCATAGAGGTGATGTTATGTTGACACAGCGTTCCCGCTACGCCCTGCGCGCGATGCTTTTCCTCGCCGAGGCCCCCGCCGGCAGCCCGCCCATCCCGATGAACCGCATCGCGGCCGAGGCCAATGTGCCGCGCAAGTTCCTCGAGCTGATCCTCGCCGATCTGCGCGAGGCCGGCTTCCTGCACAGCCACCGCGGCAAGATGGGCGGCTATTGCCTCGCCCGGCCCAAGCACCTCATCTCGCTGGGCGAGATCATCCGCGTGATCGAGGGGCCGCTGGCGCTGGTCCCCTGCGTCAGCCGCACCGCCTATCGCCGCTGCGCCGATTGCAAGGACGAGGCGACCTGCGCGATCCGCCACGCCATGCTGCGCGTGCGTGACGAGACCGCGCGAATATTGGACGGGACGAGCCTGGCCGACGCGGCGGCGGAGGATCTCGCGGCGGCCTGAGGGGCGCCGGGAAGGAAGGCGCGGCGCCCGCTGCCGCCATATCCGGCAAGCGCCTGACGGCGCCAGCGTTCACCGTCACGGGAGGCCGGGGATGCTCGGCCGCACGCGCGATCGGTCCTCCCTGGTACGTCCAAATCGTCATGGTGCGTTCACGCCGTTTTCATTTGGCGGCGATACCGGCTTGTGCGACGCAGCATTTATGTTAGAATTGGGGCGTTAGCTGTAACGGCGACAATTAGAGATTTTTTTTGGAGGTACTTCCCCATGACCGAAGAGATGAACCTCAACGAAGCGCCGCAGTCTCAGGCGAGCGTTGCACGCAAGACCTGGGAAACGCCGGCCTATGAAACGCTTTCGGCGGGCGCCGCAGAGGTCGCTGCTGCCGGCGCGAACGATGGCGGCGGTAGCTCGTAAGCCATTTACAATTATATTTCACTGACTTGACCGCAGATTATGGGCATTTGCGGGCGTATCGATCGTGATACGCCCCACATCCAGCGTGCGTTGCGGGCGCTGCAAACGGGTCGTTCCTCCACAAGCATAATCCGGGATTTCGCGGCTGGCGCTCTTGCTGCCTGCGACGATGCCAGTCTGGCCGAAGATCCGGAGCGCGATCTGTGGTGCGTGTTCGATGGCCGAATCGACAACCGCGAATCGCTCCGTGGCGCGCTCGGCGGCGATGCTGATCGGCTGCTTGGGACAGCGCGCCACGCCATCGCCGCCTATGTCCGATGGGGCGATGATTTCTGCGACCACATCATCGGCGATTATGCCTGCGCGATCTGGGATGGTCGCCGGCGCCGGCTGGTCATGGCGACCGATCCCGGCGCGCTGCGTACCTTGTTCTTCACCGACCAGGGCGGCGGCCTGCTTTTCGCCAGCGAGCAACGCGGCCTGTGGGCTGACGCCGATGTCGTGCGCGAGCTTGATCGCGAGGCGATGGCGACCTGGCTGGCGATGCTCCCGCGCGAGCCGCTGCGCACTTTCTTCCGTAATATCTACCGCGTTCCCCCGGGCCAGCGCGTGATCTGGGAGGGCGGTAAATTCCGGCTCGAACGGTGGTGGAAGCCCGAAGACATTCCGCCGCTCACGCTGCGTGACGACGCGGATTATGCGTCGGCAGTGCGCGAATGTTTCGAAGAAGCGGTCCGCTGCCGGATCGCGGGGCGGGAACAGATCGGCACCCACCTGTCGGGCGGGCTCGACAGCGCGTCGGTCACCGCCGTCGCCGCGCAGCAGCTGGCCAGCCAGGGGCGATCGCTGCTGGCGTTCACCGCCGCGCCGCGCCATGCGACGGCTGACGTCGCCAATCGCTTTGCCGACGAATGGCCCCATGCGTCGCTGGTCGCGGCGCACCATGCCAATATCGAGCATATTCGCATCGACAATGACGACCGCCCGATTCTCGACGCGCTCGACGTGCGCGAGCCGGGCAATGACTGGCCGGTGCTCAACGCCAGCAACACGGTCTGGCTCAACGCGATCGAGCGGGTCGCGCGGGATCGCGGCGTCGAAGTGTTGTTGACCGGCGCGATGGGCAACATGACGCTCAGCTATGACGGTTCTCTGGTGTTCGACAACGCATTGCGCAGCGGTAACCCGGTACGGATCGCGCGCGCGATCCGCGACCGTCGCCGCGGCGGGCAACGCGGCTGGCTCGGCATCGCCGGCGAGATCGCCGGCGCGGTGCTGCCGCTACGCGCGCGGCGCGGGTTGCGGCGCGCGTTCGGTCGTCCCGAACTGGACCTTTACGACTATTCCGCGGCACGCCCCGACTTTCTGCGCGACACCGGCGTCGAGCACCGGGCCGAGATGCTCGCCGGCAATCTGACCAATTTTGCGCGTGGCGACAGCCGCGCATTGCGTCTCGCCGTGCTCGACCGCAGCGATCATCGCGGCCATCAGGCGATGAGCACTCGTCGCCTGTTCGGTATCGACACGCGCGACCCGACCAGCGACCGTCGGCTGATCGAACTGACGCTGTCGATTCCGGACGAACCCTATGTGCGTGGCGGCGTGCCGCGCGCGCTGGTACGCGGCGCGATGCGTGGCATCCTGCCCCAGGCGCTGCTCGACGAACGTCGCTCCGGATTGCAGGCGGCGGACTGGCGCGTCGGCTTCGACACCGCGCTCCCGGCGCTCCGCAAGGAGGTGGCGCGGCTGCGCAACAGCGATTTTGCCCGCGAATGCCTCGACCTCGATCGCATGGAGCAGATGCTCGATCGCTGGCCGGGACCGAACGACCGTACCTCGGCGGCGGTGAACGAATATCTCTGCGCGTTCAGCCGCGGGCTGACCGCGGGCCGTTTCATCCGCCGCATGGAAGGCGGCAACGGCTGACCGGCGCGAGCGTCGTCACCGCCGGCTCCTAAAGATAGCCCAGCCGGGCCATCATCGCGCCCTGTTCGCGCTCGATCCGCGCGACCAGCGGCGACGATAATGTCTGGCGCCAGCCGCCCGCCACGCCGCGACGAAAGAAGCGGGCCGCGGCGAGCGGATGCCGCTCGACGAAGCCGGCCGCGTCTTCCTGTCCGGCCAGCGCATCGATTCGCACCGCCTCGATCGCGGCCTCGATCAGCGTGCGTTCCGCCGCCAGATCGAGAAACGCGCAAAGCGCCGCGAACGTGCGCAAGGGCTGTGCCACGAGATCCTCGTAACGCACCAGATGTACATGCAAGCCAGGGGAATCTATCCAGCTCGCCACATGCGCCGCCCAGCTCGACAGGAACTGATCGACCTGGGCGTTGGGCCGATCATCGGCATGGCCGAGCATGAACGTCGGGTCGCCGAGCGTCGCGGCGGCCTGCTCGATCGACATGCCGAAATGCGCGGCGAAAGACACCGCCACGTCGCGGGGATCGCGCACGACATAGACGACGCGATCGATCACGTCCGCGGGAATTGCGGGCTCCTCACCCGCGGGCGGCACGAGATTGGCGTCATGTACCTTGTAGATCCCGGCCGCTGCCTGGGCGGCGCGCCGGCTTACCAGTGGGCGCAGTGCCGCTATCGCGCGGGGGCTGAGGTCGTCGCAATCCACATCGCCCAGCCGTTCGCACAACGCGCGCGCCGACAGCGAGCGGATCGCGCCCAGCTCGCCATTGATGTTCGGCGTTCGTCCGCCCAGCGCGACACTGGCGAGAAACGCGCGCAGCCATGTGCTGCCGGATTTGGGATAGGACGCGATCAGCGTGAGGCCGCTCATTCGCGAACCAGGGTTTCGACCTGTTCGAGCCACCCGTCGATATGCGCGAAATCCCACGGCCGGGCAACGCGGTATACCGGCACGCTGGCCGCGATCGCCGCCTCCGCCGCGAGCAGCGCGCCGCGCCGGCCGAGCAGCACGCCGGTGCGCGCGCGATAGACCTCCTCGTCGAGCGCGCGGATGATCGCCAGCGGATTGGTCACGCGTGTGATCGTCGCCGGCGCCTGGCCTTCGCTCCGCGCGAGCAGGAAGATCGCGGCCAGCGGCGTCGGCGCGGCGCTGAAATCATCCTGCCGTCGATAATGGAACTTGCTCTGTCCGGGCCGGTTGCGCTCCATGCCCTCCTCGCTCACGCTGATCGACGCCAGACTGTCCTGCCACAGCTTGAGCCGCGGAAAGGTCGGAAAGACCCGCGGGTCGTCCTGGCCCGTATCGATCGCGCAGACATCGTCCGACAGCAGCCGGTGCCCGCGCTGGACGAGATGCGCCGCCGTCGTCGACTTGCCCGCGCCGGAAACGCCGCAAAAGGCCACCGCGCGTCCGTCGATCGACACCGCCGAGGCGTGCAACGGAAAGACCCCGCGCAGGTGGCAAAGAAAGCCGAGCACCGTTCCGAGCAGGAACAGGCGCACCTCGGTCGGCGATGCGCCCGCGCCTGGCGCCACCACCACTTCGCCCGCGCTCGCCACATGATAGGTCGCGACGTCGGGGATCCGTAAGAGGCACGCGCCGCGCGGATCCACTTGCAGGAAGGGATCGTCGTCGGGCGCGCCTTCCAGCCGGTCCGGCACGGTGCCGGTGCGGATCACGATGTCGGGTTCGCCCGGCGTGCCGGGCCATGGGGCGAGCTCGGGTAGCGCGAGCGACGATGCCACGCGCCAGCCACAGAGGTAGAGATGTCGAGTCACGCCTGCATCGACTATGCGGTCCGGACGAGACCCTGCTCGATCATGTCGCTGAGGAAGGCGAGGACTTCGGCACCGATCACGCTGTCGTCACCGGCATATTCGGCGCGCAAGCCGTCGCACAGCGCATCGACGCCGATCGGTGTCGCCAGTCGATCCCATATGGCCGAGGCGACCGGATTGAAGCGGATGAAGTTGCTGGTATCGACATCGAGCAGTACCTGCTCGTCGCCCATTGGCGCGGCGAAGCAGTTTTCCTTGCGCACCACGCGGGACGTCATCGTAACCTGCATCAATGGCTCCGCTCGATCGTGCTTTTTGCGTACCCGTTGCCTGCCACAGCGTCAAACACTTAGGGTCAGGTGTGTGCGCGTGTCGGATATAAACGGCGCCGGGCGATGCCCATGCGGCCCGCGACGACCTGCGCGGATACTGGACGGGACGAGCCTCGCCGATGCGGCGGCGGATCTCGCGGCGGCGTAAGCGGCCCTTTAAATCGCGCCTTCTTTCGCCGCCGCCCTGGTTAACGCGACCTTCGGCAACCTGTCGCTGCCGGTTACACATGGGCAAAGCTGCCCCTGTGGCACCGCGGAATTCCGCGACTGGCATGAGCATTGCTTCTCACTGGACATATTCGTTTTGAGGATGTCGACATGAAGCCTGCTCTTAAGATCAGCCTTGCCGTAACCGCCGCCGCGATGTCGCTGGCCGCTGTGAGCGCACAGGCCGCGCCGGTGTATGATCTGCCGAGCGGTGTGGTGGGTAACCAGCCTTATGGCGACGATCTCGGACTCGATTTCACCGTCACCGGGCCGGTGAAGATTACCGGTCTCGGCGCATTCGATTCGGCCGCCGACGGTATTTCGACCAACATCTTCGTGGGCATTTTCGACCTCACCAACCAGGTCTATGTCTCGCCGATCCTCAACTTCAACGCCACGAGCGCCACCGGCGGCAGCGGCTATGCTTTCCAGAGCATCTCGCCGTTCATCCTCGGGCCGGGCAATTATTCGGTCGTCGCCACCGGGTTCAACGGCATCGATCCGAATTTCAACACCAACATTTCTCCGGGCGTGAATGGCTCTTCGCCGATCCTGTTCGACAGCATCGGCGGTCGCCTGGTCAACGGTACTTCGCGCTACGGTGGCGGCGCCAATCCGGCAAACGGCACCGTATTCCCCTTCCAGTCGGCTTTTGCCGGCGGCACCCTCGTCGCGACCGCGGTTCCCGAGCCCGCGACCTGGGGCCTGATGATGCTCGGCTTCGGCATGATGGGAGTCGGCCTGCGCTATCGCACGCGAAAGCCAGCCAAAGTCACCTACGCCTGATCGAGTACCAAACGAACTCATAGGCCGCCGCCTCGCGAGGTGGCGGCCTTTGCGCAACAAGGGGCCGCGCCGACGCAGCTTATTTCGGTGACACGTGCAATAACCCCTAAACTTACACTTTCGCCGATGCCAGCGACGGCCCCGACCGACCACCCCTGACAAAATCGCTCCCCCGGCGCCCGCCCACCGCCGCGCGCTCGCCCTTGCAAACCCGCGAACCAGCGCAAAACACCCGGCCGAATTTTGTCACACCCGCCCCGGCACACGTTCACGCCTCGCCCACACAGCCTGATTCAACCGCGCGCGCCAAGCGATTATTTGCCGTCCCCATGCCCGCAGGACGCCCTTCGCCGTACAAACCGGAATTCGCCCGCATCGCGCAGCGACTGTGCCGCAACGGTGCCACCGATATCGAGGTTGCCGATATCCTCGGCATCTCGGTGCGCACCTTCTACCGCTGGTGCCTGCTCCATGATGAGTTCACCGCCGCCGTGCGCGTCGGCAAGGAGGCCGCCGACGACCGCGTCGAGCGCGCGCTCTACCAGCGCGCCGTCGGCTATGATTACACCGCCGAGAAGATCGTCACGCCGAAGGGCGGCGGCCCGGTCGTCATGCCCTATATGATGCACGTCCCCGCCGATGTCCGCGCCGCCATGCACTGGCTCGCCATCCGCCGGCCCCGGCCCTGGACGGGCGGCGTCGACGCTGCGCGCGGCGACATCGCCCGCATCATCGGCGAGGCGCGGCGGCGTGCCGCGGCGAACGGCGCGCGGCGCGCGGCCGAGAATGCCGCGCATTTCACCGCCGCCGTCGAGGCCGAGGTCGCGCGGCGCCGGGCGGGGCCGTGAAATGCCGCCCGGCTCAGCCCTTCTTCTTCAGCTCGTCCCTGATCTCGCGCAGCAGCGCGATGTCGGCGGGCTCGGCGGCCGGCTCGGCCGGCGCTTCGTCCGCCTTGGGGCTCAACCGGTTGATCGAGCGCACCAGCAGGAAGATGATGAAGGCGATGATCAGGAAATTGACCGCCTGGGTGAGGAACTCGCCCCAGCCGAGCAGCGGCACCCCGGCCTTTTTCAGCGCGGCATAGTCGCTCAGCGACCCCGCATAGCCCGCCGGCACCGTGCCCAGCGTGACGAAGTGGCTGGAGAAATCGAGCCCGCCGGTGATCTTGCCGATGATCGGCATGATGATGTCGTCGGTCAGCGAGGTGACGATCTTGCCGAACGCGCCGCCGATGATCACCGCCACGGCCAGGTCCATGACGTTGCCGCGATTGATGAAGTCCCTGAATTCCTTGAACATGGCACGCTCCCTTGCTTTGCCCCGGGCGGCGATGTCTTCGGACCTTTCGCCACGCCGCGCAAGCCGGCGCGCGGCGCCGCCCGCGCCGTCACCAGTGTGTCGGTCGAATAATGCACCTTGCCCCCCTTCACGCGGCGCCATGCACCGCTTAGATAGAGGCCCCGCAAGGGTTGGAGGGATCATTTCGATGAAATACCGAGCCGCGTTCGCACTTGCCGCCGTCGTCAGCCTGTCGGGCTGCGGCATCAACAGCGTCCCCACCGCCGAGGAGAATGCCAAGGCGCGCTGGGCCGACGTCCAGAACGACTATCAGCGCCGCGCCGATCTCATCCCCAACCTCGTCGCCACGGTGAAGGCCGCCGGCGCGCAGGAGAAGAGCATTCTGGTCGAGGTCACCCAGGCGCGCGCCTCGGCCAACCAGGTCAAGGTGTCGGGCGACGACCTCACCGATCCGGCCAAGGTCGCCGCCTATGAGCGCGCCCAGGCCGGCGTCACGCTGTCGCTGCAGCGCCTGCAGGAGGCCTATCCCGACCTCAAGAGCCAGGGCAATTACGCCACGCTGATGAGCCAGCTCGAGGGCACCGAGAACCGCATCGCCATCGCGCGGCGCGACTACAATACCGCGGTGCAGAGCTACAACACGACGATCCGCACCTTCCCCGACGCGGTCGGCGCCAAGATCTTCTATGGCGCCAAGCCGATGGTGCCGTTCCAGGCCACCACTCCGGGCGCCGAAACCGCGCCGTCGGTCAATTTCGGGAATTCGAACTGATCCGATACCTCGTCTTTCTCGCGGCGCTGCTGCTCGGCGGCGCCGCGGCCGAGGCGCAGACCTTCCCGCCGCTCAGCGGGCGGGTGGTCGACGCGGCCAAGCTGCTGTCGCCCGAGCAGGTGGCACAGCTCACCCAGCTTTCGGCGCAGGTCGAGCAGGCCTCGACCCGCCAGCTGGTCGTGGCGACGATCCCCGACCTGCAGGGCTATCCGATCGAGGATTATGGCTATCGCCTCGGCCGGGCATGGAAGATCGGCCAGAAGGACGCCAATAACGGCATCATCCTGATCGTCGCGCCGAACGAGCGCAAGGTGCGGATCGAGGTCGGCTATGGGCTCGAGCCGATCATGACCGACGCGCTGTCGAGCGTGATCATCAACGACACCATCCTGCCCAAATTCAAGGCCGGCGACATGGCCGGCGGCATCATGGACGGCGCGGCCGCGATCGCCGAGCAGATGAAGCTGCCGCTGGAGGCGGCCGAGCAGCGCGCCAAGCAGACGGTCGGTCAGACCCAGACGCGGCACCGCGACAACGGCAACCCGCTGGCGGTGATCTTCTGGGTCATCGTCATCGTCGTCATCATCGTGCCGATGGCGTTCGGCCGCGCGCGCGGGCGGCGCTATCGCGGCGGGCTGGGCGAGGCGATCCTGTGGGGTTCGGCGCTGAACAGCCTGACCCGCGGCGGCGGCGGCGGCTCGTCGTGGAGCAGCGGCGGCGACTGGGGCGGCGGCGGTGGCGGCGGCTTTTCCGGCGGCGGCGGTTCGTTCGGGGGCGGCGGCGCCTCGGGGAGTTGGTGATGGCGGCGCCGAGGCATCTGACGGTTGAGGAACGCGACCGCGTCACCGCGGCGGTGTCCACGGACGAGGCGGGCACC